>Ga0265300_10001472_pt1 | contig 22034 bp, 18 predicted proteins | sample AusTroGonzalo_MG_FD_193482 | JGI IMG/M metagenome (GOLD analysis project Ga0265300, IMG submission 193482) | Bovine rumen microbial communities from tropical cattle in Woodstock, Queensland, Australia - Gonzalo_03 | ecosystem: Host-associated > Mammals > Digestive system > Stomach > Rumen ...
GCCAGATAATTTGCCGCCGCCATGGAAAGAGCGGCTGTGATCGATGCGATTATACATGAAATAATGATAATGTCTGGATTTGTAAATGTGAGACACAATCCAGCGATAAGTCCAACCAACGACACGATTGCATCGTGCATGCCAAGTATAATTGATGATTTAGGATTAAAGTTATTTGTCATAGTGAATATTTTACAACTTTTGATCAATTTATACAATATATGTTTTTTTAGTTGATAATGGGAAATTATTGTCTAAACTATCCGATATCGGAGAGAGCAAACAGATAAAGGTGTCTAAGAAATGAAAAAGATTTTTGCTCTGTCCGTTATTGGATTTTTTGCAGCAACAATGGCAAATGCCGAAGTTGTCGAATTACATACTGATAATTGTGATATAAATGCTATGCGCGCAGAATTAAATCGTGCAGTTAGCGCGCATCATGCAGTTATCACAAAGGTTGTTTGTGATAAAGAAATTGAAAAACCAGTTGTTGTAGAAAAAGAATCGTGTGGCGAAGAATATGAAGAAGTTGTTTCGCGTGAATATTTTGTGCGTGAAACCGTTCAAACATATCGCCCAGTTATTCATTATGAACCTGCGGAAACATATACAACTATGCGTGCAGTTTGTGACGATATGGGCTGTTAAATCACTAAATAATTGATGAATAAATGCGTCCAAAGTGTTTGGGCGCATTTTTATTATTTTTTGTAATTTTTGCGCTTGCATTTAATTCTTATTTATTTACAATCTTTTGGCTTTTTAATTAAAGGAGAACTTATGAGTAACAAATGGGTTTATACATTTGGTAACGGTGCTGCTGAAGGGCGCGCTGATATGCGGAATTTGTTGGGTGGCAAGGGTGCTAACCTGGCAGAAATGAATCTGGTTGGTTTGCCAGTGCCTGCGGGTTTTACAGTAACAACTGAGGTTTGTACATATTACTATGACAACAATCAAACTTATCCAGCAGATTTGATGGAACAAGTCCAGGCCGGTATTAAGCATATTGAAAACATTATGGGCAAAAAATTTGCTGACATGGACAATCCTTTGTTGGTTTCTGTGCGTTCTGGTGCACGTGTTTCTATGCCTGGGATGATGGATACTGTTTTGAATTTAGGTCTTAACGATGAAACAGTAAAAGCGTTGGCAAAATCGTCAAATAATGAACGTTTTGCATACGATTCATATCGTCGTTTCATTATGATGTTTAGTGATGTTGTGTTGGGTGCAGATATCGATTTGTTTGAACACACACTTGAGAAAATGAAGGAAGAAAAAGGTTACAAGGTTGATACCGAATTAACAGCTGATGACTTGAAAGAATTGGTTGAAAAGTTCAAAGAAATTGGTGTCAAGATTGGCAAGGTTTTCCCACAGGATCCATGGGAACAGTTGAAATTGGGTATCGGTGCTGTGTTCGGTTCTTGGATGTCCAAAAAGGCTATCACATATCGCAAAATCAACAATATTCCAGGCGATTGGGGAACCGCTGTGAATGTTCAGGCGATGGTATTTGGTAATTCGGGTGATGATTCTGCAACTGGCGTATGTTTTTCGCGTGACCCAGCAACTGGTGAAAACAAATACTATGGTGAATATCTGATCAATGCCCAGGGTGAAGACGTTGTGGCCGGTATTCGTACACCACAACCAATGAGCAAAGATGATTCCGGCCGTGTATCGTTGGAAGAATCAATGCCAGATGTTTATAAAGATTTGTGTGATGTTCGTGAAAAACTGGAAAAGCATTACAAAGATATGCAAGATATGGAATTCACGATTGAACATGGAAAACTTTGGATGTTGCAATGCCGTAATGGTAAACGCACCGCTGCAGCAGCTGTGCGTATGGCGGTTGAAATGGTTGAAGAAGGTTTGCTGACCAAGGAAGAAGCAATCTTGCGTGTCGGTGCAGATCAGTTAAATCACTTGTTGCATCCTATGTTGGACCCAAAGGCAGAAAAGAAAGTTATTGCCACAGGTTTACCTGCATCCCCAGGTGCCGCTGTTGGTCAAGCGGTCTTTAATGCCGAAGATGCAGAAAAATGGGCGTCCGAAGGTAAGAAAGTTATGCTTGTTCGCGTTGAAACATCCCCAGAAGATATCGCTGGTATGAACGCAGCCCAGGGTGTTATCACTGCACGTGGTGGTATGACGTCGCACGCCGCGGTGGTTGCACGTGGTATGGGAACACCGTGTGTATCGGGTTCGCCAGATATCAAGATTGATTACGAAACCAAGACATTAAAAACAACATCTGGTGCCGTTATTCACGAAGGTGATTGGGTGTCCATTGATGGTGCACGTGGCGAAATTATCGAAGGTCAGGTTCCAACAGTTTCTGTCGAAATGACTGGTAATTTTGGCACTTTGATGAAATGGGTTGATGAAATCAAGACATTGACAGTTAAGGCAAATGCTGAAACACCAAAAGATGCAAAACAAGCGCGTGACTTTGGTGCCGAAGGTATTGGTTTGGCACGTACAGAACATATGTTCTTTGACCCAAGTCGTATTCAAGATATGCGTGAAATGATTTTGGCAGACGGTGTCGAAGGTCGCCGCGCGGCATTGGCAAAACTGTTGCCATATCAAAAAGCGGACTTTGTTGAATTGTTCAAGATTATGGATGGTCTGCCGGTTACAATTCGTTTGATTGACCCACCACTTCATGAATTCTTGCCACACACCGAAGAAGATATTGCAGCATTAGCGGCACATATCGGTAAGTCGGTTGAATTCGTGAAACAACGCAGTGAAGCATTAAAAGAACAAAATCCAATGTTGGGACATCGTGGTTGCCGTTTGGCGATTACATATCCAGAAATCTGCGAAATGCAGACGCGTGCGATTTTGTCGGCTGCGCTGGAATGCAAGAACAATGGTGTTATTGTTCACCCAGAAATCGAAGTTCCATTGGTCGGTTCAAAGAAAGAAGTCGATATCGTTAAATCTGTGATTGACGCAACAGCAAAGAGCTTGTTCGCAGAAACAGGTGACAGTGTTGATTACACTGTTGGTTCAATGATTGAATTGCCACGTGCGGCCCTGTTGGCTAATGAAATCGCAGAATCTTGTGAATTCTTTGAATTTGGAACAAACGATTTGACCCAGACAACATTGGGTATGTCACGTGACGATACTGGTAAAATCTTGGATGAATACCGTGCACGTGGTGTATATGTTGCAGATCCATTTGCATCTGTTGATCAATTGGGTGTTGGTCTGTTGATTAAAGATGCTGTGGCAAAAGCTCGCGCAACCAAGGGTGATAAAATCCACCTTGGCGTATGTGGTGAACACGGTGGTGATCCTGATTCTATCGAATTCTTCCATAAATGTGGATTTAATTCTGTATCATGCAGCCCGTTCCGTGTGCCAATTGCACGTTTGGCGGCAGCGCAAGCAGCTGTTAAATTCCCACGGAATTAAAACGCAAATAAAACCGCCCGTTTGGGCGGTTTTTTATAAAAAGAAATATGTTTTTATATATTCGTAATTAACCAGTTGGTTGATGCTGTTTTTGTCTAGACAGGGCGCGGGTAAAATGTTATAATAAAACATAAATATAGTGGTATTTTACCACGGAAGGAACTTATAAGGGCGGATTTGTGGGGTTTTTATCCGCAGGAGAGTAATTAATGAAAAGACATGAAATTGCGGGTTTGGCTAAAAATGCAGTCAGTACGGTGTTCTTGCTGGCGGGTGCGTTTTTTGTTTGTTCGACATTTTTGTCTATGCGTGCGGTGTTCGCTGATCCAATTGCACCAACTGTTACACCAACAGTGGTCGGTGTAAATTCACCACGTGCAAATGCGACATCTCGTGCTTCGGCGCGCAGCGATGGTGCATTGCGGGTTCGTGGAACAACACCATCTGTTTCGCGTGAGGCGGCGCCAGCAACGGCAACACGTAATGTTGTTTCGCGTGCTACGGCAACGCGCAATAATACAACGCGGGGCGTTGTTTCCCGTAATAACAACACTCGTGGAACGGTTGCGCGTAATGTTGTTGCACGTACAACACAGGTGCAAACCCCATCACGTGTATCCTTGTCGGGCAGTGCAATCCGCGGAAACTATGGTGCGGCGGCAACAAATACATATACATATCTTTCAAACAAATTGTATTCTGGAAACTATTCGAACATTATTGATTCAACAACCGGTTTGATTTCGGCTGAGGCGTACCAGAACTGTTTGGAATCGTATTACACATGTATGGATGAAATCTGTACAGCGCGTAGCGCCGCAAAACGTCGTTGTTCTTGTGCTGCACGTGTGACCAAGTTTATTGAAGCAGAGGAAGCATTAAATGCATCCAACGAAGAATTGATTAAGGCGTCCGGTGAATTGGCATTGTTAATTGCAAACAAGGGTAAAGATGTTTCCGAAGCGTTCCAATTAACCGATGCAGAAAAAGTTATGAACTGTGTTTCATGGCAGGAAACTAAAACCAAATATGGTGAAAATTCTGATGAATTAAAAGATTGGTGTGCAAATCATATGTTTTATGGGGACAGCGGCAGCAAGATTGCATGTAGCCCATCGTATTGTTCTGCAAGCGGAAACACATTTGGTTTTGATATAAAGAACATTGAAGGTTCTGGCAGTGATATCTTAGCTACATTACAGGCATGGGCAGATGCAAAAGATAAATCGTTGTCCTATGTTCAAGATGATAAAACAAATCTGTTAAGTGCATACCAAAACATTTCTTTTGTTGTATCTGATTTAACTGGTATTGCCACGGATACAAATGCGAAAAATGATTCTTTGGCTAATACTTGGGGTTATGAATTATTTGGTTATGCACATAACAATGTTTGTGGTCGTGTGTTAGATGCGTGTTTTAATGGAATTTATGAAGGGTGCGGCACACCACCAACAAACGGTCGTTGTGCAAATGGTGCGTCAAGCTCTTGTCCATATAACTTTAACAGTAAAATCACAATTTCAAATACTGGTGATGTTGCATTAAATGAACGGAATTCTTCGACAACATCAACGGCGGCATGTTTTGGTTATACAACCACAACAACGACAAATGGTGTAACAACGACAACCGATCCATATGCGTCTTTGCGTGGCCCGGTTGCAGATGCACGTCGGTCTGTTATGCAGAAATACTTACTTGATGCAAATGCTGATTGCGATACATATGGTGAAGAGTTAAAGGCAACTGCGCAAAACGTTAGTTATCAAAAAATTGCAGCGCAACAGGCATTGCAACAAAAGCGTCTTGAGTTTAAGAATGAAGCAGAAAGCAAGGTGTTAAGTGACGCAACAAATGCAATCACAAACTTTACAACATGTATTGATGAAATTTATGATTGCTATGCAACAATGTTATCTTCGCATGGTGCAGGTACAAGTAACCCATGGACAACGGCGCGTATAAACACATATTGTGCCCAAATGTCCCAGGTGCCACACTGTTACGAAGAAATGGTTTGTAACCCATCGTATGCTCAGTTCAAGGCAGTTGTTGACAAGGCAGACAGCACAAGCTGTGACTACAATCAAGATTACTCGAAAAACACATGTCGTAATGTCGTAACTTTGAATGAAATCTTGAATGGTGCGGCGACCAAGGCCGCTACAGAAGCTGTTGCTACAACCATCAGCGTAAGTGGCATAACCAGTGTCAAAGATTCTGCGGCATTGCGCGAATTGTGCTTGCAAGATGCTTTGGGTATAAGCACCGAAGACCATGATCCACAAAAGGTTGCGTTGCGTACCTGGGTCAAGGATAATAATCAATAAAAGTTCACTTGAAAGCAAAGACCGCCCATTTGGGCGGTTTTTTTACTAACCACTAATCACTAATAAACTTTTTCTTGACTTTTGATATAAAAAACATACAATTTGCATAAACTTTTCGACAAAAGTGCATAAAAATAACAAAAAACGAACAAAAAAGAGCAAGAATATGAGCGAATTTGCAATCTTTCAAACCGGTGGCAAACAATATCGCGTGCAAAAGGGCGATGTTATTAAGGTTGAAAAACTGAATGCTGACGGTAAAATTGAATTCGACCAGGTTTTAATGCTTGGTGATAAAATCGGCACACCAACTGTGGATGGTGCAAAAGTTATTGCCGAAGTGGTTGAACAGAAACGTGCTGACAAGGTTTTGGTGTTCAAGAAAAAACGTCGCCAGAACTATCGTCGGACCAAGGGTCATCGTCAGTTCATTACTGTTTTGAAAATAACAGATATTATGGCTTAAGGAGTTTGAACTATGGCACATAAGAAAGCAGGTTCGGCAACCACCAACGGACGCGATTCAGCTGGACGCAGATTGGGTGTTAAAAAATCTGGGGGTAGTCGCGTTATCCCAGGTAATATCATCATTCGTCAACGTGGCACAGCGGTGCACCCAGGATTGAATGTTGGTATGGGTAAAGATCACACTTTGTTTGCTAAAATCGCAGGCATTGTCACATTTAAACGTGGCCTGGGGGATCGTAAAACGGTTTCTGTTTTGCCGGAACCAGAGGCGAAATAATTATTATTGTTTCGATGTTTAAAAAGGGGATTTTATTTCCCCTTTTTTTAATGATTTTCTTTTTTATGCTGGTGTTTTGTGATATAATTAAGCGTAATAATGAAAATGTACGGGGCGTTATCTTTATTGATGACACTGATTGTTGGTACGTCTTTTGCTGCAGACGCACCTGTTCCGTCGCGCGTAATTCCAACCGGGATAACAAATAATACTGTTTCGGAAAACACCGACACATCGTCAAAATCAAGGACGGCTGGGCGCAATACAACAACTGATGTTATGCGAACAACAACGCGTCCCACATCTGAGACGGCAAAAGACGCGCCTTCGCAAAATGTTGTTCCGCGCAGTGTGACGGCCCGTGGTGGATACGATGTCGAAACAACGAAACAATCGGATATAAACAGTAGTTCTGCAATTCGTCGTGCTGGGTTAACGTTGCGACCAAGTGTTGCTGAATTTGGCGGTCGTGCAATAATCGCGGGAACAAATCAACAAACTGGTTCCAACATTAGCGAAGATATTCGTAAGGTGACCGGTCGTGCCGCTAATAAAGAAACAATAGCTGAGGCCAAAGAACGTCTTGAACAAACAGCCGAATTAAATAAGTCGTGCCAAGAACAATACAATGAGTGTATGGATCAGTTTTGTTCAGTTGTTGACGCAAATCAAAAACGGTGCAGTTGCAGTGCAAATCTTAGCAAGTATAGCAAGGTTGAAGAAGCTGTTAATGCTGCTAATGCAAAACTGAACGAGGTTGCACAGAATATTCGTTATATAGGTTTGTCTGCTGATGAAATTCGCGCTATTATGACCGCGACTGAGGCCGAAGAAGCATTAAGCGGAACGCGTGACACAACCGAAAACCGCAACATGCTAGAACAAATCGAAAATATGATAAAAGATCCAAAAACATATACTGCGTCATATACTGATGACGGTTTTGGTTTGGATATGGATTTGAATTTTTCAGCAGATGCTGATTTGTTCAGTTTAGATTTCTTGAATACGAACACAAGCAGTTTTTCAAATCTGCGCGGGTCTGAATTATACAATGCTGCGCGCAATCGTTGTAATACTGTATTGAATCAATGTAAAAAGGCGGGTGCTACAACGCAACAGGTTACGGGTAATTACGATTTGGCGATTGATAAAGATTGTATCGCGTATGAAGCGGGATTAAAGAAATTAAACGAAACGTTGGTATCAAATGTGCGCAGTGCCGAACGTATGTTGCAAAAGGCACGGTTGGCCGTTATGCAAAACAAAAATCAATATGACGCAAAGGGGTGCATTGGTGCGTTGGAAGCTTGTATGACCGATGATATGGTGTGTGGCGACGATTATGCGAAATGTGTTGACCCAACCAAGAAATATATTGATGAAAACGGTAATGTCGTTCTGGGTCAGGATATATCCAAGATAACCGAGATTATGGAATACTATGACAATTCGCAAATTGATGAAAGTTTCTTGCAAAGTGCATATGAAATGACAATTAATAGCAGCAATTGTAATACACACAAAGAAACCGAGAATAATACCGAAACAAGTAAACCTGGGGGCAATGGTATGTGCACGGTTAAATACCTGTTGCAGAAAATTGGAACACAGCCAGAGGTTACCAAAGAAGGACTTTGTCGTGCAGTGTTGGATAAATGTCAGGTTTATACATATGATGAAGAAGGTAAATATGACCCATATAACTATATTGTTTTGAATTATATTCAACGCGCAATGGTTAATATCAAAGCATCACAAAACAAGGTTATTGCGGACTATGCATCGCGTTGTGTGACGGATGTTGCAGCTTGCTATAATCAACAGGTGACCCAGGTGAACGCCTGGTCGCAATCGACAAATGTTACAAATATATACAACATTATGAATGGTGCATGCCGTAATGTTGCGTTGACATGTGGCTTGGCCATCTTTGGTGGTGTTCCAAAGATAACAACAGAAAATGATGTGACGATTGGTGGTGTTACTTATCAACTTAGTAATTGTACAATACATAAATCAGGCGAAACGGCTACACAGGCAGAAGTGAACCAATCCATCATTAGTTGTGTTTCGGAAATGTTCTATCAATCATTATTGTGCCCAGAAAACAGTACGTATAATGCGACTGGTTCTGCAACCATAGCAACCAATGGAACTAGTGGTTTTGTTAATACAAAGTGTAAGTGCAACACGGGCTATGCTGTATGGAACGGCAGTTGTGTTCCAGAGTGTACAGGTTCACAAACTTATAATACATACGGACAGTGTGTTAGTAGTAATTAAAAACGGACAATGTTGTCCGTTTTTTATTATCCCGCAATCTTTTCCATAAATGCGTTGTGGTTTTCCAATTCATCGTCATGTGGCGCAAATGTGCGATGCGGAAAATCGCCCCCGATTTTTGGGTGTGACAAAAACGCCGAATGTTGCTTTTCAATAATATCACGAACATCTGGGGCGGGTTCAGTGTTTTCAAGTTCCAAAAATACCTTAGCCAGAATTTCAGCGTCAATTAATGCACCATGGGCATCTGCACGCGCGGTTAATGATATGCCAAACCATTTTGCCAATGCGTCCAGCGAGTAACTTTTTGGACCAAAAACACGATTGCGTGCAATTACAATAGAATCCAATTGTTGTGTGCGTGGAATTTGGGGCAGATTCAACATTGCCAGTTCATGATTCATAAACGGAAAGTCAAAGTCCGCGCCATTATGTGCAACGATTGGCGCATCGCCGATAAATTCCAAGAATTTAGGCGCAATTATGGACATTTTTGGCTTGTCTTCCAAAAAAGCGTTGGAAATTTTGTGAACCATATATGAATCAGGTGGAATAATTTTGCCATCTGGATTTATATACTCATGAAATGTGTTTTCGGTAATAACGCCATCTGCAATTTCAACCGCGCCAATTTCAATACAGCGGTCGCCCCGCATGTATTCAAGCCCTGTTGTTTCAATATCAAAGCAAATAACCCGTTTCATATCCGATTCGTAAAATAGATTGTTTTCTTGTTTTGGTTTAGTGTATTATAATGAAACAATGAATTCAATGCTAGAAAATCTTAATGCAGAACAATTATTGGCTGTTAAGACAACAGAAGGTCCGGTTTTGGTGCTGTCGGGGGCTGGAACCGGCAAAACCCGCGTTTTAACAACCCGTGTGGCATACATATTAAATCATGAATTGGCAAAACCATGGCAGGTTTTAGCGTTGACTTTTACTAACAAAGCCGCAAATGAGATGAAATCGCGAATTGCGATGTTGGCTGAATCTGGTGCTGGGTGGAATGCGCGCGATTTATGGTGTGGAACTTTTCATTCGATTTGTTTGCGGATTTTGCGGGCAAATGCAGCCGCCGCGGGTTTGCGTAACGATTTTATTATATTTGGTGAGGACGATCAAAAGTCCGTTGTTAAAAATATATTGGCAGATATGGGTATGTCTACCAAGAGCCCTGGCGATTATGTTGAGCAATTTTCGTATATAAAAGATAAAGGTTTGTCTGCGCTGGAACACCAAGATAAAATATATGTCGCTTATAATGCAGAATTAGCCCGTATGGGCGCGATTGATTTTGGCGATATAATCTTACGCGTGTTACAACTGTTTAATACACAGCCCGAAATTTTGGCGCGTTATCAAAATCAATTTAAATACATATTGGTTGATGAGTTTCAAGATACCAATGCTGCACAGATGCAATTGTTGGAAATGCTGACACGCGGGGCGGAAAATCCAAATATTTGCTGTGTGGGCGATGACGACCAATCGATTTATTCTTGGCGTGGGGCGGAAATTAAAAACATTTTGAATTTTGAAAAGACATATCCAAATACAAAAGTTATTCGCCTGGAAACCAATTATCGCAGCACACAGAATATACTGGGGGCGGCAAATTCGTTAATACGGCATAATAATGGGCGTTTGGGCAAAGATTTGCGCAGCATTAACAGTGATACAATGGGAGAGCCTGTTTATGTTTTAACTGTGCCGTCTGATTTAGACGAAGTGCGTGTTATTGCCGATGCTATATCTCGTGAAGGAAATAATTTTTCAAACAATGCGATTCTTATTCGTGCGGGTAATTTGTCGCGCTTGTTTGAAGAAGAATTTACGCGCCGCGGTGTGCCGTATCGTTTGATTGGCGCAACAAAATTTTATGACCGTATGGAAATTCGCGATGCGATTGCGTATTTGCGATTGTTGGTATATCCGTTCGATGATATATCGTTTTTGCGTATTATTGGTAAACCGCGCCGTGGATTTGGCGCGTCTGCGATTGATAAATTAAAAACATCTGGTCCGAATTTAATGGCGGCATTGCGTAATGCAAAACTTTCTGTGAAACAGCGTACATCAGCAGACGAATTTTTAGATGCGTTTAATTTTAATTGGATGGAAATGTCCCCACAAAGTGCGGCACAGAATTTATTGGAAAAATCTGGATATTTGCAAATGTGGCGCGATTCCAAAGATGCAGACAGCAGTGACCGGTTGGAAAATGTTCGTGAACTTATTACATCGGTTATATCAAAATACGATACTTTGCCAGAGTTTCTTGAACAAGCCGCGTTAATGACAACCGATGATGATGAAGATGATAAAATTGGTGGTGAAAAAAATGCGATTAATATAATGACAATTCATGCAGCTAAGGGTTTAGAGTTTGATACGGTATTTTTGCCCGCCTGGGAAGAGGGTGTTTTTCCAAATGAAAAATCAATAGATGATGGCAGCATTGAAGAAGAAAGAAGGTTGGCTTATGTCGCAATTACGCGTGCACGCAGACGCGCGGTAATTTCCAATGCTATGACACGTATGGTATTTGGTTCGCGACAATATAATTCGCCATCACGATTTATTACCGAAATGGACAATCGGTATCTTGATTTTCAAGGGGGCGCCCCGCGTGCCTATTCAACATCGTATAATGTAAAAATAAAATCACACGATGTTCCAAAAACAATGGTTGGTAAACTGGTTTCACATAATGAGATGGGTCACGGAACTGTTATTGCTGAAAATGGCGATGTATTAACAGTTGCGTTTGGAAAATGTGGAATAAAAAATGTTATGAAATCTTATTTAACGATTTTATAGAATTATTCTTTGCTTTCGCCGTATGCCTTGGCCCAGGATTTCGCAGTTTCGTATGTGTCTTTGATAATCGTTTTGATATCTTCGGCAAATTTTTTGCCAGTACCATCGTCCAATCCATCAAGTTTTTTATCGGTAACAATCTTACGTGCAGTATCGTCTGCCTTGTTTGCAAGCCATGCTGTTAATGCGCCAGTAAGCAATAATGGTATAAATCCATCGTTTTGTAATGTTGGTATTTGGGTTGATGTATTTGTATCAATTACCCCAGACAACAATGCGGCACAAATCGCAATAACAATAGACAATGTTATAAAATAAATCGTTGCATTGATAAATCTGTTTATTTGTTTATCAAGTTTTACTTCGCCCCCATTAAACAGACCAATAAACGAATTAAATATATTACCAATTGGTCCCTTATATGATGTCTGCGGAATTGTTTCTGCAAATGCGGTAAATGGTAATAACAACACCCCCAAGAATAAGTTCATAATAACCGATAATGCCATTAATGCAAATTTCCATGTATTCCATGCAAATATCACAACGAATGTTGCGCCCATGATAAATGTAAATATACTGTGCCCGACACCGGCTATCATCCATTTCCAACCTGTTGCAATTGCGGTTACAAAAAATCCAGAAAGGCGTGTTGGTAAACATAAAACATCTGCGGCGGCGGTTGCATCTACTATCATACCAGATGGCACTGTCGTTGCGGCATATTGATGAATCGCACCACATGTGTCTGGAATTGTTATGCCAGCTGTTGCGGTTATTGCGTTTAATATAAAGTCCGCAATAAATGTCCCCAGCGCTATGACAGGTCCAACAACATACAGAAATAATTTGGCGGGACCAATTTGCAATACGGATATCCAAATAATAAGAATGATTGATTTTTTGACTATTTCTTTGACCAGTTTGTTTGCATTACTGTCGCCAGTCATCATATTGTATGCTTCCAGTGTTATCCAAAAAGCATACATAATAATTATAAATATAATCATAAATCTAATAAATGATGTATCCAGTATTTTTGCAATTTGGTTAAGTCCGTTCATCATCGCAATGCCAACGCGTGCCTCAACCGGAACATAGTCACGCGTAATTTGATTTTGAAATGCAGATTGAAATTCAACCAAATCACCGTGTTCACCAACAAGATTATCAACAAAGATTTGTCTGTTGTGTTCCGTTGCAAAAATATCACCAGTTTCGGCAAAAGATGATGTGACACACATCACAAGTACTGTTGCGATAATTATTTTCGATAAAAATTTAACTATGTGTTTTATCAACTTTTCTTACCCATTCCTGCGGTTATTTTTTCTGTGATTTGTACTGGCAGATTCCAAATGTTTTTACCCAATTGTTTTATGTTGCCGCCAAAGTCAAAATCAGATTCACCCTTAACCGGTGCAAAGATTTTATCGATTTCTGGTGATACAACCCAATAGTACAACGCGAATATACCAATCATCATCATTAAAAATCCCCATCCATCGCCCAGAAAATCAAATGCACCCGGATAACGACGTTCAACAGTTGCGCGATGTGCAGTAAAACAGTTTTTAAATTTACCAGCATCCATTTTGCTGTCCACCAATGCGACATGTTCGCATTCGGTAAAAGTGTTCATTACTGATAATGTTTTTGCGTCTGGGTTTTGTATTGTTTGCGACAACATTGGTGGTAATACCGTACTGAACCCATCAACTGGTCCCGGAAAATGTGCATCAGCGGCAAAAGATACCGTCGCATAGATAACGATTATCTTAAGTGATATTGCGACAATCTTAATCGCTGCTGTTGCCAACATTCCAATCGCTTTTGTGAACAAACCAGATGCTGTTTTCCAAACATTTTCAAATGCTGCTGCGGCGATAAATATCGGCATAAATATAATTATGAATATCAATTTAAATACAACAGATAACACCTGGAAAAATAAATCAAAACCGATTACCAAAAACATTATAACCAACATAAGTCCTGCAAGCCATGTTATTGCGCCACCACCCATACCCATCCAGGCATAATTCATCATTGAAAAACCACCCGCAGCGCCCGCTAGCATTGTTGCATTAAGGTTGCCAATGGAACACATAAACGGTTGTAATACTGGATTTAAAATGTCGTCATTTTTTTCAACCGTGTCTAATGCACCGCATTTTGTTGAATCAGAAATACCTGTTGCTGCCATGCCAAGTTCTGCACCAACAAACATTACCGGTGTTACTGTTACGCGTGTTACATATCGCAGTGCCGTTGTTCCGCCCATACCAAGTGTTCCAAGTAATACACCACAAATTAAAATGCGACTGCCGGTACGCCATACTTTGTCGAACCATGGCTTTAATTCAATTTTCTTTTCAGATGTATCAACTTTGGCGGTCTTTTTTGCTGCGTCATATATATATTGTCCAGTATGGATAAACAAAAACACACCAAAACCGATCGCCATAATTATCCACAACAGATTTACAATTTTGGACCAAAACATTTCTGTTGCGTCACCCAATACACCAAACAAATCTGCAACATACTTGCATAAAAAACATCCGTTTGTATCTGCGATGTCACCACTTGCACCAATCGCATTAAGGAAATTATCCATACTGGTGTATGTAATGGAATCACCACTGATTGAAGACGATAAATACCAAATGCCCAACCCTAACGCGATTGCGCCCATTACAAATTTAACGATAAGCAAAATTATTTTTGCCTTCATTTTTTATCGTCTTTCTTTTCTTCTTTTTTGTCCCCACCAGAAATGATAGTTGCACCAACCTTTTTAACAGTATCAAATGTTGCCTTGGTCAATGTTTCAACGTCATTTGCTAACTGTTCGCTTAACGATTTTTCCGGATTTAAGTTAAATGCAGACATAACCATATTTGATACATTTGGTATTTGGTCTTGGATAAAATTTATTACATATATCAACGCAACCATGCCCATTAATGTTATGGATAATATGTTTTCACCAGACAAATCCATATCAAATATATTGCCAGTTGCAATTGCGTTCATAATGTCTGCCGTTCCAGTATCTGGGGATGAAAAGAATTTTGCAACAATTACCATAATAACAGTGTATGTTATAACAGCTGATGCCAGTGCCACAATTGCGTTAATAAGTTTTTTAATTTGTGCACCGCCAATGTTTTTACCCAGTCCAGATATCCAAGCGGGTATATTTTCACCACTGCGGAAAGCTGCCAATACAAGCGATATCGGAAAGAAAAATGCAAACATCGCCATTGCGACAATTATATCTGCGAAATAACAACAAAATCTGAAAAACAACTTAAAGAAGCCATAGAAAATATATAATCCAATTGCAAATAAAATAACATGTTTAATTAATGCACCAATTCCCAACAGTGCTTTCCAAGAAAACGCTGTGTCCATTACAGCGACACCCATTTTCATATAGGACTGAAATTGTGTGATAGTTGTTTTCATCAGCACAATAATTTTATCGCGCAGTTGCGGACGGAAAAAGCCATCATCTGATATTGGTAACGGTTGATAAGTTACCTTTTCATTAACAACACTTGAATCAATGTCTAGCATACTTTGTGTATATATTGTTGCGATTTCTGCGGTTGGTTCAAAAGTGATTTGTGATATAAATCGTGGCAAAGTGACCCCTGTAAATAGCAAGGTTAATGCAATAAGCGAATTGATAATAACTGGGCGGACAGATTTTTGATACATGGGGTCTGGGACGTCTTTCTTGATGTTTTGCCAAACCGCGTTAAGAACAAAAAATGCAAACAGTGCGCAAAACAAAATAGACATTAATAATGCCATACGGTCGTAAACACTTGCCGCCGCAGAAGACACGATTTGAAACAGCCGATCAAATATCGGACATCCATAACATTGGACAGTGTTATCAACAAAAGTGCCAAGTACATTGTTCATTTGCTTTTAATCCATCCCACTGCTTTACCAATCGTTTTTCCTGTGTTTTTAATGTTGCCCCACATTGTCTTTGTATCGCCTGTTACTTGGTTATACAGCGCACCCATACCACTGCCCACGTAAGAATTTAATTGTTCGCGAGTCAAATTGAATAATTTGAACATAAGATAGAAAGTCAATATTGATGACAACCATAATATAGAGTGTTCGCCAAATGCGCCGTTGCTAATTACATCTGTGTCGCTGACAAAAATTGAAGAATTCCATGTGAAAAGTGATTTTATTATCGCAACATTTATACCCAACATAAATGCACACATAATCATTGTGATAACAAGTTTTTTTAATGCGCTTGTTACCCCAGAAAACGCCGGCCAAATATCCAACCATTTATCGTTTGGTTTTGCAACATAAGACAAAACCTGGAACGGATAAAGTGTAAGCGCCATACCGAATTCAAAAATACCCTGAATAATAAGCAATGCCATAAACAAATTGCTGGCAAAGAAAGTTGATATTAAAACAAGTCCAGTGATTATATTTAAAAATACACCACCACCATCTGGCACAAACATTCCGATCCCGGTTAAGCCGCGCGATAACGATTCAAACCCGCGTTTTATCATTGTGTTGTTTGCAGCTGACAAGTCGTATACGGGCCTTATTAGAAAATCACAAGAAGATTTTGATATCCATGCTTTTTGAACAATTGATTCTGGACACTGTGCAACCCCAGTCGTTACACCTGTGTTTTGTATTGTTTCGGTTATGCTGTGTGTGTAAAGTGAACCAAATTGCAGAAAAGGATTTACCAAAACTTCGGTTAAAACAACCGGGCGAATTTGTAATAATAAACCAGCGGCTATTATTGCACGAAAGCAGGGCTTCAAAACATTAAAAACAATTGTTTGTGGGTCGGCCTTGCCATCAATCATTTCGCCACCACCCGAAAAACCAAATGTTCCCAACCAATTTTTTGGCAGATACATTTTTACCAAATACATTGCAATAGTGATGGCCAAAAATCCCCAAACCAACAAATAAATTATGCCATTGCCGTTTCCAACAAAAAATTCATATCCCCCAGATGCAATCGTCATCATCGCATCCAGTACCAATGGGACAAATGGCGCCAGGTTGAACTTGTCAACAAAGCCACCGTCTGCCAATGCCGGAAAGGGCACAACAAACATTGTTGCCAATAACAAAGGCGACAAAATTTTGCGCAAAAATTTCATTCTCTCTCTTATTTATATTTTTATCTTTTCAATTATATCACATTTGGGACAAAATATGATATACTTAAAACATGCATTGGTTAAAAAATTTTTGGTTGGTGTTTTTATCGTTCTTGCCGTTTTCGGCAGGCGCGGTTGCACCATTGGTTATTGGGGCGATTGCTGGTGGGGTTGTTTTGGCCGGTTTTTCAATATATCGCACATCAGTGCCGGTGAATATGAGTGACGCTTTTCATTTCTTTTCATCGTGTTGGACATGCCAAATGTTTTCGGATGTTATCGGTACGGTTTCAAACGCTTTGCCCGGTATATATAGCACCATTGGTATGTTTATAATTCCGTTTACTGCAGCATTACTGGCAATATGGTTGGCGTGGCATTTGATTGATAGTTATATGAACGGAAAAAATATAGAGCCATGGTCAATTACTGGTGATTTTGGTGTTCGTATATTAAAACTGGGGGTGGTGTGTGCAATGTTGGTTGCGCCATTGCCGCGTATGATAAACGATATTGCAATTGAACCGATTTTTAGCATTGGTATGTCGCTTAATCATGCGGTGACGGGGGACGAACGGTTTAATACTTGTGTTGTTGCAACCGCAATTGCGGACCCAGTATCAATATCAGATACAGCGGCATCTAAAGGTGCTTTTTCACCAAAATTACGGCATAATTTGGCTTGTGAATTGGGTGTTGTTCATGAAATGACTGGAATTGGCATGACGGCGGGTTGGACGTTAATGAACATGGCGTTTAATGAACAATATATGCATAAAATTATGAACACAATACCGATATTTCCTAACATTTTGGCGTTCTTTGCGGGTTTGTTGATAATTGTGCTGTTTTTCGCGGCATTATTACCGGTGCCGCTGTTCTTTCTTGAGATTTTTATAAAACTTGCGCTGGATTTGGTAATGTTACCATTATCGCTTATGGCGTGGATTTTCCCAGGTTGGTCAATTTTGCCAGATGGACGTAAAAATATTAAATCTATTATAAACGATGTTGTTGCGGCAACAGTTGGAATCGCTATGACTGGGATATTTGTCACTTTTGCAGTTATGTTTATAAACGCGGCATTTGGTGCATGGGGTGGTGTGTCGGCATTGTCGGCTGCATTTGCACAAAACGATTCGCAAATTTTAATGGATGGCATAATGATGCGTAACGACAGCATTGTGACAATAATACTTATGGGCGTATTTATTGCGATGTTTATGGTATCTATTCCTGCGTTGGTTAAGGCACTGTTTGGGGTCAAAGAAATGGATGAATTTAATAAGACAAAATACCAAAATGTGAAAAAAGATATCGAAACGGTGTGGGCAAACCTGCAGAAAATCTACAAAGAAATAAAAAAATAAAAAATCAAGCACTTTATTTTACATCACCCCCTTTTTTATTACGCCCGAATCTGATATAATTCACATCAATGAAGCAGTTTCCGATTCTTTATTGGCCGCGTAAGACAACTGGGGATGCAATATACCAGCTGGCGCGTAAGGTTATAAATTCGGCAACTGGTGAAATGCCTGATGTTATTACATCTGATTTGGACTTTCCAAAGATATTCGAATCGAATCCAGATGCGGTTGTTTATTACCCAGTATTTTGCGAATCGACGGGTTGGTGGGGCGAATTGTTGGGTGGTGGCGCAGTTGTCACTGATAAAATAATAATTTCCCCAGAATGTCAGCTGATGGTTATCAGGGCCGAAAATGCGGGTGCGTCCCGTGGTTCACACCAATTGTTTGCGGCGGAAATTTATCCGGCAAGCGGATTCTTTAAGAAAATGAATTCATCAATTGCAACGGTCGCAGATATGTTAGCCACAGACGCTGGAACAATTCTGGCGCTTTTTTCAGGAAAAAATCAGAATCAGTTTGTAAATGTTTTGGAAATGACCGGAAATTCTTATCTTGGGTGTATCGGTCGTTATTAAATTCGCGAATATCGCTTGATTTATCGAAAATTGTTTGTATAATCACGGGGCTAAAAATCAAAAGGGTTATGCTATGAAAAAAGGAATTCATCCAGAATACCATGAAATCAATGTCACAATGACTGATGGCAAAACGGTAAAAATGTATTCTTCGGTCAAGAAAGATTTGGTTTTGTCTACGGATAATTTGAATCATTCTGCTTGGACTGGTCAACGCGCAAATACTGGGGATCGTGGTCAACGCGCAGCTGAATTTAAGAATAAGTTTGCTGGTTTCAATTTTTAATAATCTTGGGGTCGCAAAATGGAATTGCTGATTAAGGGTTCAACGGAATTAAACAAAATGTTTATGGCGTTGCAACGCACAGCAACCGGTTTGCGCCACGATTTCGGAGAGGTTGAAAACCTGCAACAGTCACTGCGTGGTGCGCGTGACTTTGTGCAAAAGGCCGAAGCCCGAATCGAAGAAAGTATTTTATCTGATTTAATGTTGGTTCGCCCAAGTGCGGGTCTGCTGACCCCGAATGTGTCAAAGATGGGTGACGGACGCGATGAATTTGTGTTGGCGTTGTCTGGGGCGGCAAATTTTGTGCGTGCGAATCCACATTTTGCAATATCATTAGCATTACGTTCAAACGATGAAACACAAATCGCGTTGGTTTATTCACCGATTGATGAACGTTTGTATTACGCAGAACGGGGCGCGGGTGCATATGCTTTTTCGGCATTTCATTCGGCACGGGTCAAGGTTTCTAATATTAAAGAAGAATCAGATTTAACTATTGCTTATAACACGACAGACAATCGCAAAACAATTGGTGATGTTCGTCGTACTGGTTGTCCAGCGTTAGACATGGCATGGGTTGCATCGGGTAAATTTGATGGCTTTGTGTCAGAACCGCTTGATTTTGCAGAAATCGCCGCTGGGGAATTATTGGTGCGCGAGGCAGGCGGAAAAATCGATATGGGTGCGGACTTGGTTGTAACCAATGGTCAGTTTGAATTATAAAGAAGCGCATCGGAAGATGCGTTTTTTGTTTTTATTTGCAAAGAATAAATATTTATCTTAAACTAAAAATCATTATGAAATTCAGACGGTTTTTGCGTATTTTGTTGCATGTTATATTCTGGACGTTTACTGCCGGAATTGCGGCGTTGGCGGCACTTATTTTTATTTATGGAAATGATTTGCCCGATTATCGCAAATTGGCAACATATGCACCACCGGTGGCAACGCGTCTTTATGCTGCGGACGGTTCGTTGTTGATTGAATATGCCGAAGAACGCCGTGTGTTTATTGATTACGACGATATGCCGTCACAATTAATTAATGCATTTGTTGCAGCCGAAGACCAGAATTTTTGGACTCATCCTGGTATTGATGCCCAGGGTATTCTGCGTGCTATGGTTAATAATGGTGCGCGAATGCTTGGGTTCAATACGAATTTTTCGGGTGCATCGACCATTACGCAACAGGTTGCAAAGAATTTCTTTTTAACATCTGAACGCAGCATTTCGCGTAAAATAAAAGAAGCAATACTTGCTCTGCGTTTAGAACGGACTTTTTCCAAAAAGCATATAATGACGCTATATTTGAACCAAATATTCCTTGGGGCGCGTGCATATGGTGTTGGTTCGGCAGCATTGATGTATTTTAATAAACCTGTATCAGAATTATCTTTGGCCCAGTGTGCATTTTTAGCATCGCTACCCAAGGCGCCAAATGACAGAAATCGCGCTGTTGAGCGCCGTAATTATGTTTTGCGTCGTATGATGGAAGAAGGTTATATTACTAAAGAACAGGCAGATGAGGCATCCGCCGAAGAATTGAACATTAACAGTGGTTTTACCGAACAGATGGATGCAGCATTTCAATATTTTGCTGAAGATGTTCGCCGTCAGTTGCTGGATGTGTTGGGACGTGAAACACTTTATAACCAGGGGTTGTACATCAAGACGACCATTGACCCCAAATTGCAACGCGCTGCATCAGCCGCATTGAACAAGGAATTGGATAAGTATAACGAAGGCAAAAGTGAAAAATTACAGGGTGCAATTATTGCGATGAATCCGCACACTGGTCGTGTGTTGGCTATGTCTGGTGGTCGCAGTTTTTCCGAAAGTCCATTTAATCGTGCTACCCAGGCATATCGTCAAATTGGCAGTACGATTAAGCCGTTTGTATATCTTGTCGCGTTGGAACGCGGATATTCGCCAGAACATTTATTGCTGGATGCGCCAATTGTTGGGGTCAGAGAAAATGGTATTGAATGGAAACCGGAAAATTATGATAAGAAATTTTTGGGCGACGTACCGTTGCGGTTATCACTGGAAACATCGCGTAATGTAACAACTGTGCGTTTGGCCCAAGAAATTGGTCCAGAAAACGCAATTGAAATGGCACAAAGGTTTGGTGTGTATCCATACAATATGAAAAATGTAAATTTATCTATGGCACTTGGGGCGGGCGAAACCACATTGCAGAAGTTGGTGTCGGGATATTCTGCTTTTATAAACGGCGGACGCATCATAGAACCGATATTGGTTGATTATATTCAAGACCGCTATGGTCGTGCAATCGAAGGTGATGCCCCAGAATTTGTCGAATGGTCTGATGATTTGGTGCCACCAGAAAAAATTGGAATATCGCAACCATTGGTTGATGCGCAAAGTTTATATCAAATTGTATCGATTCTGCAGGGCGCAGTTGAACGCGGTACAGGTCGCCAGGCACGTGTTGATGGACACACAATTGCTGGAAAAACAGGAACCACAAATGATGTCAAAGATGTTTGGTTTATTGGTTTTTCAAAAAATCTTATTGCGGGTGTGTATTTGGGGTATGATACACCAACCCCATTGGGCAAAGGTGCGGGCAGTCATATGGCTGCACGTGTATTTGCGGACTTTATGAAAACCGCATTAGAAGACGAAAAAAATCAACCTTTCCCAATTCCAGATGGTTTATCATTTGTTCGGGTTAATCGGCGCACTGGGGTGGCTGCATCTGCAGACCCGGATGGCACAATTATTACAGAAGCGTTTAAATCGGGACAAAAACCAAACCCTGTATCTGTTAAAAAAACATCGTCATCGGGTCCGGTGGTTGGCGGTGTGTTTTAATTTATAAAATTTATGATTCGGAAGAAAGTGGGGGATAAAATGAAAAAAATTATGCTTTGTTTATTGTGTGTAATCGCATTGTTTGCATGTAAAAAGAACGATGCTGATTCAGTATTGCATTGTGGTGCATACGATGTGCAAATAGTCGTCACAGAGGA
>Ga0265300_10001474_pt1 | contig 22028 bp, 11 predicted proteins | sample AusTroGonzalo_MG_FD_193482 | JGI IMG/M metagenome (GOLD analysis project Ga0265300, IMG submission 193482) | Bovine rumen microbial communities from tropical cattle in Woodstock, Queensland, Australia - Gonzalo_03 | ecosystem: Host-associated > Mammals > Digestive system > Stomach > Rumen ...
CCTGATAGGGGGGGGGGCAAACTATATGGCAACGGGAGTAATATATATATATGAATAAGCAGAATAAGAACATATCCTTGATGTTTGCGCAAGGTTATCGCCCAGAGGATAGTTGTGAGTGGATTGATGCTTACAACAAAACCGTTCTTAGGGGGGGGGCAATGCGGAACTATTCTAACAGGGATAAGTAGTAGGAATATGCACTATGTATCAGTAGAATTATGACAAACAAGAAAATCGCCTGCCCTTCTTCAGAGAATGTTTGTCGAACCATCAAGGTTTCTTATGTTAATTTCTCTGGTGCAAATATTACTCCGAAGAAGTGTGAAAAAGTAGCAAACTATATGATGACAGGCGTAATATATATTTATGATTAATAAGAAGTCTTTAAACACAACAGGGGGGGGCTATGCCGTACCATTGTTGGCAATTATAGCAAGATGGGCACGTTCCATTATCTTTTTTCTGAAGTGTTTAATGCGACAGTAATAATAATCGAGTATGAATAAGATTAACAAGTCATGGCGCGAACAGCGTAAAACAGTAGTGATGACTGATGCCGATAGTGGAATCAGTACGTCTGTCATATCAGTATGGCAGGCAGCATTAATGATTTCTCAGTTGCGAGGTATTGAACATGGAACCGCGAGAAAAGAGATACGTAGAGCAATAAAGACTGGAGTGAAGCGATATGGTTTCTTGTGGAAATTCCAAGAGGAATAGGGGGGTGTCGGCAATGTGTTGATTGAGTTGTAACAACAATATTCTCCCTTTTTTATACCTTTGCATCAGAAACATAAACTATTATCTTTATGAGAAAAAGTAATCATAATAACATAAGCAGAGTTCATGGCGTAAATGAGCTTATAGAGAAGGTTGCTTCGTTGCAGAAGCAAGGCTATACTGCTTTGTTTCCGTCCTATAAGCGTCGTGCAAATGGTAAGGGCAAAGGTGCAAAGCCTCTTACTACCGAGGAGTTCGTGCATGGTCAGCTCTGCGGATGTCAGGAGGACGGCAAATCAGCAAAACGTGATGTGCCCTTCCTCTTTGCCAGTTCGGGCAATGAGAACAAGTCGGGTGCGGATAAGATTGGCACCAAGGACTTAGGTTGGATAGAATGGGGATGGGGCAACCGTTGGCCTAACGTATGCGCCTTGCTAACCATGATGCTCCCATACACAGCCGCAGGATGGAAGTTCAACACCGATTTGATTGCCGGACAAGGCCCACAGCCAATGTATCGCTATACGCAATATGCTGGTGGGAATTTGACAGAAAAGCTGATTCCGTTCCGTGATGCAGGCACTTGGATTAAGGGGCGCATAGCAGAGCTTCGTGCATGGGAACAGACAGCCGATGTGCAGGAGCAGATAAAAAACTTGAATACCGATTATGATAAATGGGAGAAGACAAACATCGAATTGGAGTCCTTCTGTGAGAATAATGACCTTCAAGCCGTGATGCTTGCCTTGGCTGCTGATCAGTCTATGTTTTCTATATCCTTCCCCGAACTTTTGCTTAATCAGCAGCAGTTGGATGAGAATGGTAAGCCTGTGCCTACTGAGCGTTGGACTCCAAAGGTTACTGGATTAAGAGCTCGCCCATGTCACACATGCCGTTTTGAACGAATGGATGATAATGACGGCAATAAAATACACTATGTGTATGTTAGTAACCAATGGTATGATGATGCGTGGAAAGACAAGTTGAAGAGTGCCAATCTCGTCACAGCTGCATATCCTTTGCTTGATAGGTTTTCGCCTCTGCAAGACTTGCGAGAGCATATAACCAAAGCTCGTACCCAAAAGGTGCAGACGGCTAACCGTCCTACTCGCTTCATGATAAGTACCGCATATCCTTCGCCTGGAAAGCCTTACTATCCTTCTGCTCCGTGGCATTCAATCTTTGGAGGGTCGATTTACGAAATGGCTTCAATCATTTTTGATGATCGTCTCACACGTAAGCGCAACAAGAACGTGATTGGACGTGTGATTTATATTCACCTCGACTACATTCAGAGTCTCATGCTCCAGCAGAATGCGGAGAATCCCAAAAAGCAGGAGGACTTGACTGACGAAGTTTTTGACGACATCAACACTTGGCTTGCTAATCCTGACAATAGCGGCCAGAGTCTTCTTGCTTTTACCTTCATGGGACCAGACGGCAAAGAGCATAAGTCTTTTGAGGTGATTGAGATAGAAAGTAACGACAAGAAGACCGCAGAGGCTAACGAAAAGGAGCTTCAGGAGCTTTCTTCTATCATTTTCTTTGCCATGGGTACGGATAGTAAGCTGATTGGCAACACTCCAGGTGATACATCGTCTTCCGGTGGTACTGACCTCCGAGAACGCTTGCTTATAAAGCAGGTAATGCAGAGTCCTACTATAAATCTCGTCCTGAAGCCTCTTGAAATCCTCTCTCGTTTCAACGACTGGGATAAGCACCTTGTATGGAAGATAAAGAGGGAAGTGCTTACTACGCTTGACAATTCTAAAACAGGAGTGACGGAGAGCATTACTAATTGACAATCCCCTACAATCTTCAATTTTCAACTTTCAATTTCCAATTGCTATGTTAATACGTACTCTAGAAGAGCTTCGTCTCTATAATACCTCTCACGCCCTCGATGACCTTGAGCCGTTGATGGGTATCATTGACAATGTGGAGAAGGACATCCTTGTCGATAAACTCGGAAAGTCGCTTTACACCGCCTTGTGTTCGCACTATAAGAATGTCGATACAACTGCATTCGTGAAAGCGGTACAGGAAGACAGCCTCGATGACGACTTGGATATTCTGTTGCGACTCTCACAGGCAGTCGTGGCAAATGAAGTGATAAACCATGCTATCGCCTTGCACCTCGTATCGCTTAATAACTCAGGCCTTAACATGGGTAGTGCCGAGGACTATGCTGTTGCATCAAAGGAAGCTGTTGAGACCTCACGTAAGGAACTATATCAGCTTACGCATATTGCCATAAATACTTTGCTTGAATGGCTTGAGGAAAAGGCAAAGGCAACCCCTAACCTCGACCAGGGCACAAACTCTGATGTTATCAACGTCGGACTACCCTCCGTAGATGGGGAAGGTAGTGCCGCTAACGAGCAGGAAGGCGAAGAACCTGTGCACGGTTCCGTGGATATAGCCGAATTATGGCGCGAGTCACCATTCTATTGGCAGACCACTACCCTACTCATCCCTTCTGCTGTGGTATTGCGTGAGTTCTGGGACACATTCGACAATCGAGAGAAGTTTGTGCGTATGCTCCCCGACATCCGCTATGCGCAGGACATCATCGCTGATGAGGTGGGTGAGCAATGGCTTGAATATCTCGTTGAGACTGCCTTTAAGGGTACTGACGATGCGCACCTTAAACACATCATCAATCGCTTGCGTCGCTCATGCGTGGCTCTGCTGGAGAGCCGTACCGATGTTATTAAGAACGACAAGGAACGTAAATCTCGTGCTTATGACGAAGGCTTAAAATATCTTCGTCGCGCTTGTGATTATATGGTTCTTCATCAAAAGGATTTTTCTCCAGAAGTCCTTGAAAAATTTGTTACCTCTCCCCTCTATGTTGCGCCTTCAGACCCAGAAGAAGAGCAACCGCAATGTCGTTGTGACAAGGGCTGGAAGAACAATCGCCGAGGTAATGTGATGTTTGTCATGCCGATAATAAAGAAATAGCAGCTTAACCCCTACCCTTTCAATTTTGAAAAATGAGTTATCTCACCATAAAAACTCCTACTGGCACTCTTGTTTTGCCTCCTGATTTCTCGCTTGACATTGAGGAGCAGAATCCTATGTTCAACGAGAAGGATATGTTCTCTTTGCCGGTGCAGATTCCAAAGGAAGGAAATTTGCATTTGCTGAAGAATATGTTTGCGAGGAAATCACCTTTGCGCCCTATTTCTCTTGAGAACACACAGATGGAGGTTGTTGCCGAGGGTATTCCTTTCCGTTTCGGTCATATCAGCACTTCAGATGGTGAGGAACTAACCGACAGCATATCAGTAAACATTGAGGGTAATAGTGCGCTCCGTGACCTCATAGGTGATATGAGTCTGAAGGATGTGCGTGTAGATGATGACCTTGTGATTGGTGTGAAGGTTAGTGAGATTGAGATAGAGTCCAAAATAAAGGCTTTGTTGAAATTCTATAAGAATGGACCGTCTAATCTTGAACTTGACGTAGAGACTCCTTCTACAGATCATAAAGACGAATATACCAGTCGTTTTTGCCCACAGGCTTTAGGGTTCTCTAGACCTATGAACGTAAATGTGAGTCAGACTTATCCTGCCATGCCTTACTGCAATGCCCGTGTATCTTATAAACGCTATGGTATAGAGGTTGATGACGACGGTAACAAGACTACATCCGACGAAGTGGAGTATGGCTATTATGGTCCTTATGAGGTTCTTGATGCAGAGCGTCAGCAATCGGGTATATGTTGGTACGTTCTTTATATTCTCCGAAAAGCGTTTGAACAGCTTGGACTTGACTATGACGATAGCGAATTGCTTGCTATCGAAGATATGAAACGTCTTTGTTTTTTCACCACAAAATGCACGTATGATGAAGGTGAATTAGCAGGACTGTTTAGCGATTCTGTCAATGATGACAAGCTCGAAAGAATGAATAACTGGATTGCTGCCAATCTGCAATTCAGCGATGGCGAGGCACTTGATATTTCCGTGAATATAGAGGCGACAGGTGATAGTGATGAAGCAAGGGTACAGAAACTCGACATCCCCGATGGCTCTTTGATAACAAGTTCTTTGGGTAGTGCAAGGATCATCGCTCCTGCTGCGTATGCAGGTATGCACCTCCCTTATAGTGAGCCTGTTCCTGAGAATCATGCAATAGTAGTGGGCAATACTCCTATCCGTAAGAGCGGCGGACAGATAGATGTGCGTTTTAATGTGGATTGGCGCATTACAGGCCCTGATGAAACTCCTGTTGATATTCCTGCTGGTACTGTTGTCACAATAGAAGTCGCAGAAGAAAGCAATATGAAGGCCTGGGTTAAACAGCATCAGGTGCTATCCTGTCATGCCCAGCTTCGCTATATGCTTGCTAACTCTCAATGTCTTCCTGATGAAAACCTTACCACTGTATTAGAATCAATGGAGTCCCAGTTTGGCGTGCGTTTCGTATATGACGCAGAGAAACATAGCGTAAAAGCGTGCCTATTGAGGAATATGTATCGTGATCAGGATAAGCCTCGTGAGTTTATTGGTACTGTTATAGAAATGAACAAGGTAGCCGAGAAGATCAAGGGTGTGAAACTTGGCTATGGCTCGGAGAGTGACGATCAGGAACAGCGCAATAACCTTCGTGATGCCGTGAAGGATTATGACCTTGACTATGACTACATAGATTATCCTTTGCCTCTTGATGCAGGAGGCACAAGGGGTATGACTGGAGTAGTAAAAGCTTCAGAAACAATTGTAGGTGAAAACCAATATGCAAAATGTTTGGCTGCCGGTGCAACTAATACCGACAATATCTGCTATATAGATAGCACGACTGGTAATGCCTATCGAATTAAGATAAATAGCGAATATACATCGGTAAAGGACATGAAGCCGGCATTCTTTGAGGCAGGTGCATATCGCGGTGTTCGTATTGGCGATTGTTCAGATGAAGATACGGTAGAGACATTTGCTTCGTCATTTATTCCTGTTCCTCTAAACGATGTAAACTTTGAGCGTGTGCAAATGGCGGCAAACAATGCAGAGGATCAGAAAAAGCCGGACAACCAACCTTTGTTATGTGTCTTTGTTGACGAGGACATGGAACATCCTTACTTGCCTCAGTATCTTGATTACCCTTTTGATAATATGACTTTTCTCGATGTGACTGTGCGATGCAAACTCACGTTGCACGAGGCATACGATACAAGTGGTTCTGATGACGGAAACTCACCTCTTCAGAATGTAGATTGGGGATTGACTATAGGTATAATGCGTGGTGCAGGAAACAATGCCACTACGGAGGTTTATGACCATGACTACGACGGTTTCGGTACTGCTAAGTATGCACAGGTTGTAGGCACTTACGCCCTTACTGCTGACTGTATGGATGCAATGGGTAACTACTACGACTATAACGGATCTGATGAAGGCTTAGGCGGTGGCGAAAGGTTTTCTCTAAAGCCTCGTGCATACAAAACTCCTGATTGGGCTCCAGATGGCCAGTATGTTAATGAGCAGTCACAAGTTGTGTATCTTTACACTAATGACACATGGAGCGGCGGTGAAATTGTGAAATATGAAAAAACTCGTGGTTGGGTTGACCGCTTTATGATGGAACATGCACGCGCCATTCTTGACAGGCGTAAGTTCATTGTACGTGCCACCACCACAGTTGCTTTTCTTGCCGACCTTCCACGACATTGGAATAAGCGTTTTAGTATTTTAGGTGAGATAGGCTACATCAACAAAGTAAACTATAAACTCTCGGCAGAGAAGGGATTAGAGGACGTGGAGATAGAGTTTTATGCTCTCTAATTTCTAAATTTTGTTAAAAAGTTTTCCTAAATTTGTGACAATGATACATATCTTGTATCTTTGCATGCTGTCAGGTTCTGGTATAACCTCGCACGGTAGGATATAAAGAAGTGAGTAGCAGCGTCCCGCTCCTTCAGGAAGGGAAATGACAAATTCTTCATTCCCTTCCTTTCCTATAGCGAAAAAATAGTACATAGCAAATATAAACAGGCTCCGCTAAAAGCAACAACAGAACAATCCCGCTGTTTCAGCTCGACCAAAGCCCGTAGGAAGCCCATATACCTCTCTTGAACTCGTTTCCTAAAGTCGCATGTATAAGCGAGTGATAGAGACCCTGGGACGGGGGAAGGTGTCGCTCAGCTCTTGACCTTCCCCCAATTTCCTACTTGGTAAATTGAAAGTTGAAAATTGAAAGTTGAAAATTATGCCGTTCGTTCCGTGACTTCGGCCTACCACACTTTACTCCCATCGACAGGACGGATGGTGATATATATAAGTGAGAAAAGCGTGTGTGCAACATCGTAGCAATACACTCCTTCGGGGCGAGGATGCTCGGAACGCTATTCGCCTCGCCCCACCTCACGAAGAATTGAATAGCTTTCAATTTTCAATTGGACTAAAGCCTCGGAACAAGGTACTTGGCCAGTTGTAGGGGGGGGGTAATGCAGAAAATCATAATCAGAACATCGTACTGGATGGCAGGAATAATATCTGTAAAGCGTAGGAGTTCTTGCATGGATGTGTAAAAACGCATTTGCCTGGGAACATTCAGTAAGTTCAGAGAAAACGCCAAACTGCATCGCTACCCCTCTACTTTTTCAATTAGATTAACTCTAATCTCTAAACCCTAAACTAAAAAAGGATTATATGCAATTAAGTGAAAGAAACAATAAATATAGAAAGGAATTTGGCGAGATTTGTCCCATAGAGGAAGATCCGCAGAATTACTATGCCCAATACTTTTTGGCTATTACCCGTGAGTATTACGAGTTGCTGTTAAGAGAAGATGGGCAAGATAAACTATCTAAAATCGTCGATGCCCTGAAAGCCTACGACTTCAAGTCCCTCGCTAATGCAGAGGATAAGGAGAAAGTGAATGTCACCCTGGAGTCGATGAATTTCACGCATAGTCTCTTTAAGCCACAGGATCTCAATGCCGAGAATGTGGATGCAGTCATGCGCCTGTGTGCTATCGGTTTCTATATTTGGTTTAGGGTTGCAGTAGAGAACCCAACCGACCTTGACATTATGATGTTCTTCCAGGCAAAGGATGAAGATGTGCATACCAACATGACATACTCCCTCGATGCCAATACCGATTGGGGTAAGAAGCAAGGGTATCGTTTTCTGGATATTGAGACTTATTTTGCACTTTTTACTACGGCACTACCAGGCTCATGTTCTTTTGTTGAGTTGTATGAACTCTGTCATGCCTTTGAATATGTTTGTAATTTTAATGTGGATAATTCGAGAAATCCTTATTTTTCTCAATACACTGTCTCAATGGAGTTTATTCGTGAGCACAGGAAATGGTGTCTCTATCTATTCTTTTATGCAAGAAAAGCATGGAGTCTCACATCTAAAGATGAGAAGAAGAAACTTATACGTGGTTTGAACATTACTGCCGACCTACCACCTTTTGCCCAGAAGAAGTATAAGGAACTGCGAAAGGAAATGAAAGATCCGTTCGTCGAAGAGTATTCCACACATGATGAATTCTATGAGCGTTTCTTCGTGTCGTGTATAGCCTTTGAAGCTATCAGAGAGAACATGATGGCTGTTCAAGATTCTCAACACTAAAGATTAGTTCATAGTGCATAGTTCATAGTGCATAGTTGCGCTAAACTCTAATCTCTGAACTCTAAACTTCCCAAAAAGTCAATTCATCAAATACATTCATATAATTCTTTTTACTGCCTGTGAAGGTGGCTATCACGTTAATAATGATATAAATCACATGATTAACTATTGCCTGTGAAGGTAGTAAGTATCGCAATATTGTAATACATTTCCTCTCTCATCTTTTTGCCCCATGCGCTGTTGTTACCTGTAACAGACGTATGGGGCGAATTGTTTAACTTTGCGCTTACAAATAATACATTGTAAATTGTAAATTGTAAATGCAAAGATGACTCATTTCCTTACATCCCAATACTGGATTGCTCCTTCAGCAATCACCTTTGTTCTAAATGCAATGGATGATCCGCAGAAGGTGAATGTCTCAATATCCTCTGGTGCTGTTGTTATGGCTTATATGCCAGGTGTGGAAGGTTTGGGCTATGACAATAGCCATAGCTACCGACGTTGGCGACTTCGTGCTTACGCATCTGTATTGCAGGAGGCTGTTGTGACAAGTGAGGAAGGTGGAGAGCCTGTTGACACTACATATCCTGCAACCGGTGAAAAATACGTCTATATCCTCATTCCTCGAAATACTCAGCAAGTAGGAGAAGAAGCATTAATAGGCTTTGCTCCATGCGAGATAGACTATCTCGGATTTGACGAACATGGTGTGCTTGTTGGCAGTGAGAATTATTTCTATCTCTATACACGAGGTATTATATCTGCATCCGTAGAGGGTGGTAATCGTTCATGGTCTCAACAGATAGAACTTGGCACTCTTGCTACTGATGAAGCTTATGATAGTGGTAGTAACAATCCGTGGTTTTTGTGGGATAGTGTGACTGATACGGTTAAGTTCATGAAGAAGATATTCATGGATGCAGCCTCTTGGTTCGACAACCTTAGAACATCCGCTATCTCATTCGTCGGTACTGGCTCGCAAGACAAAGGGACTGTCACCTCTGTTGCCGACTTTGATACTCTTAGTGATAATAGTCAGCAGGCTATTGTTACTCCTAAGTACCTCCTTGACCGTGAGGCACAAATTGAGAAGAAGTATCTGCGTAAGGATCAAAACGACAGTACTCAATACAAACTGACCGCCGCCGACCTTGAAGCACTCAACACGTTGAAGGCAAAGATTGCGGAGATAGAGCAGAGCCTAACCCTCGGTAAATTGAACGACTTAACGAAGGGTACTATCAAGAATGCCAACTTCATAGATGATTTCTCCACAGGCACATCGTGGGGTATATTCCCCGAAGGCAGGATGCAGCTTAGTACGCTTGAAGTGCGTAATTCTCTCAAGGTTCTTGAACTCATCTACAATCGCCTTACCGCAACAGAAAGCGACTATGTGTTTACGGAAGGTGGTACGGTTGAGGAAATCGTGTCGCATGATGGCGACCAGTATGTGCTAAGAATTAAGAAGCGTAATGACACGGACTTCCATGCCTTCCGTAAGGGTGATGTGCTGCGTGGCGTAGTCAATAACCTTGCCAATCTCGGAGGCGGACAGTTCTATACCTCGTGGATGCGAGTAATTGCTATTGACACTAGCATACCTGAAGGAGAAACCGAAAGAAACAACACTATTACGGTGGTTGTATATCCAGGAATGTCGGAAGACGATCCGCCCGTGCCTGTTGTGCCAGGTGGAGTGAACTATCCTCCTGAAGTACACATGGTGCTCCAGCGTTGGGGCAATGCCGTTGCACCTACGGCAGAGTCGCACGCCAACCCTGACTATGCTTCATTCATTGTTCTCAATAATGATGGCGTGACCTATCGCAATACCCGACAAGCTTGTTGGTACCTATCCTCAATAGAGAAGCGTATCGCCATGCTTGACGGAGTGGATGCGCCTATTATCAACGAAAATAACTACACGGCATTCTTTGGACTTCCGTATAATTTCTTCGAGAATAAGTTCAAGGGGCATACTATGAATCCTACTCAGCCATATCTCTATGTGCGTGGTGCGTTTCTTCAGGATATTCACTATATAGATTATCAAGGTAATATTATCCGACAGGAACGTAACCGTGGTGTATGGACTCAGGAAGATGCTACGAATGATCCGTATGTGAAGAATGACAGCACGTTTGACACTTGCTACTACAATAACCGCAAGTGGCAGGTAGTAGTGTCTCAAGCTCGTGCCCTGCCTCCTTCAGCTGACAATGCTGACTGGCTGATGCTCTATGAGGGCATGACACCACAGTACCGTATCATTCCAAGTGTGCTTCAGGTGCTCCGTAATCCTGACGGCACTACCTCGTTGGTGAACAACCTTATCACTTGCGATGTGGTTGTTGATGAAGGTGGTGACGAGCCTCGTTTTGCCCCTGAGAGTGAGGTAGAGGTGTATATCGGAGTCAATGGCGATACACCAACCCACGTATCGCCTTATCGTCAGCACACCATAGCGGCTACCGACCATAGCATTGAGTTCTATCTATGGAATAAGATGAGTGAGTTTGGCGAGGAGTCAGAACTTGGTGATGCTATCTTTGCCTACCTCACAGGTATGGTAAGCGTGCCTATCTATGAGCGCGGAAGCAATGGCGATACTCCTGAGATTGATCCAACGACAGGTAACTGGATAATCAATGGTGTAGTAACAGAATATTCCTCACGTGGCGATGATGGTCATAGTCCTTATGTCGGTGATGACGGCTATTGGTATGAGTATGATCCGTCCGACCCACAGGCACTCCCTTCTGGCTATCACAAGACGATTTACTATGCCGAGGGTAATCAGGTTTTGGCACAGTATTCTGAGGACTGCATAGATTGGTACGATGTGTATTTCTCAGGTGCTCTTTGGATGCGCACTAAGAAGACAGGTGATGCCAACTGGGGCGATCCGTTCCGTTGTGTAGGCGAGAAGGGTGACGGTGGTAACTATGTAGAGAGTGATTTTGCTATATCCTCACACCTCACGTTGCCTCTCGATGATGTTTCTTCATGGCAGGATGCGCCTCCAGCCACTACTTCTGCAAAGCCTTACCTCTGGATGCGACAGATGCTAAAGGAGTGGGATGCAGAACATAACACTTACTCTAACGGATGGGATTCGTTTAAGTTTACTCGTGTCACGGGTGAAAAAGGAGAAACTGGTGCAACTGGCGCAACAGGACCACAAGGCCCGCAGGGTGTTGGCGGCAGCTATACTCTTACGGAATATGGTATATCAGCATCCAAAACATCGCCTTCGGATGTAGGTAATAATTGGAATGAGATACCGCCAGTTACGGACAACTCGCATCCATACCTATGGGCGAGGATGATGCTGAAGGAATGGAGTACCGCCATCTCGCAGTATGTCGATGCTTGGCAGGCGTATAAATATGTTCTGATGACAGGTCCCGACGGACTGCCAGGGCGTACAAGTAAGCCTTTGCGTGGTCCGTCTGAGTGGAACAGTCTCTCTAATTATCTTTCAGGAACGGGTAATGAACTTGTGCAGGATATAGTCTATCACAAAGACCATCCTTACAACATGTATCTATGTATGGTGTCTAACTCAGGTGTTGAGCCTAATGAGAACACCACAGCCAATTCTAACTGGACTGCCGAAAAGCCTTGGGCAAGTGCCGAGTACCGAGAGTTCACAGCATCAAAAGTGCTTTTTGCTGCTCGTGGCAAAATTGAGAATGCCGACATTGATAACGTTACCATCCGAGGCACTATTACGGAGGATTGCAGAGATTTCAATGATCCTACTAATTTAGTATTAATGCTTGGAAGCTCTGTTCAAGGTCAGGAAAACAAGCTTCAGTCCGTACAATGTGGTTTGCATCTTTGGGAAAATGCCGAAGGCTATCTTGAGTGGCAATTCCAAGATCCTTCTATACATCGCGTTAGTAATCAAATAATCCAGTTACCTACTTATAATAGAATGGATGTTGATGATGTTGATTTCCATTCTAATCCTTATAAGATAGCTGGAACAAAATTATCTATATATACTACTCCTGACGTGAATTGGCTAAACTGGTCTGATGGAGATTTCACGGATAGTGAGCAAAATGTACAAACAGTCTTGAATGAAGGTGTTCTTGTTTGTGCCGACGCAGATTCCCTACTTGGTGAAATAGTTGATATAAGTGCGAATCATGACGGAAGCCAAATGCGATTACAGGCTAAATGTCCGTGGAATTGGGCACAATTGAAAAATGGAGAAGGCACACATGGCCGTTTTGCGTTCAAAGGACGTACAGCAAGGTTTGTGCTTTTATTGCCAGGAATGCACCTTGACGTTGAATCACAGATACAGTATATGCCAAAGTTGCAATCTACTCCTGATGGTGATATTTGGATAGCAGAGCCTACACTTATTTGGAATATTCTAAATTCAGCAGACTTTGAACCAATAAGTATAAATATTTATGCCAAGAACAGACCAAATGTAGGAGAAGATTATTATGGAGAGGGTTCTTATTATGAAGATCCAAGTACAGCGACAGGTGGTGGTATGGCAGGAGGTCAGGAAGTGTTTGTATGCAATAAGTTGAAAGGCACTCAGGCTATGACCTTTGACTTTAATGTTTATCTTGCAGGAAAATTCCAAATTGGAAGTGGTACGCCTGTAAGCCAGCAGTTACCATCGTGGGAAATAGATGTATATCCAACCCCTTCTACCCCCTAATCTCCTAACCCTATAAAAACGAGCACGAAACCTTAAACCTTAAAATAGTACATTGTAAATGGTAAGTAGTACATCTTTGAATCTTTCTTTCCCAAAGGATTGGAACGACTGCTCTGTGTCTCAACTGGAGCAGGTAGCTTCTGTGTTAATAGACTGCGCAGAGCGAAGTGACCGATTTCATCCCTTCGACATGCGCGAGGTGAAGGTGGCACTGTTCTTCCTCATGTCCGAACTGAAGATAGTGGAGGGCTTGACCCTCAACAACAAGGGCGAGGAAGCCTATGTCGTTTCCCATCCGTCCGTCAAAGAGCCGTTCTACCTCGAACTATGGAAACTCAACTCATTTATCGACGGAGTGATTGATACGGAGACTCTTCAGTATGAAAAACCTGAAAAGGAGCAGGATGGAGTGTTTGACTGGCTCGATGATGAAAATCACTCAGGTCCTCTGCTGTTTCCTTATGAGAAAGTGACCACCAATGGTCGCTTCCCTCTTAGCAAGCGCACATATAAGGGTGTTGCCCCCTTGATGCAGGATTTCACATGGCAGCGTTATCGCCATTGCCAGGACTGGATTGAAGAATACCTTCGTCGTGAGAATATCCGCATCCATGCCGTGAAAAAAGCGCGTGGATGCCCTGCCGATAGTCCGTTGCATCGTGAGGTGATAACCGCCACAAAGGAGGTGGATGATGCCCGTGCAGCGTTCCTCTCCGAGATTGTCACGGGGCGTGACGATAAGGATTACCTATTCCGTGGCTTCGACAAGGTTAAGTGGCAGGTTATTCTCTTCTGGTGGTCAGAACAGATGCACTACCTCCATAGCACATATCCCCGATGTTTCAAGAAGCAGCGTTTCAAGGGTAAGAAACCACACAATCCTTTCGAGCTTTACACCCGAACCATCGCTACAATGGAGAAGTACCTCGGCTTAGATGAGGACAAGGTGAATGGTCAGACTTACACCCTTGTACTCCAGCATCTTGAGGATATGGCGAAGGAAAGCGAGGAGATTGAAAAGATGAAAGCAAAACATTAAACCTTAACTCTTATCATAATGAAATTATTCGATTTTTTCAAAAGAAGAAAGCAAGAGCGCACAGCCCTTGCATCCCTAAAAACCTACGCATCCGCATTTGCTTATCTCAATAGCCTACGTGATAGCGGTCTGTTGTTATGGCAGGAGCGAAACCGCCGATTGTTCATTATGCAGCCATTGGCTATACTAATGATGCGTAATGCAGAATCGTGGCGCAACTTCCTAACCAATTGCTATCTATGGCAGTCATATAACCTCATGCTTGAAGCACATGAGCACGCCATCATTCGTTTAGAGGGCGAGGCTATCCGTAAGGCAAAGCGACAGTATGCCGTCCTCACAAAAGCCGACACTGAGCGCATTCGGCGTGGCGTACGTGAGCAGTATGAGGCAAGCAATACTCCTGCAAAGATAGAGCCTTTTGAGTTCTATGTAATAGCCGACAATCCGCATCCTCTCCCACGAACTAAGGAACAGGATGCAGAACAGCGAGGCGATATAACTCTTGTAGGTTCTTTCGACCCCGAAACAGGACAACTTGAGCAAGTGTCGTGGAATGATTTGACGATTAAGCATTCTGAATCTTAACCTTGACCTTACCATTGCCAACGTCTTCAAGAAAACCTACCCAAACCTCTCCCCTGTATTGATAATAATTTACAAGGTGGTTCTCCATACGTCTTTGTAAGTGTCGCATTTCCATCATCAAAAAAGGTCTGTGGCTTCGTCCCCTATCTCTATTCCACTTTGATGTATATGTTCGCTTGAAGTTTGCTTTCTTTGAACGCTCTACGTCAAAAGCTTTTACACCTTGACCTACACCTATGTCTGCATATCGCAGATAGTCGTTGAAAGAGAATACTACTACAATGTCATCGGGATTTGAGCCATTCACTGAATATCGGAAAGATTTTGCGCCCTCTCCCGTGGAGTGCCATTGTCCGTAGCGACGACGCATTTCATTAATTGCCCTATATCCAGAATAAACCTCTGTAGGCCACACATGTTGAGTACGATAGTTTACCTCTAACTGTGTAGCCGACTGTTTTGCATAGGTATTTATCACCTCGCCAAGTGGCGGTATTGGTTTAATGTTATTTTCCATATCGAAACTGTTTTTCATTAAAGTCCAACAAGCTCAAGCATGTTTCTTATTACTAAATCCAATGCAAAGATAAGCCTTTTTCTCGATACCCATGTAACACCCATGAAAAGCCTTTTTACTACCTTTGTAGTAAAGTAAAATCATAATTCATATATTGCTATGGCAACAAAAACAGCAAGTGTAGTACTTTCAGTAAATGCTATACAGCCTACTAAGGTAATTGATGCTCTCTCCACGGCTGCAAAACGTCTTGGAGAAGATCTTGTGCGTGAGCTTAACTACCTCGAAAAGTTAGAGGTGGAGTTCGGCAAAAATAATGCACAATACAAGGCTCAGAAGGCTAATATTGAGAATTTGGAGAAAACCATAAAATCATTCAATTCTGCTACTTCTGCTGAAATTGACAAAGCAAAGTCACTCAGTGAAGTGCTTGCTGACCTTGCTAATACAAAACTTCGTGATTTAAAAGCGGCTCTTGGAAGTGCTAATCGTTCTCTTGCCGGACTGACAGGCACTCCCGAAGACCTTGCACGCGCAAAGCAACTCAGAGAAGAAGCAAGGCTAATAGGTGATGAAATCCGCAAGCGCACAGGTGAGTATGTCAATATGGGCGAGACCATGCGTAAAATCAGCACCATATCTGATGAAACACTCTCTAAGGCTATTAAGCAACAAAAGCAAGTGGTAGCCACTACCGAACAGGTGGGTGCTGCCTACCAGAAGGAACTCCAGACACTAAAGCAGCTTGAAGCGGAGGAGTCTCGTCGTAAGACATCCGCAGCATATAATACTACTGAGACAAATGCCCGAACCATGTTCGGCAAGGTGACACGCGATGAAATGAGCGGAATGTCCCAGCAGTCTATTGAGGCAGGAATCCGTGCCATGAAAGAGTATCAGAGTACCGTCGAGATGGGTAGCGTGACGTGGAAAGCATACGAGGATGCCATAACTCGTGCCGAAGCCCATATCAAGAGCTTTACTGAGCAGCAGAAAATTTCCGTTGCTCAGGCTCAGTCTATGGCTGCCACAGGGCAGTTTGACGGAAAGGCAGTCTCTTCCAACCAGATCAAGGAAGCGCAGAAAGTGCTGGGCGACTATAAAGGTACTCTCACCGATCCTGCGCAGGTGAAAGCTGTTGAAGCGGAGATAGCGAAACTGCAAGAGCGATGGAATGCACTCAATGGCGTGGTGGAGAAAACGACAAAGGTGACGGGTGATGCAGCGCGTAACGTGCGCGAGGTGTTCCGTAATCCGTATGCCGCCTCTCCTGAAAACGTGCAGAAGGCTATTGAGAGTCTTTCGACACGTCTTCGTCAACTCCCTGCCGACAGCAAGGGTGCTAAGGTGCTTCGACAGGAGATTGAGCGACTGAAAGGTGTTATCAACGGCACACGCCTCTCTCAGGAGGAGTATAACAAAGTGCTGGCGAACCCTCGCACCGCATCCGTGGAGCAACTGAAGAAAGCGTATGCCATGCTTCAGCAGCAGATAGAACGTACCTCTCGTGACGGAAGCTCTAACTTCAATCAATTGCAGCAACAGGCAAAGCGACTGAAAGCAGAAATTGACTCCACCACCATATCCGTGCAGAAACAAGACGGATGGTTCCGCAACGCTATCCGTAACATCGGTGCTTATATGGGTGTGTTCGCTGCGTTCAATGCCATCAAGAATAAGATAACGGAGGTGATTCAGGGAAACCTAAAACTCTCCGACTCATTGACTGATATTCGTAAGGTATCTGGACTTGCGGCGGAGGATATTAATAAGCTCTCTCAGAATATCGCTAAGATTGATACTCGTTCAGGTGTAGAGGAACTTAACAAACTCGCATACGCTGGTGCAAAACTTGGTATCGGAAAGTATGGTACCGAAGGTATGCTGTCATTTGTTAAGGCCTCAGATCAGGTCAATGTAGCATTAAAAGAAGATTTGGGCGACGAAGCCCTTACAATCCTATCAAAAATGACGGAAACGATGGGCTTGATACCTAAGCTCGGAGTGGAGAAGTCAATGTTGGCGGTAGGTTCGGCAGCATTCAAACTTGCATCTACATCCACGGCAACAGCAAAAAATACGGTAGCCTTTACGGAACGCTTGACTGGTTTGGCTCGTACCGCCGGTATCACCACCGACCAGTTGCTTGCACTTGGTTCTGCTTCTGATGCCATGATGCTCATGCCAGAAGTCAGCTCAACGGCATTCAACAAGGTCATAACAGCCATTCAGACCAATCCGAAGGCAATAGAAAAGTCGCTTGAAATAGAGGAAGGCACTATTGGTAAGCTCTTCGAGGCTGGTAAGGCTATGGATGTTATTGTGATGATTCTTGAACAGATGAAGAAGAAGGGTAACATGAGTGCTCTTGGCGACGTGTTCAAGGATCTTGGCTCTGATAGTGGCGCACGTCTGCGTAATGTCATGGTGACAATGGCTAAGAACGTGGATATGCTCAAAACCCACCTCGATGTGTCAAAGGAAGCATTCGAGGATGCAGAGGCGGTTACAGCCGAGTATATTCTTCAGCAGGAAACGGCACAGGCTCTCATGGAGCGTGCCAACAATTTGTGGGAGAAAGCATTCATCAATACCGAGGGTGTGGATAATGTGAAGGCTCTCGCACAGGATTGGTATGACTTTTCTCAGCAGCTTACTACGAGTGAAAGCTGGATGTGGTCTATGAAGACCGCATTAGAGGCTGTGATAGGTGCTGCAAAGCTTTTGTTATCTATACTTCCACATCTTATTATCGGACTCGGAGCAGGTGGTGTGGCAGGTGCTATCGGTACTGCTATATCTGCCGTGCGTACACTTGGAGGTGTGCTACCAGCCTTGCAGTATGGCTTGCTTTCTGTGCAAAAGGCATTCACGGCATTGTCTGTCGTAGGTAGGATGACATGGATAGGTGCCGCCGTCGGTGTGATAGCCGGACTTGTTTCTGCTTTCAGGTCAGCAAAGAAGGCTACTGATGAGTTTGGCAGTTCGTTGAAGTCTGTTGCTGAATTTCATCGTGAGGCTCTTGTGGCTGCCGACAAGGAAACAAGCAAGCTCGACCAGTATAGGCGACTTCTTAGCAATGCAAACACAGAGCAGCGTGAGCGTGAGCGCATCCTTCGTAAGTTCAATGAGGAATATCGCCCATATCTCTCCAAACTTGACATAGAGATAACCAAAGTTGGTGACTTGTTTGAGAATTACAAGAAACTCAATCGTGAAATGCGCCAACAGGCTATCTATAAGATTAAGGAACAGGCTATTTCCGAGAGGATTGACCCTCTGATGAAGACTTCTGTTGAGAAAGGTCAGAACCTCCAGACCGTGCTCGACAAGGCAGGTATAGTAGGTTATGACCGTGCAGCCGTGCGTAAACTTGCAGAGCAGGGCAGAAATGGAGAGGCTATCTATCGTAAGATTATAGAGAATATCGTTGGCGAGGGTAAATGGGATAACCGTAGTGGTGGCTATATCTCTGCATTAAATGGCAAGTCCTATCGTTACGATGCTTTGCGTGACGCTGTGAAGGAATACGCTACTGCCATTCGTAATGAGAGCTTTGCCCGTGCTGAGATTGAGCAGATGTTTGCAGGTGAGTTCGATAAGGGTTGGCAGCCATTTGCCGATGATGATCCAGGTGTAATCATTTATCCAAAGGATAAGGACAAAGGTCCCAAGGGCAAGACCAACAACGAGGCTTCTATGGCTAAGAGTCAGGCTAATGCAGTCAAGGCTAACGTGGAAGCATTCTATGAGGAACAGAAGCGTAAGTACCTTGAGTGGGTAGCCCAGATGAATGCAGAGAATGAAAAGGTATCAGAAGCAGACCAGAAGGCGAAACTTGACGAAATGGAGCAGAAGAAGAAGACGGCTCTCGGCAATGTGCGTCAGGACATTGCGACGCTCAATGGTAGTTTCAAGCAGACCGTTGACGATATTCGTGGTGATGTCTATGGCACTATTACCGATACCGACAAGGGACTTATAGAGGCTATTGGCAAGTCCGACATAACGGCTCTCCATAACCTTTTCTCTAAACTTGGTCAGGATTTGTCAAAGGAGAATAACCGCACTCTTTCTGAAAACCTCGGAGCGTTGCTTGATGAGATATTCGCAAAAGGCTCTCGTGACTTGCGTGAGGCTGCCGAGATTGTGGTTAAGCGTCAGCGGGAACTGCAAACCATGCTGATGAAATACGACTATAAGGGTACTGTCACTCGTGCCTTCACCAACAAGCTCCAGACAGAGCAGCTATTGCCTCCCGCCGAGGGTGTCGATGTGAGCACCACAGAGGGCGCAAACAAGCAGAACGCTGGTATTGACCGCATACTTACCCGTGTGCGTGAGAACCCATACGAACTTTATGACATCGACATGACCACACAGAAGGGTGTTGAGCAGTTCCAGGAGTTCCTTGCTGAAGAACAGAAGGTGTTTAATTTTGCAAGTATGGACTTGCGCCACCTTATTCTCCTGTATATGGAGCTTATCGACTATGTAGGTGAATATACAGAGGCTATAAAGAAGGAAGAGGATACCCGAAAGAAGATTAACGACGCGCATTGGAACCAGAGCGACACATATAAGCAGACACAGAAGGAACAGAACCTTGCCGACCTTAATGTAAGGACACAGGCTATTTTCGGTGCAACAAAGACGGGTGCAGACACAAAGGATATTCTCAAGGAGGATAATACAGGCGAAAGACCTGTACGCACCTCATGGGATAATACAGCCGAAGACCTTGGCTTTGCCTTTAAGCTCGACAATGACCCTGAAATCCTACTCTATCGCCTCAGAATGGAAGAGGCAGAAAAGTACTATAACTATAAGAAAGACTTCTACCAGAAGGGACTTGCATCCGAGGCTGAGTATAACGATGCCTTGCAGAACTATCTCTCACAGGCGAGTGAGTTCAGTTCGCGTGTGCTTGAAGACGTTTCGGCACAGACTGAGAGCCTTATGAGCTTCATGTCGCCTCTTCAGGATTTCGGAGAGGCTGTTGGTGAAGCCTTTGCCACTATGCGTACCGATGCTGCAAGTGGTCGTAAGGCAGTACAGACGGCATTGAAGCAGATGCTAAAGTCATTTGCTACTGAGACTATTCAGATCATAGCAAAGAACGAACAACAGCGTGCCAACGAAGCCATGCACGAAACGGAATTGCTCGCTATGCGTCAGTCGTTTAATGCAGCCATGCTTCTTGCGGAGATACAAAGCGGTAGTTCTCTCCTTGCTATTAAGCAACAGCAACAGCTAACCGAGGAACAGATGGAAGCCTTGCATCAGCAGAAACAGGCAGCTTTGCGTTCAGCAGGTATCTTTGGATGGTGTGTCAGCGAGTTAGGTCCTATTGCCGGACCTATCGCCTACGCTGGTATCATGGCAATACTTATGGGATTGCTCAGTTATGCCCTCGGACTCATTGGCGGTGGTGACAACAATGTCGCTAATTCACAGCCAAAGGTAAACACAAAACTCGTATCTGGTATGCTTACCTACGACCAAGGAAACCTGAAGCAGATGTACCTCGGCAATGATGGTAAGCTATATGCTGCTAAGAGTGAGGAACAACTGCCTACTGGCATAGTCACACAGCCGGTAGCCACCACCATAAACGGACAGCCTTCATTGGTTGGTGAGCGTGGCCCAGAGCTTGTAGTAGGTCGTGAGACCACCGCCGCCATGATGCAGAACGCGCCGCAACTCCTTCAGGCTCTTCTTGACTATGACAAGAACCGCCGCCTTGGTGCTCTCCCTGCCTATGACCGTGGCAATATCGGCACTGTCGAGGCCGACACCCCTACCCTCTCAGCACCGCAGCCGGCACTCACCGAGGAATTGCTTACTCAGGTTCTTTATTATCTCAAGAATCCTGTTGCTCCTAACATAAATATGTATGGACGTGAAGGCCTCCATGAGAAGATGAAGCAAGCAGACAGGTTTATGAATGGAAAATGACAAATGACGAAAGCCCTCGGCACCTAACGTGGTACTGAGGGCTTTCTATAAGGTTAGAGGTTAAGCGTGCCTTGCTAATTTTCAATTTTCAATTTTCAATTAAGTATTCCGCTCATTGAGAGACGGAAAACTTTGTTCCGCACTTCGGGCAGAAAAGCTCCATGTCTTTCCTCGGTGCAGCCTCGCCGCTCACCTTCCAGTGCCTGTAACCCTCCGGCACAGGGAAGAAATCGGCAATCTCGCAGTCCAATGCCTTTGCAATGTCGTAAAGCGCATTCAGAGTGATGTTACCGTTCAACTTTCCGCTCACAGCTCCCTTAGTTACGCCAAGCCTCTCTGCCAGAGCTTCCATTGTGACACCCTTCTTCTTCATAATATCCCTTATAAGAAGATTAACCTTCGGTTTATTCAGTTTATTGTTCGGCATAGTCTTTTCATTTTAATTGTTTTCTGATGCAAAGGTATAAAATTTATCTCAACAAAATACATATATCTAAACTCTTTTGTTTGTTTATCTATAATTTTCCCATTTTTCGCCATGCCCACTTTGCAAATTTTATCTTTAATCCGTAATTTCTAACCTCTCTGTATTTATCATTTAACTTCTTTATAACTTGCTGAAAGGCACATTATCCGTAAAATCTGTGCTATCTGTGGTTGAAATTTAATTTGCTGGTAATTTGTTGAGTACAGATAAATCAGATACATTCTTTTCATTTTTAGCACTCTCAAGAGTTTTTTATTCATTTTTTCTGTGTTCAGAATAAAAGTTTTTAGTGTTTAGCGTTAGATTGTGAATTTAATCTTTTCTCCTGATATGAATTTGGAAACGTAAGGCTCAAAATACGCTAAGTCGCTGATAATCAGAGGTAGTGTTTAGGATAAAACGCCTCTTGCACGAAGAAGACAGATCGGAAG
>Ga0265300_10001476_pt1 | contig 22023 bp, 10 predicted proteins | sample AusTroGonzalo_MG_FD_193482 | JGI IMG/M metagenome (GOLD analysis project Ga0265300, IMG submission 193482) | Bovine rumen microbial communities from tropical cattle in Woodstock, Queensland, Australia - Gonzalo_03 | ecosystem: Host-associated > Mammals > Digestive system > Stomach > Rumen ...
GATAAAGCCAATATCATGATCGTATATTGGTTGTGAACTTAAGAAACGGAGCGCATCAGTATACCCCTTGGCCACTTTTTTTATGTCTTTGTCTTTGGTATAATCATACGTCATCCAAAGTATGCCAGGCCAGAATCCAGAGCACCATTCTTGAGAACTGGCTTGACGGCAGTTCCATGTGGTGTCGCCTGGAAGTATGTTTCGCGGCATCATTGAATAGTTGTATGTACCATTACTGTCAACTAAATCTTTGAGTGCGTGGTTTACCTGCGAGTAACAATAGTCAAGCGCCACGTTTTCGTTAAACAAAGGTTTGTATTGCATCTGGCAACCTGCCAGGCAAAAAAGCATGATGCAGTAAAGATAGTTTTTCATTATACTCTTTTCTATATATACGATTAAACAGAAAGATTTACGCAATAGAAGGGAGGAAGATAAAAAAAATGCGTAATTTTGTAGCGGCAATCGTATTCATGAAAAAAATGGTTATGAAACGGATCTTTTTTGGTGTAACACTTATATTTTGTCATCTGACACAATGCTTTGCTCAGCATCATTATCAGATGGCAGGACCTTATGAGGTCGTAGCGCGTGATGGACAGTATGCTAAAACAAAAAATGGTAGCGAACGAGATATGTGGCATGCATGGCTGTCGGCACTATCAGGAGACAGCAAGACGACACTTGACATAATCAATGCCTATGCATCGACATTGCAGCGTTTCGAAGGTCATGATGCCCCATTGTGTACCATACAGGCATATTGGCTTTTAAGGGCCATGATACTTCAGAAAGACCATCAATCCCAATCCTGGAAAGATATGGTTGGTCGTGCCATCCTGCCTGTTCTGGCAAAATTTGAAGCAGACAGTCCCTATGCAAACGGTAACTGGGGACACATCGTGAATCGTTGTCGTATGGCTGCTGCCATTTTCCTTGAAGACAAGGATTTATATCATCACGCTATTGATATTTATCTGAATGCTAACGACAATGGTTCGTTGCCAGGCTATATTGCTGAGACAGGTCAATGTCAGGAGACGGGACGTGACCAAGGACATGCCCAACTGGGACTTGGTGCCATGTGTGATATTTGCGATATGGCGTGGAGTCAGGGCGATGACCTTTGGGGGGCTATGGACAACCGATTGATGAAAGGTTTGGAATACACCGCGAAGTATAATCTGGGTTATGACGTACAATTTAAAACGTGGATCGATTGTACAGGGCTCTATAACGACTGGAATGAACCAGGTTCGATGGGACGTGGACGTATCCGTTGTATCTATGACCTGCCTTATCTGCATTATGTGGGAATAAAAGGTCTGAAAATGCCATATTGCAAGAAGCTGCTTGACTTGCAGAAGAAAGCCGAGAAGAAGGGAGAAATATCATATAATCCCGAAGCTAACCTGTTTTCTGTGAAGGGTGTTAAGGAAGGTGCAAAATTGCATAGCATTTATACCTATGCAGCCCCGAAAGATGCTCCTCTTAAAACTGACTATGACGTATTTATTCAGCCGCGTGGCCAGAAGGAGTGGACTAAGATAGATACCTATATGGCCAAGGTTAATGCCCCTGCTCCTGTAGATCAGAACAGCATGAAAGTACAGACAGGTCATCGTGTGACAGAGATAAGCTATTGTATGTTTGATTTCACGGGTGACGTGTTTGTTAAGGTCGTAACGAAAAACAAGAAATTCAAGACAGCTCGTATACGTCCTGACTATCGTGGCACTATTGCCAACGTGCAGAACGACTCTACCGTGCAATTCTTGTTGTTTCAGCCAGAGAATGTCAGCGTAGAGTTCGACGGGAGCATCACCGACAACCTCTTGGTCTTCACCTCTAAGCCAACCATGAGCAAAGAAAAAGCCGAACGCGCTGCCAAGTCACAGGGCCGTGCCTTTCGTTACTATGGCCCCGGGCTGTATACGGAAGAGACAATCAAGGTGCCGTCGAATACTACGGTCTATCTCGATGGTGGCAGCTATTTCTTCGGCACCTTTGCCATTGAGGATGCAGAGAATGTCAGTATTCTGGGTCGTGGCATAGCCCGTCCGCAGAGTGGCTATGAGGGTTGTCATATTCGCCGTTCTAAGAACGTGCTCATTGATGGTTTGGTGCTTAATACCTGTCCCATTGGCGAAAGTAGTGATGTTACGTTGCATGATGTACGTTCCATTTCTCATCCTCAGTGGGGTGATGGTTTGAATGTCTTTGGCGGTAGCAGCAATATTCTCTTCGACCGTGTGTTCTGCCGCAACAGCGACGACTGTACCACAGCCTATGCCACCCGCAAAGACCACAAAGGTAGTGTCAATAATGTGCGCATGACCAACTCAACGTTATGGGCTGATGTGGCACATCCTATCTTTATCGGTCTGCATGGTGATCCCGAAACAAAGGACAGTATTGTGGGACTGCGCTACGATAATATCGATATCCTCTGCCATAGCGAGTCACAGGTTGACTATCAGGGTTGTCTAACCATTAACTGTGGTGATGAAAATCTGGTGAAGGATGTTGTGTTTGACAATATTCGTATTGAACAAATAAACAACGGCTGTATCCTGCAAGTAAAGGTGGGTTGGAACCAGAAGTACTGCACGGCTGCTGGTCGTGGAGTGGAAAACGTGGTGTTCCGCAATATCCGTTACAATGGCGACTTGCCAAATATTAGCATTATGGCTGGCTATGATGAACAACGCAAGGTGAAGAACGTCACCTTTGAGGGATTGAAGATAAACGGCAGACTCATCTATGACACTATGCCCAGCAAGCCAAATTGGTTTCTTACATCAGACTATGTCCCGATGTTTGTAGGCTCGCATGTGGAAAACCTGAAGTTTAACAAATGAAGAGGCAACTATTAGTAATATTTCAGGTCGTGATGGCCGTATGTGCGAATGCCGTGAATCTGCAGTCGCCCGATGGCAATTATGTCATTACCCTCAATGGCATGACCTATTCTGTTGATTTCAAAGGGCATCCTATTGTTCGGCAAAGTCTGCTTGGGGTCAACGTAGATAACCGTCTCTTTGAATCAGCTCTTGCCATACCACGTGGTTCTCATGAGAACTGGTGCGACGACCTTGAACTGAAAGGAATAGAGCACATGTCTGTTGATACCCAGTGGTCTCCACTTTACGGTGAGAATGTTAGCATTCGCGATTGCTACAATGAGTTGGTTCTGCATTTCGAGAAAGGAAGTGAAGGGCAGGGCACAGTCTCTGAGGGCTATGATAAACGACAATATTATGCGATGGACATCATTGTCCGTGCCTATAATGAGGGGGTCGCTTTCCGTTATCATTTCCCAGAGACGGCCAATGGTCTTTTTCTGCATATTACAGGCGAGCAGACTTCATTTGCTTTTCCCGACGGTACATTGGCTTGGTATGAAGAATGGGCACAAGGACCATATGATAAACGACCTTTGAAGGGTGCATGGTTTGAAAGTGAACGCCCATTATTACTTCAGTTGCCTACAGGCGAGTATGTGGCCTTATTAGAAGCCTCATTGAAGGATTATACACGTGGTAAGTTCAAACTAAAAAAAGACAATGAGTTGCAAATTGCTATGTACGACTGCGCCGATGTCATCTCACCCTATGATACCCCGTGGCGTGTTATGATGGTTGGTGAACGGGCGGTTGACCTCATTAATAATAAAGACTTGGTGTTGAATCTGAATGCTGAACGTGCTGCCGGCGATTGGTCGTGGGTGAAGCCAGGAAAGGCATTTCGTGCGGGGCAACTCAGCAAGAAGGGTATCATGAGTGCGATAGATTTTTGTTCACAGTTTGGTTTTGACTACGTAGAACTGGATGCTGGCTGGTATGGTCCAGAAGGTCAGGTCGCTTCTGATGCTACGAAGGTGTCGGATTCACGCGACTTTACGATGCCTGAAATATGTGCTTATGCCAAGAGCAAGGGCATCGGTGTTTGGGTGTATGTTAACCAGCGTGCCCTATATTATCAATTAGACAAACTACTACCATTATATCAGCAATGGGGCATTAGCGGTATCAAGTTTGGCTTTGTGCAGATTGGCAATCAGCAATGGACCACATGGTTGCACCATGCTGTGGCCCAATGCGCCGCATATCGATTGATGGTTGATATCCATGATGAATACCGTCCCACAGGTCTCTCGCGTACCTATCCTCATCTGCTGACGCAAGAGGGTGTTTGTGGTAACGAGGAGATGCCCGATGCCACCCACAACACGCTATTGCCCTTCACCCGTTACCTCTGTGGACCGGCTGACTATACACTTTGTTACTTTAATTCGCGAGTCAAAAACACTAAGGGGCATCAGTTAGCAATGGCTGCGGTATACTATTCTCCGCTGCAGTTCTACTTTTGGTATGATAGTCCTTTTGTTGATCAAGGCGAGTCAGAGCTGCAGTTCTGGAAAGACTGTCCTACGGTATTTGATGAAAGTGTTGCCCTTGATGGTATTCCTGGTGAATATATCATTCAAGCCCGTCGTTCTGGTCATGATTGGTTTGTGGGAGCAATGACTAATACCGAAGGTCGTACTATTCAAGTTCCTACAGACTTTTTGCCCAAAGGGAAATATATCGTAGAGATTTTTAACGATGATCCAGCGCTTAATACCCGTACCAAGGTATCAAGTCAGTCTATCATCATCAAGGCAGGAAAAATCATTTCTTTGGAATTACAACCTTCTGGGGGCGCTACTCTTCATTTTAAACCCATGTCAAAATGAGAAAGCTGTTCCTGTTGTTCTTCAGTTGTTCTTTGTTGGCTGCTTTCGCTCAGCAAAGTACGGTGACCATCGTTAATCCGACGTCTTTGCAACGTTCAGAGCTTGTCGCTGTTGACACCACTCAACTGGGTTTTGATGCCAGCAAAGGAGTCGTTGTCCGTGACGCTTTTGGGATAGAACGTACAAGTCAGCTGACCTATGATGGCAAATTATTGCTTGATGTACATTTGCGCCCGCATTCACAAACTACTTATACTATATATTCTGGCTCGCCTGCCGCTGTATTGTCGTCTGTCGGTGGCCGTCAATATCCAGATCGCCTGGATGACATTGCCTTTGAGAACGACCGTATAGGTTTTCGTCTTTATGGTCCAGCCTTGCAGCGTAAGGGAGAGAAAGGCTTCGGGCATGATGTGTGGGTGAAACGTACCACAGAACTCGTATTGGACGAACTCTATCGCAATGATCCGCGCCTGTCGTTTCATCTGGATTACGGTAAAGCCCTCGACTGCTATGGTGTTGGGGCTACCTTAGGTTGTGGTACCCCCTGCCTGATTAGTGACGGAAAGATTGTCTATCCTTGGTGTTATGAAACCTACAGGATATTAGATAATGGTCCGTTGCGTTTTACCGTTCAAGTTGATTTTCCCATGGTTGATGGCATTACAGAACACCGCATCTTGTCGCTCGATAAAGGCTCGAACTTCTGTGAGGCTACTGTTTGGTATGAAGGTATTTGTAATCCTATTGATATTGCTGCTGGTCTTGCCATTCGTCCTGCCGACCCCAAGCCTGTTGTTTTTGGTGAGAACTATGTCCACTATGCCGATCCTACCGTTGATCCAGAACGCCATCAATACCAAATCTATTCAGCGTTACTCTTCCCTGATACCAAGGTTACGATGACGCTACAGGAAAGCCACGCTCTCGGTATTCTCAAGCACTATCAAGACTCCCAACGCTTCCACTATTTCTTTGGTGCTGCATGGAGCGAGTTTGATGTCTGTTCGCAAGGCGAGTGGCAATGTCGCATCGACGACTTTATGTTGGCCCGTCAGCATCCACTAAAGTTTATTATCAATACACAACAACAATGATGAAAAGACTTCTATTATTACTCATATCTTGCCTCTTTCTTCTGCCGTCTATGATGGCCGTTGGCCATAGTGGCATGTACCAGTATTCTGTTTCGCTGACTGGATTCGTTTCCAAGGAAACAGGCAAGACACCCACTGCCTACCTTTGGATTCCAGAAGGATGCCAACGAGTGAAGGCCGTGATGTTTGCCCAGCAAAATATGACCGAAGAGATGCTCTTCAAGATGCCATCCTTTCAGCAGCGCATGAGGTCTATGAGTGTTGCCCTGGTGTGGGTTGCTCCATGGTTCTCACAGAATTGGGATCCTTCAACGGGTTGTCAGCAGACTTTTGAAGAGATGATGGTTGGTTTAGCCGGTCAGAGTGGGCACAAGGAATTGGAGACAGCACCTGTCATACCCTTTGGCCATTCCGCACAAGCCACCTTTCCATGGAACTTTGCAGCCTGGAATCAAGACCGTACACTTTGTGTTATCTCGTTTCATGGAGACGCACCGCGTACCAATCTGTGTGGCTATGGCACAGCAAACGTGGAGTGGGGCAGAACTCGCCATATTGATGGCATCCCAGGGCTGATGATAGAAGGTGAATATGAATGGTGGGAGGCTCGTGTTCGCCCTGCCTTATCATTCCGTATGATGTATCCCAATAGTTGCATTTCATTTCTGGCTGATGCGGGTAGTGGACATTTTGAGGTGATGCCAGAAACAGCCGATTATATTGCCAGATTCATTGAAAAAGCCATTGACCAGCGTTTGCAGCCTGATGGTTCTCTTCGTCAACTCAATCCCAAGGATGGCTGGTTGGCCTGTCGTTATAATCCAGACCTTCAGCCCAATGATGGAGATGGCGCTAAAGATGATATTTTTTCCATAGCCCAGCGTCCTGCTCCAGCACCTTATTCATCTTATCAAGGCGACTTGCACGATGCCTTTTGGTATTTTGATAAGGAAATGGCAGAACTGACAGAGGCTCGTTATGCTGAGACCCGCGGTAAACAGCAACGTGAAGTGGATATTAGCGACCCAAAATGGCATGCTGACGACCAGACGCTCACCGTTAAAGTAACGAAAGGTGCCCATGTAGAGGTTATCTGTGGTCCATTGCAAAAGATTAACGATACCACGTTCAAGGTTTATCCTTACGAATGTGGATTGGATAATCCCCGCCGTTCTCATACTGCTTGGCTTATCGCTATTCTTGATGGCGACAAGACATATAAGCGAGTTGTGAAACCATTGGAAGTAAAGATACCATTCAAGACTGACGACACTTATACAAATCCCGTTTTGTTTGCGGATTATAGTGATCCGGATGTCTGTGCCGTAGGTGAAGAATATTATCTGACGGCTTCGTCGTTCAATTGTATTCCTGGTCTGCCTATTCTTCATTCTAAAGACCTGGTGAATTGGATTATCATAGGCCATGCCTTGCAAAAACTGGAGCCTGAGGAGTTGTTTGACAAGCCCCAGCATGGCAATGGCGTGTGGGCACCATCCATCCGCTATCACAATGATTCCCTTTACATTTATTGGGGCGACCCCGATTTAGGCATATTTATGGTGAAAACATTCCTCTCACCCCATGCCTCCCATCGTTCATCTCTTAACTGGTCAGAGCCAGTATGCGTCATTTCTGGTAAGGGAATGATAGACCCTTGTCCACTGTGGGATGATGATGGTCGCTGCTATTTGGTCAACGGATGGGCTAACTCCCGTTGCGGTTTCAACTCTGTACTTAGTGTTCGCGAACTGTCAGCAGACGGAACAAAAGCAGTTGGTTTACCCCGCATCGTCTTTGATGGTGGCCAGGAGAATCACACCTGCGAGGGACCGAAGTTCTATAAGCGTGATGGCTATTACTGGATTCTCAATCCTGCCGGTGGGGTAGAGAACGGATGGCAGCTGGCCATGCGCTCGAAGTCGCCGTATGGACCTTATGAATGGAAACGTGTGATGTGGCAAGGCAAGACCGATATCAACGGTCCTCATCAAGGGGGATGGGTGCATACTGCTCAGGGTGAAGATTGGTTCCTGCATTTCAGCGACAATGGAGCCTATGGTCGTGTTGTCTATCTCCAGCCTGTTGATTGGTCGTCTGGCTGGCCGATGATGGGACATTATGGTGAACCTTATGCACAATATCGCAAGCCATTATCCGCCAACCGCGAACCAACATCCTACCATCAGGACAATGACGAATTTACTCATGGTCTCGGCCTTCATTGGCAGTGGCATGCCAACTATCATCAGTTCTATGGTCAGCCTACAGCTGATGGCTGTTATCGCCTTTATACTATCGAGCAGCCGAAAGACTTTAAGAGCCTGTGGGACGTTCCCAATCTCTTGCTTCAGAAACCCACAGCACCTTGTTTCACAGCTACTGCCAAGGTACGTTTTGCCTCTAAAGAGGACGGGCAGTATGGTGGTGTTGTGATGATGGGACGCGACTATTCTGCACTTGTTGTACAGCGACAAGGCAACCAGTTCCTCATACAGCGCCATACCTGTAAGGGTGCCGATGAAGGAAAGGAAGAGGCGCGACAAACGCTGGCTACACTATCTCCCACCAATCGTGATACTATTGCCTATGCACCTGCCATTTATATCGACCTCTATTTGCGTCTTACGGTAACGGATGGTATCTGTAGTTTCAGCTATAGTCTCGATGGAAAGCGCTTCAAACAAGCGGGTGAATCCTTCCAGATGCGCGAGGGCAAGTGGATAGGTGCTAAGTTTGGCTTCGTTTCTGAATGTGAAACATTAAAGTCCAGACGTGGATGGTTAGATTTAGACTGGATCAGAATAACAAAATAAGTAAATCACCTTCTATATCCGTATATATAGGAAAATATGGATATGAAGGCAAAACAATTATCAAGTATCTCTGCGGTGCTCTTCTCGTTTTTCGTGATGGGTTTCTGCGACATTGTAGGCATTTCCTCTGACTATGCCCGCGAGGCTTTTGGGTGGAGTCAGACAATGGCGGGGTTACTCCCCTCTATGGTCTTTGTATGGTTCTTGTTCCTCGGAGTCCCCATCGGTATAAAGATGAATAAGTGGGGAAGAAAGAACACCGTGCTTTTAGGTATGACTGTTACCATTGTAGGTATGATGATTCCCCTTGTTGGTGCTTCCTGGGCATGTCTGGTGGGATATGCAGCCCTGGGCATAGGCAATGCCATCCTTCAGGTGTCTGAGAACCCACTTATCAAGAATGTCGTGACCGACGAGCAGATACTCACCAGTTCGCTGACGGCAGGGCAGGTTGTCAAGGCCATCTCGTCGTTCTGTGGCCCGTTCATCATGCTCTTTGCCGTCAACGTCTTGGGTGACGGTGATTACCAGAAATGGTATCTGGCATTCCCCGTTTTGGGTACTATCACCCTGCTCTCAGCCCTATGGCTCATCCTCTCGCCCATAAAGCGTGAGCCAAAGGAGTCAACCGACGTCACCGTGGCAAAGACCTTTTCATTGCTCAGAAACCCCACCATCCTGATGTTGTTTTTTGGCATATTCTTCGCTGTAGCCATTGATGTTGGCACCAATTTCGTGTCATCCAAAGTTATGATCAACCGTTACGGGTGGGATGTCGGCGAAGCAGGTGTTGCTCCTCAGGTTTATTTCATCTGCCGAACAATAGGTGCTTTTCTTGGTGTGTTTGTGATGACAAAGATGAGCGACATCACCTATTTTCGCATCAATATGATTGCCTGCATTGCCATTATCCTTTCCTTGGCTTTCATTCAGCTGCCAGCAACATGGGCTTTGGCACAGATTGGTGCCATTGGCTTCTTCTGTTCATGCATTTTTCCGATTATATATTCCGAAGCAGTAAAGGCAGAACCCAAGAAGGCAAACCTCATCTCTGGTCTGATGATTACGGCGGTGGCAGGAGGTGGAGCTGCCACCCCGCTGATAGGATTTGCCACCGATGCTTGTGGTTCTATCACATCGGGCGTTTTGGTACTCCTGCTTTGTGCTGTAGACCTGCTTTGTTGTGCCTTTGCCGTTGAGAAGGTAAGAAGATAAAATAGTTAAGAAAGCGTATGAAACCATATAAGTTTGAACCCTATCTGAAAACCACGCTCTGGGGAGGTTATCAGATAGCACCCTTTAAGGGCATTTTTACAGCCCAACCAAATATCGGAGAGAGTTGGGAGATTAGCGGCGTGCCAGGACATGAGAGCCGAGCCATTGAGCGCGGTTTGGTTGACGATGTTGATGTAGGCCTGACGCTCACCCAACTGATTGACAAGTACAAAGGTCTTCTGCTGGGCGAGAAGGTCTATAAGAAATATGGCAAACAGTTCCCCTTGCTGGTCAAGTTTATCGATTCGCGTCAGGACCTCAGCGTCCAGGTGCATCCCGATGACAAACTTGCGAAGGAACGCCATGGGTGTGCTGGCAAGACCGAGATGTGGTATATCATCAAAAGCGATGTCGGCTCGAAAATCTATGCTGGTCTGAACAAGAGCATTACACCAGAAGAGTATGAGCAACTGGCCACTGCCGAGCCGGAAAATGGCCATTCTCCCATGCAAGACGTCATTTCTTCCCACGAAGCACATGATGGTGATTTGTTTTTCCTGCCTGCAGGTCGTTTGCATGCCATAGGTGCTGGCAACTTCCTGGCAGAGATTCAGGAGACGAGCGACATCACCTATCGTGTCTATGATTTTGGCCGTAAGGATGCCCACGGCAATCCACGTGAACTCCACATCGAGCAGGCCCGCGATGCCATCGACTATCGTGTGTGGCCAGAGTATCGCAGTAGCTATGACTCAACGAAGCCTATCTCCCAACTAGTCAATTGTCCCCATTTCGTGGTCCATCGTGTGGTAGTACAAGTTGCTTCCCAGGTAGACTTCCAATGCGACTCGTTTGTCATCGTCATGTGTCTGTGGGGCGAAGCCAATATCAATGGCATCAGCATTCACCAGGGAGAAACCATCCTGGTGCCCGCCTGCGAGAATATTCTCTATATTTTTGGAAACGCCTCGTTTCTGACTGCTACGATTGCTTAAAAAAGTGATATCCATTTGCGTAAGTTCAGTCAGTTGTTCGTATATATAGAAAACTGTAGTTTATTTCATGAATAAGTTTTAGTTAGTTTCTGTCATTCAAACAAAAGGTATTGTTCTTTTAGAGTAAAAAGTTAGAATAGCCTGTCTCTGGGAAGAGGCAGGTTTTTTTGTTCAGAAGCTCATGAGGGTTAATAATCTAAAAAAGATACCCCGAAGTGGATAATCCATAGTCAACTTTTTATATCTTTGCATCTACAATGAACAAATTACGAATAACTACATCTAGTATTCTCATACTATTAACCATTTTCATCTGTAAAGTGGATTCTGTCGGACAAGTTCCGATGGCCAACCTGACGTTGACCGATGGTTTGGCAGGCGAGACAGTAAACTGTATCATGACATCCCATAGTGGCTATGTATGGATTGCTACGGACAACGGTATCAATTACTTTAATGGGAAGCAGCTCGTCAGGATGCCGATAGCAGACCGAGAGCACCGTTTCCTTAATGTGACAGACCTGTGTGAGACCTCCGATGGCCTACTTTATGCTGCCACCGATGCGGGATTGTTTATGATAGACAGCCAGAGTAGTGAGTTTCGCAGGACTTTGCCAGAAGTGGAGCATCCTCTAAGCCTGTTAGCTGTTGGCGACACCCTGTATATTGGTGGTATGCAAGGCTTTCAGATGTATGTCGGTGGCAAACTAACACAGATCGACGTGGGTGTGAGTCGCACGGGCTACGACAACATCGTGCGTGAATATCTGCGCGATGATGATGGTCGGATATGGTTTATCGGTCGCTATAGCCTCCATTGCTATGACCCCCAAACAGGACGAATCACCAACCATCGCCTGGAAGGAATAACCCCCAACCGAGCAGCACTCAGCTGTTTCACCAAAGTTGGCAACCGATTCTTCATCGGTACCCATAACCTCGGTCTATTTGTATATGATATCGCCCATCATCAGTTGCAGCGACTGGATGCCATTGGCAACCTTGTGATGTCGGTCAATACGAGTGCCGATGGTCTTATGTGTGTGGCTACCGATGGTTCGGGGGCTTTTCTCCTGGACCCTGCAAGTCTGGAGATTGTGAAGCATTATGGTACCGAAGAACCCGGTGGTCAGCAGTTGCCCACCAATGCTGTCTATTATTACTATAGTGATTCTCATGGTGTCAATTGGTTTGGCTTCGTGAGATATGGGTTGCAGTATGGTCGCGACTGCGGTACCTTATTCCAGCCATACATCGTTGACGGACTGTCTACGCTCGGTATGAATGTTCGTAGCTTCAGCCACCACGGTAGCGAGAGTTTGATTGGCTTGCATAATGGCTTGTGGTATGTTGACAGTCAGCGACACATCCGTCATTTCTTCTCTTCAGATGATTTGGGTGGCGGTCATATAGTGAATAGTCTGGCCTATTGGGAAGGCCAATGGTATGTTGGTACATTTGATGGTGGTCTGCAGATACTCGACCCTCAGACGCTTGCTGTCAGTCACATGAAAGACGTTCCCTCTCTACAAGGCTCCTCTATTGGTGATATTAAGGTTGGACCTGATGACCGTTTGTGGATTGGTTGTAGTGACGGACTCTATATCTTTGACTCTCAGGGACGTATGGAGCACTATACCGAACAAAACTCTCCTATCATGGGTGCGATTATTATTAGCATCACCTTCGACAGTCAGGGCAATGCCTGGCTGGCAGGTATGAATGGCGTCTCCCTGTGGAGTGCTGCCAGCCAGGAAATAGTGGAAGCCAATTATCCAGAATCTTTCTTCAACCAGGTGCCCTATATGCGAGGTGCACGGGGGCATGACAGCCTCGTCTATATGCGCAATGGTCCCCAATTGTTCTATACCAAGGAGGATATGAGTGACTTTGGTGAACTATCCTTGCCCGTTGCCTTTTACGACAAGTGGTGCCGCAGTATGGTTGACGATATGAAGGGCCATCTGTGGTTAGCCTCAGAGCGTGGATTATTCCGATTTGGCTATGACCTTAAGGAATTCCTCCGCCTTGGTGTGGCCGAAGGCCTGCTGGGTGACCAGATTAGCGAAATCAGTATCGATGACAGCGGTAGGCTCTTTGTGGTAACCTCTCAAGGCGTCTTCTCGCTTGATACCAAGGTGCTGGACGCGTGGCAGCACGACAAGCGTTACAAGGTGTTGCTGTATGATATGCGCAAGGGCGACAACGCGATGAAGGATTCTGAGGAATATCTGATTAACGATAATCGTCGCGTACAGTTGCTTTGGAATTTCGGTTGCGAGGCATTTCTGGCAAGTCCCGTACTCTTCGACTATGCCAATCAGTCAGGCCGTCTCTATGAATATCGCATTGACAACCATTCTTGGCAGTTGCTTCAGGACGGAGAACAGCTTGATATCCATGATCTCATGATGGGCAGTCATCAGTTAGACCTGCGTTTGGCTGGTGTTGATGGCACCGAGAGCACTTACGATATTATTGTGGTCCCATCGCTGTGGGCTATTCTCGAACTGGTGTTACTCGTTGTCGCCGTCGTGTTGGTTTGGTTATGGTGGCGCTATAAGAATTATACCGAACAGGTGATCAGCGAGCATCATTTCACCGAGCAGGCATTGATAGAGGAGATGCAGGAAGTGCAAAACGATGATGTGAAGAGCGAGGAGCTGACAAAGTATCAGAAGGTGCGCATCGATGAGGCTGAATGTGCCGACATTGTGAAACGCATGACCGAGTATCTCGATCGCGAGCGTGTCTATACCAATCCCGATTTGAAAATGAAAGACCTGGCCGATGTACTCCATCTGTCAGCACCCAAACTCTCTCAGGTGTTTAACATCTATTTGGGCGAAAACTACTACGACTTCATCAATCGCTATCGATTGTCTGAGTTTAAACGGTTGATTGACGAAGGTGAAAACAAGCGCTACACCATCACGGCCCTTTCAGAACAATGCGGATTTAAGAAGTCGAATTTCTTTTCAACTTTCCGCAAAGTGGAGGGCATGACACCTGCAGAATATCTCAAGAAACATGGCGTGACGGTATGACTAAATTAGATGGAACGTATGTTAAGCGGTTGAATATGAGATAGTTGATTGATTTGGAATGCGTGCTAAACGAGTTGGCTGCAAGTGAGGACAAAATCCTTGCTTGCAGTTTTTTATTTTCCTATCTTTGCAGCAGAATTTCAAACTAAAAACCAATAGGATATGGGTAAAAACATTTGTAACAATCGACAGATCATTGGCAAGACTTACCAGAAGATTCGCCATGAGATCTATTCAATCTTCCGTCAGGCATGTATTGCCGAGGACACTTGTGATGACATGGTTCAGGATGTGTTTGAGAAGATCCTGGGTCTTGATATCATCATCGAAGACCAGTTAAAAGGGTTGGCTGTTCAGATAGCCTACCAGAAACGCACAGACTATCTGCGTCATCGCGCCTTAATAAATAAGGTGCATAACGACAGCCTCTGGCGTATGGAGCAATCGTATAGCAACACCGAGGCCGAGGTGAACGACATCCTGCAGGCAGAGATGAGAACAATCCTTAGTATGTCGGAAAAGGACGCCCGCATTTACCAGATGACCCGCTTTGAAGAAAAAACCGCCGATGAGATTGCGATGGAGACCGGGTTGACAAAACGTGCTGTGGAGAGTCGCATCTATCGTGCGAGGACGATGGTCAGAGATACTGTGAAGAGAGCCGTTGGCTTCTTTGTGCTGGCCTTCCTATTCTCCATGTCGATGACGCCAGCCTGTGCTCAGGCTCCTGCAACCAATACGGATCGCGGGTTCGTACATCCAGGCGGACTGCACACGCAGGAAGATTTCAATCGCGTGAAACTGCAGCTTGCAGCAGGAAACACAAAGGTCTATCAAGCTTACAACAAACTAAAGAATGCCGAGTATGCCCAACCATCTGTGCAGACCTATCCCACCGAGGTTATTGTGCGAGGAGGTAGCGGAGAGAACTATATGAATGCCGCCCGAGGCGCAGCGATGGCCTATCAGAACGCTCTTCGCTGGAAGATTGAGAACAATAAGTCGTGTGCCAATGCAGCCGTGCGTATCCTCATGGCTTGGGCCACAACGACCAAGTCCATCAGTGGCGACACAAACTTTGCACTTGCAGCCGGACTCTATGGCTATCAGTTTGCTCAGGCCGCCGAGTTGATGCGCGACTACAAGGGTTGGAGTCACGAGGACTTCGAGACATTTAAAACCTGGATGCTCACGGTGTGGTATCCTGCTAATATCGACTTCTTGCGTCGCCGTAATGGCACTTGGGAGAATGCCTCTAAGTGGTGGCAGGCTCCTGGCCACTATTGGAGCAACTGGGGACTCTGCAATCTGCTTTGTGTGGCCACCATCGGTGTGCTTTGCGACGATGTGTTTATCTATAATCAAGGTATGTCGTTTTTCAAGTACGATCAATGCGGAACCTATCAAGACATACGTACCGAGGTACCTATTAAAAACGATGGTCTGGCCGAGTTTCTTGGCAACTTTGTGGTGACCACCTATCCCAGCGAATTGGAGACCGGTGCATATGGTTTGCTGGGTCAGCTGAATGAGAGCGGACGCGATGCAGGCCACTCGTCGATGTCGCTTGGTTTGGCTCTCGACGTATGTAAACTGGGATGGAACCAGGGCGACGACCTCTTCTCGTATATGGACCACAGGATGGCTGCAGGCATCGAGTATCTGGCAGCCCAGTCGCTCAGCATCGAGGGGTTGCCTTGGGTGGACTATATCCGTGCAGACAATGGTATCTATTATACCGACTCGCGTGCGTGGACGATGACAGCTCCCGCCATGGGTGCTCAGATGCGTCCCTATTGGGGGGTGGTCATTGGCCTCTATGAGAGTGTCAAGGGTGTGTCAATGCCTTTTGCTGAGCAGGCTTATGCAAATATGGGTATCGACGGTGGTGGCTCGGGTTCCACCAGTGGAGGCTACGACCACTTGGGTTATTCTGTGCTTATGAACACGCACGACGTGCAGCTATGCCCGTCAGGTCAGGTTCCAACCGAACTCCAGCCCCTGATGGTCTATGGCGGTACTGTCAATGTCAATCTCATTCCGTCGCTGGCTCAGGAACAGACCCGAAACTTGGTTAACGGCAATATCATCCGTCACAGCGAACTGGGTGGCCTGGTCAATACCTTCAATACCAACAATGCGACGGGTGTGCCTGCAGGTACGTCTATCACGCTGATGCCCCAGTTGCCCGAAGGCGATGAGGATACTGGAAACTGGCTTTGGAACACGGGCGACACCACCCGCAATCTGTCCATTACGGCGAATCAAAGCTATATCTATCGCGTAAGCTATACCAATCAAAATGGTGTTGTCAGCCAGTTGGCCTTCAGTATATTTGTTCAGGGTGACTGCCTGCCAGATTCTCTGATACCATCGTCTACCTATGATGGCACAACCACGACCGATACTATCGTCCACGTGCTTTATGGCAAGACCTGTCGACTGAGCGTTACACCTTCCTGCGGATGGGGCACATATAGATGGAACAGTGGTCAGACCACCCAGAGCATCACGACACCTGCTATCCGTGAAGAGAAGACCTACACGGTGACCTACTCCAATCAGGGAGGTGCCACATCCTCTTGCACGTTTCACGTCATTCCCATCGACGACGAGGCTTCCATCACTTCTGTCGGAGCCACGGCTCCAGTTTCCCTCCGTCTGCAGGATGATGTTGCCCATGACTTGAGTGGCCGGAGCGTCTCGGGTCATCATTTGCTCCGTGGTATCTATCTGATGGGAGGACGCAAAATCCTTACGAAATAACGTATGAAGATATTTTTATTCAATACAAATTTAAACCATGATTTTTTCTTTTCTATTATGAAGTTGAGATCCTTTTTTCTTTCGTCCATCGCTCTGCTGAGCATGACGTTTGCCCCCCAAGCTGCCATGGCCGATGGAGGCGTGTACAGGCTGACTGACCTGTCAGCCGAACAGTTTGCCTCTAATCCTTCGCAGAGTGGATGGCAGTTTGAGAAGTTCACCTATGCCACAGGTCGTTATTCACTCTTTACCCAGTATTCCGACTCGTGTGCAGCCAACTATGTAGACATCTACCAGCCTTGCCGTTCGGGTGGAGAGCGTGTCGTCCAGATTGATGGCATCATGGAGTGGTCAGCCAACAATACCTTTGCCAGCGAACTGCGCTGGGGGTGGAGCGACTATGGGGTCTATAACGACGGTGGCACAACCAACAACAGCAAGGATCGCTTCTGCTATGTAACCCGCGATGAGGTCTTGGGCTACGAGGTCTATGCCAACGACGAGTATGCCAGCGTCATCTCTTTTATCGTCCCCGAGGACGGCTTCTATCAGATGGATGCTACGATGATTCGTCAGGATGTGCCTGCTGGCCTTGGTCTGCTCAGCGTTGTGCCTCGCTATAGATACAGTAGCGATGTTGACAAGAACTACGTGAATCCCAGTGTCATGCTGTGTCGTCTGATGTTCGGACAGCCTGGTGGTGAGATTGAAGACTATGACGGCAATAGCCACATCAGCAAAGGTGCCAGTCAGCGATATATCGCCCAACTTCCAGAAAATGTGACCATGGCTTGGGAGGCCAAGAAAGGCGACATCATCTCTTTTGAGGTCAACACCGATAGCACAGGTGTTCACAGCGACTGGGCACGCGATTTCTATGGACGTGCTTTCTACCGCCAGCTCAATATCACTCTGGTAGACGAATCCACGGCCAAGGCCAACAGTCATTTTGCCGACACCTATGGTGATAGCGAAGCCCTCTCGACCCTCAGCCAGCTGATAAGCGAATACGAGGATTTTGTTATGGATGTCGACTATGGTGATAGAGTGGGGCAGTACAGTTGGGATATCGCCAACCAGCTGCTGGAATTGATAGGCACAATCTACGACGCTCTGCAGAATGGCCAGATTCACGCCTTCAACGCTTCATCCTATCTGGAGCAGTTGCAGACACTCTGGCAGCAGTTCCTAGATTCAAGAGTCGATGTTGACATCCTGGCAGAGGGTAATTATCCGCTCTTCTATACCGACAAGCATTCCGGTGAGATTGTCTGCGACCCTGATCTCATGGCCCAAAACGAAGACACGCCCTGGGGATTCTATTACTATGAGGTGGCCAATGGTTCATACCACCGATTTGAGAACCACAGCACTGGAAGCAAGTATGGCAGCTCGGAGATCAGCGCCTGGTATAAGGGTTCTGGCGACTGGCTTTATATAGCCGACAACGGTTCTATCCATCCTATGACCAATTTTGCCCCAGCCATCATGTTCACTGCCCCCAAGGACGGCGTCTACAAGGTTGATTTCGGTTGTTATCGTCCTAACCCCAATGTCAAACTCGAGAATCCTATTTGGGTGCGCTCGCGATTTATGAATGCCGACGTGGAAACCCAAGACAAAGAGTCCTTTATGTTTGCCGCAGAATATGGTTCGGTGAAAAACGACGGTCAGGGAGGCAAGGCCCCCATTTCCATGGCCTATTATGTCAACATGAAGCAGGGCGATAAGATTACATGGGAGTTGGATTGCTACACCTCTGGCAGCAATGGTAGTGCAGGCACGCAGTTAACCCTTCTTACAGTATGTTCGGGTATCACGGCAGATACACCATTCACTTTGGAAAACATTGCTGGTAGCGACATCCCGCTCTTCGATGCCTATGCTCTGGGCGATCCCGAGGAACTGAACGATGCGATAGCAGCTGCCCAGGAGGTTTGCAACTTATATAAGAATTATGTTGGAACAGAGAGTGGCAAGTATTCTCAGGAACTCTATGATGCTCTTACTGCAGAAATAGTCAATGCCCAGCAACTGGTTGAGAGTGGTGCCACACAATATGCGATGGACCAGGAGATCGTTGTGCTCAATGCGGCTGTTCAGGCATTCCTTGCATCCCGTATGCCCTATGAAGTGTTCTTTGAGGGGGCTTATTCCATCAGGATTGCCGATACTGAGAAATACTTGACGCAGAAGAATCTGAATACCAATGGTACCAACTATTACGCCACTTTCACCGACTACAACGGAGTGGTTGCCGATGCCACGAAAAATGGAATGGAGGTGAGCGACTATAACTGGACATTCACATTTAAGAAGATTGAGAACACCATTCTCTGTACCAACGACGGATTTGTCACCAACGACGGTTATGTGGAAACCACGCTCACCGAAGAGACTGCACCTGCTTTCCGCTTCTTCAAGTATAATGCCAACGACGAGACATTTGCCATCATGAACGAGAAGGGCGTCTATTGGAACAATTCCTTTGCCTGGAAGAGTCCGTATGACATGGTAAACACCACGTTAGAGCCCAACTATATCTTTGTGTTGTCGGAAACCACATTGGCAGAGACCCATGATATTGAGACTGCCATCCGTCAGACAGACGGTTCGGAGAATAAGGTTGTCTCCACAGCATGGTATTCTGCATCCGGAGTCCGCTTGTCATCTCCTCAAAAAGGCTTCTGTATCCGTGTGCAGCGAATGTCAGACGGAAGTGTGATCAGCAAGAAAGTCGTTGTAGACCGATAAGTGATAATAAACGAAAATGAAGAAGGCTGAGGGCAATACTCCATGTGGGTTGCTCTCAGCCTTAACTATGTGTTTTCTTCGATTTCGCACATAAAAGATGTTCCATATTTCATTTTTTATTTGTAACTTTGCGCACAAAACTAAGCCGAATGATATGAAACTGAAAGCAATTTTCACTTTAGCATTGATGCTGATGACAGGAACGACTGTCAAGGCAGAAGACAAGGGTCAGGAATTTATCAGCCAACTGATGGCCAAGATGACCGTAGAGGAGAAACTGGGACAGCTGAATCTGTTGCCAGGCACCTCGGCCACCACGGGCGAACTCAAGAATAGTCCGCTGATGCGCTTGGTGGAGCAGGGCAAACTGGGTTCCATCCTCAATCAGACAGGCGCCGACGGCATCCGTCAGTTGCAGGAGGCCGCTGTGAAGAAAAGCCGTCTGGGCATCCCCCTGCTCATTGGCATGGACGTGGTGCATGGCTACCAGACCATTTTTCCTATCCCCCTCGCCATGTCGTGCAGTTGGGACCTGAAGGCCATCGAACAGTCAGCGCGGATTGCTGCCAAGGAGGCTACGGCCGATGGCATCAGCTGGACCTACAGTCCGATGGTCGATGTCGCGCTGGATGCCCGATGGGGTCGCATTGCCGAGGGCAGTGGCGAAGACCCGTTCTTGGGCTCCCGTATTGCAGAGGCGATGGTGAGAGGCTATCAGGGCAACTACGGACCCGAGAATATGATGGCCTGCATCAAGCACTATGCCCTGTATGGTGGTGCCGAGGCAGGTCGCGACTACAACACGGTCGATATGAGTCACCTCAGGATGTACAACCAGTTCTTTCCGCCCTACGAGGCTGCAGCAAAGGCAGGAGCAGGGTCGGTGATGACCTCGTTTAACCTCGTGGACTATATCCCCGCCACCGCCAACCGATGGCTCATTGACGATGTGTTGCGCCAGCAATGGGGATGGGACGGCTTTGTGGTGACCGACTATGGTGCCATTGCCGAGATCATCAAGCACGGACTGGGCGACTTGACCCAGGCGTCGGTGATGGCCCTGAAGGCAGGTACCGATATGGACATGTGTTCCGAGGGCTTCATCAACACCCTGCAGCAGTCGTTGAAGGATGGTAAGGTGACGATGGGCGAGATTGACCAGGCCTGTCGTCGCGTGCTGGAGGCTAAATACAAGTTGGGCCTCTTTGACAATCCCTACCGTTTCCTCGACAAGAAGCGCCGCGAGCGGGATATCTATACCCCAGAACACCGTCAGGCCGCACGCGATCTGGCAGCCGAGAGTTTTGTGCTGCTGAAGAACGACGACCATCTGTTACCCCTGAAGAAGCAGGGTAGGATAGCCCTCATTGGTCCGATGGCCGACAACCGCAAGAATATGGCTGGCACCTGGGCACCCACCTCTGCCGACGATAAGTATGCCACGCTGAAGGAGGCCATGGAGAAAGCCCTTTCTGGTCGCGCCACCCTGCGTTGTGCCCAGGGCTGCAATTTCACCAGCGACCCCGATGTGCAGAAGGCGGGCGGATTCAATCGCACCACACCCTTCAAGGATAGCGAGACCCTGAAGCGAGAGGCCCTCGCCATCGCCAAGGATGCCGACGTGATTGTCTGCGCCATGGGCGAGAGTGCCGAGATGAGTGGCGAGAGCAGCAGTCGCGCCACGCTCGAGATGTTTGACGTGCAGCGAGAACTCCTCGAGGCCCTGCTGGAATTTGGAAAACCCCTTGTGGTGCTCAACTTCGCAGGCCGCCCCACCGTGCTGACGTGGGAGCAGAACCATGTGCCCGCCATCTTGCAGGTGTGGTTCGGAGGCAGCGAGTCGGGCGATGCCATCTGTGATGTGTTGTTTGGCGACAAAGTGCCCAGTGGCAAGCTCACCACCTCGATGCCCCAGGCCACGGGTCAGGAGCCCCTCTACTATAACTACCTCTCCACAGGCCGTCCCGTTGGCGAGGGTCGCCGCGACTACGCCAAGTTTGCCAGCAACTACCTCGATGTGCGCAACGACCCCCTTTATCCCTTCGGCTTCGGACTCAGCTATACCACTTTTGACTATAGCGACATCACCCTTGATGGTCGCACGGCCAAGGTGACAGTCACGAACACAGGCGACTATGATGCCGACGAGGTTGTGCAGCTCTACATCCACGATGTGGTTGCCAGCATCGCACGCCCCGTGAAGGAGTTGAAGGGCTTTGAGCGCATCCACCTGAAGAAAGGTGAGAGTCGTGAGGTTTCATTCCAAATCACCGACGACATGCTGATGTTCTATGACAGCAGCCTCCGTCGCGTGCTCGAGCCCGGCGAGTTTGAAATCATGATTGGTCCCGACAGCAGCCTGAAGCATCTGAAGAAAGCCATTTTCTCATTTCCCCTCTGATTCATGTCGTGGTACGTGGGTACGGTGGGTAGCATCTCCGAGGGTGAGGATGTGGTGCGTCGCTATGCTGTGGTTAGGATAAACACCTAATAAACGCTCTTAAAAAGAAAAATCCTCTGCAAATCACTGATTTACAGAGGATTTCGAATGATTCTTTGTAGTCGATAGGGGAATCGAACCCCTATGCCAAGATT
>Ga0265300_10001483_pt1 | contig 21966 bp, 9 predicted proteins | sample AusTroGonzalo_MG_FD_193482 | JGI IMG/M metagenome (GOLD analysis project Ga0265300, IMG submission 193482) | Bovine rumen microbial communities from tropical cattle in Woodstock, Queensland, Australia - Gonzalo_03 | ecosystem: Host-associated > Mammals > Digestive system > Stomach > Rumen ...
ACCTAACAAGTTATAGTCGGGCAGACAGTCCTGCGTCATCTCAAAGGTTGAATAGATATTGTTCACCAAGTGAGTACGGGCGATGGTGTCACAGTCTTCCACACTCAGTTCGTCAATACTTGATATGCCACGCTGTTGCAGATACTTGTTCACGGCATCATTGTCGGGCAAGAAGCACGTATACTTACCGTAAGTAGACAGCAGGCTCATCAGATTGGCCTTCTCAACGATAGCGGCAAACTGACTATACTGCTCGCGATTCTTCATGTAATCGCTCATCATCTCGCCTGTGAATGCATAGAAGTATTCATTATCAGGCTCGTCAGAGCAGCTGGTCAATGGCCCTGTAGCAAGCAGGGCTGCCAGCGCCATGAAGGCAACTTTGATATTTTTCTTGATATTCATAGTCTTCTTATTTAGAGTATTCATTGTTATTTGGTCGTTTTCTCATAGCTGGTACTTTCACCACTACCAAATGACGGGTTCTGCACCAGGTTGTGGTTCACCTTCAGCTCCTCATAGTTGTAGGGCCAGAAGATAGCATCCATCTTTTTGAAGAAGTTAGAAGCAAACTGGCTGTTCACATCATCGCGCTTGCTGACGGCAGAAATAACTTCGTCAGTATTGCCGGCACGCATAGCATAGCGTACCAGATCATACCAGTACTTGCCTTCGAACATCAGCTCACGACGTCTCTCTTTCTTCACCAGTTCCAACATGGCCGACTTAGAACCATAGTCACCGGCATTCAGTGTATCAGCAGGCTGAAGGGTTACTCTCATGATAGAGCGCTTGTTAATAGCATTAACCAGGTTGAAGGCCTCTTTGTTCATAGCATCATTGTATGCAAGATCCTCTGCCTCTACGCCGTCGCGCATCTTCATACATAGTGCTTCAGCCTTGAAGAGCATGATATCGGGCAAACGATAGATAATCCACTGGCTGCCATTGCTGTTCGAAGGGAATGCGCTGGAATAGTTTGCGTTTGGTGTAGCCTCAGCGTTGATATTGATCTTTGAATATACCATCTTGGCAATAGCCTCTGATGACTGATCATAACAGGTATAGAGGCGGGCATCCAACAACTTTACCTTATCTTCAAAGATAACTCGACCAGAAGTAAGGCTAATATCACCTGACACAGCAGAACCGGCTGTTACCAGACCCTTCCTTGAGCTAGAGTTACCATAGAATGAAGATATTGCGCCATTGTTGATAGTACCATGAGCCGAAGGATCCTCGTCGTAGTACAACTCAAAGATGACTTCTTTGCTGGCATCATCACGCTTGGACTGTGTGAAGAGCGTATTATAAACTCTACCGCACTGGTCCACCTTCTGAAGGTCTTCATAAATCAGGGGGAAGCCGTTCAGACGCTTCTCCAGAAGAGCCTCGACGCTAGCACCCATGTTATTACGGTTCTTCTTGTTATACTCCTCAAAGATTTCCTTCTTAGACTTGATGACCATATCTGCATACTTGATACAGTTGTCATAGTCACCAGCCCAGAGATACATCTCGCAAAGCATGGCATGAATGGCATCCTGAGTGATACGACCAGTCTGATAACCATTCTTGGTCTCAGGATAACGTCTTACGGCGTCGTTCTGAATGGCCTCCAGGTCAACAATCAGGTTGTTGAGCACCTCGTTGAAAGGAGTAGCAGCCAGGTCCATCTTCTGGTCGTCATCCGTAAAGGCTTCTCTTGAGAAGGGCACGTCACGGAAGGTACGAATCAGATAGAAGTAGCAGAGTGAGCGGAGTGCCGTTACCTCAGCAATGGTAGCCTTCAGGTCACCATCTGTATAGGCGGGGTCTTTGGCAGCCACCTCAGGTGCATACTTCAACACAGTATTACAACGGTTAATCACATCATAGAAACCGTCCCAAGTAGTATAATCGTTTTTAGCGGTGATGTTCTCCTTCAGGATGTTATACAGAGAAACATCATCATCAATATTGCTACCGGCTCCGATATTGTCGCTACGGAACTCACCCCAGATCATCATGCGTTTACGTACGCCTTCATCCTGAAGTGCCGAATAGCATCCTGCCACAATATTATCCACGTCGGCCTTTTCATTCCAGAAGTCCTCCAGAATGATTTCACGCTGGTCCTTGATTTCCAAGAAGTCGCCACATGACGTGAAACTGCAAACGAGACAGATGGCGCTGATTATCTTAATATAATTCTTTTTCATAATCTTCTTTTCTATTTTAAGTTGTCAGTCCACGTTTAGAAATCAACAGTAATACCGAGAGTGTAAGAGCGTGAACGCGGTGTCTGTGCGTTGTCGGTTGCAGGAGCCTCTCCACCGAAAGCGATATCGGGGTCAACACCCGAGTACTTCGTAAGAACGAATGGGTTGTTGATACTGCAATGGAAAGCAATGCGGTTGAGTCCAATCCAGCTCAGGTATTTCTTTCTGAGAGTATAAGACAGCTGTGCATAGCTCATACGCAGGTAGCTACCGTCCTCAACGAAGCGGTCACTGATCAGTGTGTTGTAGTTACTGGTAGAACCGAACATGGCACGTGGGATAACGGTTACGTCACCCTCCTGACGCCAACGGTAGTTCACAGCCTGGCTCTGGTTATCGTTACCAGTCATAGACTCAGCATTCAGACGAGCCTTGTTGATAATCTTGTTACCAACACGATAGGTGAACTGTGTGTTCAGGCTCCAATCCTTATAGCGGAAGGTGAAACCGAAACCACCAGTCAACTTAGGCAGAGAAGAACCCAGATAGGTAATATCCAGTGCGTTGATCTGACCATCATGGTTCAGGTCTTCGTAGATAGCATCACCACCATTGAAGCCGGGGAAGCTCTGGTCGTGACCTGTACCGTCAACACGATAGTCATAACGCATACGGACAGGAATGTTGGCACCACTGAGGATGACATTACCATCAGCATCAACAGCTACAGGATAAGTTCTGCCAGCGGCTTTCTCCTGTTGCCAGAGAGCCTGAATTTCGTCAGCAGTCTTTCCTTCAGCCATGTTCTTGAAGGTGTTGTAGTTGTACTGGTAAACACCCAAGTACTTGAAACCGTAGATAGCACCGAACGGGTTGTGCAACTGTACACGCTGCAGGGTCTCACCGTTGGCATAGCCATAAACTGAGTTCTTGCTGTCAAGGATGTTCTCATCCATCTCCAGAATCTCGTTGCGGTTGTTACCGAAGTTAACGTTCATATCCATGGTGAAGTCACCCTTCTTGAGCAGACGGTTGGTATTGATGTGGAACTCCCAACCAGTGTTGCGCATCTTACCGTTGTTATGAGTAGGAACGGTAGCAAAACCTGAGTTAGAAGGAATACGGAAACCACTCATCAACATGTCAGAGGTAGTAGACATATAACCCTCGAGGGTCAGGTTCAGTCTGTTGTCGAAGAACGACAGGTCAACACCGAAGTTGTAGCTCTCCACCTGCTCCCACTTCAAGTCGGCCAGACGGATGTTCAACGGCTTCATGGCAGCCATGTCGATATACTTGTCGGTAGAACCGTACTTTGACGTATAGAGGTAGTTCTGACCAGGCTGACGACCATTGAGACCCCAGCTGGGACGGATGGCCAACATTGAGAGGAATGGCTTCAGCTTCTGCATCCAGGGCTCATCACTGACAATCCACTTCAGTGAAGCAGAGGGGAAGTAACCCCAACGGTTGCCAGGACCGAACTTGGTGGTACCGTCAACACGTACGGTCAAGTCAGCCACGTAACGTCCCTTGTAAGCATAGTGACCAGAGAAGGTGTAGTACATTGAACGCCACTGGCTGAAACCAGATGAAGGCGAGTCAATCAGACCACCAGCTGCAGGGTTGACGATGATACTACCTGTTGAAGGCAGACCGTAACCCGAAGTAGACTGTGAGGTGCTGCTACCTGTAGTCAGTTCGAAACGTCCCATCATCATGGCGCTGTGATCCTTGTTTGAGAACGAAGGAATCAAGGTCAGGGTGTGCTTCGTGTTGAATGATACACTCTTTGACGAACCAGCTGCCGAGGTGTTCACCTTATCTCTCCACTGCTTGGAAACGAGCTCCTGAGGATAGAACTTATCGTTATACTGGTTAGAAATATTCATATAGACCGAACCACGCCAGTTCAACTGCCAGTGGTCGTCGTCCAGACCCAAGAGGTTATAGTTGATCACCAACTCGGGGTTCATGTCATAGTTACGTACATTACTCTTAGCCAGACGAGCCGATGCTACGGGGTTCACATAGGTACGCTGGTCATTGGCAAACACCTCAGAACCAACATACGGACCACTCTGAATCATGTTATAATAAGCATCGGTATTCTCACCCGTCACAGGATCCTTTTCATAGATGCTCATGTTAGGCATCTTCTTCAAGGCGATGTTCAGCAGACCATCGTAGTTCTGATGGTTGTTGGTATAGGTCAGCGAGAAGTTGGTGCTGACGCGGATACGCTGGCTGACATTGTAGTCCAAGTTCACACGAGTAGAGAAACGGCTCAGTTTCTGCTCAATCATCGTACCAGTCTCATGGTCAAAACCGGCACCGATACGGAAGCTGGCTTTCTCACCACCACCACTGATGGTAGCATAGTGGTTCTGACGCAGACCCCACTGTGTGACGGCGTCACGCCAGTCGGTATTGTCACGATACTGACGCCACTCCGAGAAGCCACCGGTATTGTCCAGATAGTTAATCTCAGGAATACGGTCACCATCAGAAGCGTTATCATCCTGACGGGGGTTGAAATACGACTCCTTCAGCATCATGGTGTAGTCGTCACCATTCAGCAAGTCGTAACCCTGAGGCTGATAGGTACCAGTAAGTTTCAGAGAGTAGGTCACTTTGGGTTTACCACGTACACCACGCTTGGTGGTCAGCTCGATAACACCATTACCACCCTGTGAACCGTAAACGGCACAAGCGGCAGCATCCTTCAGCACGGTGATTGATGCGATATCCTCAGGGTTGATGTTCAGCAGCTCGGCGAACTTCTCATCATTGGCACCTGCCATATCGAAGTTGTCGAGGTTCACCTCACGGATATTACCATCGACCACAATCAGCGGGTTCTGGTCAGTCAGAGAAGACAGAGAACCGGCACCACGCAGACGCATGGTAGAACCAGCACCCAGGTTACCAGAGTTACCGATAATATCCAGACCGGCGATACGTCCCTGCAGGGCCTCGTCGATAGAGGTGATACCCAGACCCTCGAACTCCTTCATGGAGATGGTCTGTGTAGCATAGGAGATTTCTCGCTGCGGGATAGGCAGTGTGTTACCCTGCAAGCGCTTCTTAGACTTAATGGTCACCTCTTTCAGTGTAGTTGATGACTGCATCTTCAGGTTGAAGGTGGTCTTATTGATAGGCAGGGTCACTGTCTTCAAACCTACATAGCTGAAACGGATCTTATCCTTAGCATTACGCACCTTCATGGTAAAGTTACCATTCAGGTCGGTAATGGCAGACTCAATAATACGTCCAGTGGCATCGATTTCGCAGACGGTGGCACCCATCAGCGGGCCCATATCGTCGCTCAACGTACCGTGTACGGAAGTAATGTTCTGTGCGCTGATGGTTGTTGAACACAGGAGCGCCAGCATCAATATGATAGATTTAAATAGTCTCATACAATTATCCTCCTCTCTTTAATTAAGTGCTTTGATGGCTTCTTCCACAACCTTTCGCCAAGGCTTCAGATTCTCATACATCAGCGCACCGTCAATCTGGTGAACCACTGCATTGTTGGCAGTAGAGAGCTGTGTATTGTTACCATAAGTGGCATTCTTGAACCAATACTCACGGCAGATCTTGTTGTAGAGTCCCTTGTCCTTCTTGACACTACGTACATTGCCCATAGCATCCTTGACGGTCATGGTGCTGTTGTCGTAGTTAACATACAAAGGATAGAAACGACCAGTTTCGGGGTTACGTTTCATACTCTCGTAAGTAGTGCTGGCATTTGGGTCGCGAGCCAGACCGATAGCAACAGAGTTATCCTGAACATGATAGCGGACAAAGTCGGTCACCACACCACGGATAGCCTTAACAACGGCGTTCCATACTACAGCACTGTCAGTCTTGCTGTTCAAAGGCTTAGTATAGAGGCTATACCAACCCTCTGCCTTACAAATGCTATCGACAGCAGGCTCTTCACCAGTAGTCTCATTGTAGTCACCACGTGACAATTCCTCTTCGAGAGGCAGGATCTTCTTGTTCTGCAAATCCTGGATAGCCTCGTTGGTGGGCACAAACACCGTGTAGTTATAGTTATCGAATACACGGAAGTTGTAGCTGTTCTGCTTGGTCATACCTGCATTGAAGTTACCTTCCACACCCTTCATAGATGTTGACAGCAGGTCACTGTAGTCATTCTGCACCAGCTCAAGGAATCCAGAGAATTCAGGATGTTTCTTCAGCAGGAGGTACAGAGAGGTCTGAGCGCCCATGGGCACCTGAGAATCCAACTGATAAGAGCGACCGTTGTCCTTGTCGTATTTCTGTACGGCGGTAATCATACGGTTGTTATGCTCAAGCTGCCAACCGCCCTGGAAAGCGAGGCTGTCGGGGTTATTATCCTTAAAGGTAGCACGAATCAGGGCACCACCCTTGGTCTTGAAGTAGGTATAACCCTGTTTCACATAGTCCTCAACCTTCATGGTCTTGTCAGGCATCACGATGATCAGCTGGTCCATCATAGCGTCGAACAGACGGCTGATGACATTGGGCTTGCTTGACTGCGAGATTTCTGCCTGCTTACGGGTACCCTTGCTGATGTTACCATACTCATCGACAACACCCTCATAACGGGCGGCAACCACAGACTTCTTCACAGTATTATATGTGAACTCAATGATATCGGGCTTCTCAACCGTTACGCTATCACCGTTACCATCGGGCTCCAGGCTAGTCATACCATAAGAACCGGGATCCACATAACTGAACATAGCGCGGTTGGTGGGCAGCAGCATACCATACTTAGAGTCCATAGACAGCAGGTATGGCAGGAAGCCCTGACCTTCGATACCGCCACGATAGATAATGTTCATAGTAGAAACGTGAGCCAGAGCGGGATAAGCCACAGACTGGAACTCGGCAGGTGTGAAGACCTTCTCAGTCTTATAAACCATACCGTTGCAGCCCATGTAAGCACCCTTCACATCCTCGGGCTTGATACCCAGTTTCTCCTTGGCGTCGTTCAGCACCAGGTCGAACTTAGAAGGTACAGCCTCAGAGAACGTGCTCAGCATATTTACGTTGATAAGCTTAGCAATGATTTCATCGGGCACAGAGTCCAGATACTGGTACTCATCCTGCAACTCCTTACCAGCACCGTTCCACCATTCGTCCATAGCCTTGTCGCTGGGAACAATCATCACGCCGGCATCATTGTGCACGTCGTTCTGCTCGTTGGCATCAATATACTGGTTCCAAGCGGGGTCGTACTTCAGGTAAGGCAGCACATAGTTGCCCTCGGGATCGATAGGATTGTCAGAACCTGTACCAGTATAGGTGACAACAGCCTGACGATCGGGATCAAATCCGCGCTTGCTGAAATAGCGGAGCACATAAAGTGTGTCCTCATTATTATAAATACGGTTGTACTCGCGGGTTCCGGCCAGATAACGATAGGGGGCCGAGAAGCGGTCGAGCAGATGACTCCAAGTCGTCATAGTCGGATCCTGACGGATAATCTCGGCCATGTTAGGACTTGACTCAATCACGCCGTCCACCTTCTGGATATAACCGTTCTTACAGGTGACGTCATAGTCAATCTTCTTGCGGCTGGGATCGCCCGAGCCAGTAACCTTCTTACCATTCACCCAAGCCTCGTTGATGCTCTGGGCCTTACCGTTGGTGAGCACCTGCAAGTCTTCAAGTGTAATCTTGTTGTACTCCAGATAAGCAGGCAAGAAGTGAATCATGGTAGGTCTGGTGGCATCCTTCAACAGAGGGATGTTCTTACCCTTCTTCCTTACATAATCCCAATACTTTACCTTTGGCATAGAGTCGAGCGGCATGATGTAAACCGAGTCAAACAGCTCTACTGATGACTCACGGCGCATGGTGCGTCCCCACTCTGGTGTGGCGGCATCACCTTCAGCCTTGCCATTCGACATCAACTCCAGCAGATAGGCGTTGTTGACCATGGAATTCTTCAACAGCGTCTTCTTTTTGGCCTCACTCAAGTCCTCATACTTGCTGACACCCCAGTTGTTCGAACTGAACCACGCATCGTATGCGCTGTCCGAGGCAACAAACAAAGTTTTAGAACCAGTGTGACTGAGGACCTCCTTCAGGTCAAGGTCGTCAATCAGGCGAAGCGTGTACTTGTAATTGCCTTCATCCTGCAAGCGCTCATAGATGGAGTTTCCCAGCCATTCGGGCTGTCCGGTGAGAATGAGGTCGTCGTCTTTACACGACTGCATCACCGATGCTCCTATCAGCAGTGCACAGGCGGCAAAAGCCACACATCGTCCTTGCTTTACGATAGTTTTACGTTCCATAAGTTTTGTTAGTTATTAAGATGTTATTGTTATTTTTCGTTTATACCTTATTTATATATATAGTGTCCTTTTCAGGATCATTGATTTCTGTTTATGGACTCCTTTGTGGAGTGGTGTTGTTCATATCTGGTGGGTTGAGATTGATTAATTAAATAAAACGAAGGAACCGGAGACGGCCTTTTCGTGCCGTCCCCAGTCCCTTGTCATGAGAGATTGGTCAGTTTTTTATGTCTTCTGATCATTTTTTATTTACGAATCTTCTGAATCAGCGTAGCGCCGTTGTCAAGAGTGATCTTCTTGATGACGATACCCTTCTGAGCATTGGTAACCTTGCGGCCATCGAGTGTGAAGAACTCAACCATGATGCTCTGAGCGTTCACATCCTCAATACCTGTGAGGTCAGAACCAGGCTGCTTAGCGCTGTTCTTACCGAGGTAGTAGAGCTTGAAGTCGTCACAAACAACCCAGCTGTTGCTCTTCTCCTGACCCTTCTTGATACCGATAGTCAGAGTCTCGTCAGCACCAACCTTCACGATAACGCTGTTGGTGTAAACACCAGGATTCATCTCGATGAGACCCTTACCGCTTACCAGTGAAGCAGGCAGGTAGTAAGTGATGTCACCAACGGTGAACGCTTCCTCGCCATCATAGCCAATAGCCTCCAGCAGAGCGTCACCAGCCTTCATCACGTTGGCGATGTAAGAAGTGTAAACAGTGCTGTCACCGCTAACACCATAGAGCAGAGCCATGGTAGCGTTGTTGTCAGCAGTCCACTCAGCATAGTTCTCATCGTTACCACCGATGCGGCACCATGCGTCAACAGTCAGCTCATAAGTACCCTCGGGCAGACCCTTGATGGTCTGGAACATGTCGAATGCAATCTGCCAGAACTCGATGGCACCAGCACCCTTCTGAGTGTCGTCGTTACCCAGGTTACCAGGATTGGTCCAACCAGTTGAAGAGCTTTCCTCGTACTCGTTGGTGAAGCTGGGTGACTTGATAGCAGCAGTTACGTTGATAGGATTGGTATCACTTGCCTCATCAATATTGTCAGGCAGAGCCAGCTTGGTGTAGAGAACGTCGATCTGCTCCATGTAAGCCTTAGCCTCAGCATCGGTAATAGAGTGCTCATCAACACCACTGCTAATAGTATTGTACAGATTTGTTGCGGTACGAATAGCGTCAGTATTTACACCATTCTGAATGGCTTCAAACAGAGACTCGTTAGCAGCAACCAGCTGTTCGAACAGAGCAACAGACTCGATGATAGCAGCGCTCAGGTCGTAAACAGCGTTCAAAGACTCGAACATCTTTTCACCGTCTTTAGCAGCGATAGCAGCCTCAGCATCAGTCTTCACCTGAGAAGCGCGCTCGAAGATGTCCTTACCCATAGGCTTGCTCAGGTCGATGCCAGCAAGAGCCTCCTCAAGGATAGGCTTAAGCAGTTCAGCATTAGTATGCTTGTGGAATGTCAGTTTGAAGCTATCCCAGATACACCACCAATTCGAATTGCCAATCATCTTCACACCGATGCGGAAGTTACCACCATCCTCAGCCACCAGACCGTAAGCCCGAGTCTTGTACATACCCCATGCGAAGCACTGAGCAGCACCACCCATTGAGTTAGGATAAGTCATGTCGTTAACAGTCTCCTGATACCATTCCTCTACCTGTACCATGGTCTGACCAATTTCGTCAGGACTCTGAGAGTAAACGCTGGGGAACTGGCTCATAGAATTATTCATATAGAGGTATACGGGAGAGGTGTAAGGAGCAACCAGGTCTTCACCCTTAGTGTAACCATCCATCTCGCAACGTACATAACCCTGTACCTGCAGCTCATAGATACCCTTAGGCAGATTGGTAATCTCCTGCCATACATCCCAGTTGTAACGGTGCCAAGCCTCGAAGCAGTAGTTCATCTCGCCGAGAGCACCAACCATCAGGTCCTTATTAGCCTGTCCGAGAGGACCACGGGTAATGTTAGAACCAGTACCTGCATCGATAGTCCAACCTTCAGCAGCACCAGAGTTGATATCCTTATCCTCATCGAATCCAGGATTAACAATGAATCTTGTTACATCATCACCCTCCTGTAAGCCCTGCTTACGTTTGTCCTCAATAACCTTAATCCATCCTTCAACTTTGGCAATCTCAGCCTCAAGTTCCTCATTAGTCAGTGCAAGCTCATCTAAGATGTCCTGAGCGTCTTCCAATTCGCAATAGTCATAGAGATCACCAACTTCTGGCTGTACTCCATTATAATCAGGATTCTCATAAATAGCCTTAGCCTTAGCAAGAACTGCCTGATAGTCCTTCCAAAGCTCGATGTTCTTGTCGAGGTTTGCCTTAGCAGTGCTAATAGCATTCAGGATAGCGTTGACCTGATCCAAATTAGCAGCGGTCTTCTCACCCTGATAAGCCTGCTGATAAGCAGTCAGATAAGCAGCAGTATAAAGAGTACCCTCTGCAATTACATAATCGCTGAAGTTCTTCATAGCCTCATTAATAAAGCCCTGACAAGCGTCACTACCTGCACCGTAGAATGCCAGAGAGAAGTCGTCGAACAAAGACCAGTCACCACCAATCTGCTGAGTCTTCTTCACACCGATGGTCAGTTCGCCTGTCTCGTCAACAGCAACATACACCTTGTTAGCATACTGATTCAGTGTATGGAAATAGATATCACCTTGTGCCATAGTATTGGGTACATAGACAGTAACTGTTTCCTCAGTTGTTGGATCTACATAGGACACTTCATTACCACCAGGGTTCTCTGTCTGAGCACCACTCATAACGTTAGCGATGGGAGCCTCATAATAGTTGTCACCTACTTGACCATAGAGCTTAGCATACTTAGAAGCCTCGTCATTGGCCAGCCAGTGACTTTCTGCATCACCACCATAGTTACCAGCACGATAGAAACCCTTCACGCCAATAGAATAGACACCAGGAGCAAGACCTGTAATCTTCTGATAGGTGTTATAGTTCTTGCTGTAGTGCTCAGCGCCATCAGCAACAGTACCGCCACGTCCGAAAGCGTCACCGCTCCAGCCAGTTGTGCAGTTACCATTGTCGAAGGTAGCGTTCACGATCTTACTGGTCAAATCACCAGGCTTCTCCCAAGTAGCATTGTTCTTAGCCCACTCAGAATATACAGCAGCCAGATCAGCGATAGCCTGCTCAACCTCAGCCTTGGTGGCGTCAGTCTTGGTCAGGATAGCACGGAAGGCAGCAGTATCTTGGAAGCCCTTAGCCTCAGCATCCTCAATAGCATTCTTCAGCTTGGTCTTAGCCTCAATCATTTCATTCAAGGCCTTAATGGCAGCTTCCATATCAGCAACAGTGCTGGTGGAAGTGTTGAAAACAGCCTCTGCACTCGCTGTGCTAATCCAAAGAGCCTCAGCCTCCTCAATGGCAACCTTTAGACCCATTGAAGCAATGTAAGTCTTGGCACCATTCTGATATGCCTGATATGCCTCCTCATCAGCTACAAAAAGCTCATAAGATTCAACGGTCACAGCCTTCCAGTCAACGCTAACACCTTCTGCAGAAGGATCAACGTGTTTCAGAATAGCAGAATAAGCGTTACGGTTAGAAGAGCTGTTAGCAGACACATCTGCCGTTACATAGGTACCATCGAAGCCGAGGTACTTACCAGTGAACTCGGGTTTGTCAGCGATGAGAGACACATTCTGGAAACGTACGCAGTCGCCAACAATCTCATAACCCCAAGAATAATTGGCCTGTGATCCATGGTCTACCCATGTAGCATCGCCATCGTCGGTGAACATATCACCCTCACCCGTGCTACGTGCAGGGTTGTTCACGTTGTTGTCACAGAATCTGTAAGAGCCCTCAGGAGCATCTGTTTCTGTAGCCTCACTGAGCCAAACTTCCATACCAAAGGTACGAAGACTGGCCATTGTGTTCCAGCCGTTACCACTTGCAAAGAACATCTTGGTAGCAGGGTTGTACAGGATGTAGCGAGTTCCATCGTCTGTAAACGTGGTAAACTCCAATCCCTGTGGCTCCGGCATAGTCCAAGTGCCTGTCAAGTTAGCTGCGTTAGCGCTACTGGTCATCCCTAACCAGAGTGCTGTCAAAACTAGTAGTCTTGAAATTTTCATAAGCCTTAATTGTAAGTTAGTAAATAAAGTTAATTATAAAAGAGTTTAAAATTCTCATTCATTGTTATTGGCGAAAAAGCCCAATAAGGGCTAATTCGGGTGCAAATATACGCAAAAAATTAATAACTCGTATGAAAATTTCGAGTTTTTTTCGATTTTAACTAAAAAATTTGGTGTTTTCATGACACTGAGACAAATAAATGGCTTGTTGACTAATATAATTTGCGCCCTAACTAGAAAAATATTTTTTCCCAACTAGGGAAAATATTTTTTCCCAACTAGGGAAAATTTTTTTTCCAACTAGAGAAATAAAATTCTCCAGTTAAGTGGCAAAAAAAGTAGGCAAAACTTTTGCGTTTCGCCTACTTATAGTAAAACTTGATTTTCTTAGAAATCCATGTGATCCAGAGCGTCGCTGAAGTCCTTCGGCTCCTTGTTCTCTGCGGGGTCGCGATAGGGCTCGCTCTCCTGCTGCTCCTTATGCTCAGGACGAGGACGACGCTCACCACGCTCAGGACGCTCACGGCGTTCGCCACGTTCGCCACGCTCTCCACGATCACGGCGCTCACCACGATCACGACGTTCGCCACGCTCTGGGCGCTCACGACGCTCGCCACGGGCAGGACGCTCTACATAGTCAGCGGGCTTCTCAATCAGCACACGATGGCTGAGCTTGTACTTACCAGTCTTAGGATCAATCTCGAGGAGCTTCACCTGGATGTGGTCGCCCTCCTTGATGCCAGCCTCCTCAACAGTCTCGAGGCGCTTCCAGTCAATCTCAGAGATATGGAGCAAACCATCCTTACCAGGCATAATCTCGACGAAGCAGCCATAAGGCATGATGCTGCGAACCACACCATCGTAAACCTCGCCTACCTCGGGGATAGCCACGATAGCCTTGATCTTAGCCAGAGCTGCGTCGATGCTCTCCTTGTCAGGACCTGATACCTGAACCTTACCCACACCGTCGGCTTCATCGATGGTGATGGTAGTCTTGGTATCCTCCTGCATCTGCTGAATAATCTTACCACCAGGGCCAATAACGGCACCGATGAACTCCTTAGGAATCTCAATCTGGACGATGCGGGGAACCTGAGGCTTGAACTCGGCACGAGGCTCAGCGATAGTATCGGTGAGGCAGTTCAGAATGTGCTCACGACCAGCCTTTGCCTGCATCAGAGCCTTCTCCAGGATGTCGAAGCTCAGACCGTCGCACTTGATATCCATCTGGGTGGCTGTCAGACCGTCCTTTGTACCAGTGGTCTTGAAGTCCATATCGCCCAGGTGGTCCTCGTCGCCGAGGATATCGCTCAATACAGCATACTTATCTTCACCAGGATTCTTAATCAGTCCCATTGCGATACCAGAAACAGGCTTCTTCATGGGCACACCAGCATCCATCAAGGCGAGGGTACCAGCACAAACAGTAGCCATTGACGAAGAGCCGTTAGACTCGAGGATCTGAGAAACCAGACGGACTGTGTAAGGGAAGTCCTCAGGAATCTGCCCCTTCAGACCACGCCAAGCCAGGTGTCCGTGACCAATCTCACGACGGCCTACGCCGCGCTGAGCCTTAGCCTCACCAGTACAGAACGGGGGGAAGTTATAGTGAAGCAGGAAGCGCTGATAGCTCTTGTCGAGCACGTCGTCCACCATCTTCTCGTCAAGTTTGGTACCAAGGGTACAGGTAGAGAGCGACTGTGTCTCACCACGAGTGAAGATAGAGCTTCCGTGAGGCATGGGCAGGGGAGAAACCTCGCACCAGATGGGACGGATGTCGGTGGTCTTACGACCATCCAGACGGATACCCTCGTCGAGGATGCAACGACGCATGGCGTCGCGCTCTACGTCGTGGTAGTAGCGGTCCATCATAGCGCTGTACTCATCGTCGCTGATTTCGCCCTTAGCGTCCTCAGCCAACTCAGCACGCTCTGCGAAGAACTTCTCCTTGAAGTCCTCGAGAATCTTCTCGAAGGCATCAGCACGGTCCTGCTTAGGCAGAGCCTGCTTGGTGATGTCGTATGCGGGCTGGTACAATTCTTTATTCATACGTGCGCGGAGTTCCTCGTCGTTAACCTCGTGGTTGTACTCGCGCTTCACATCCTTGCCGAGCTCCTTGCTCAGGGCAGTCTGCAGCTCACACATGGGCTTGATAGCATCCATAGCTGCCTTCAGGGCGCCGAGCAGATCCTGCTCGCTAACTTCCTTCATCTCTCCTTCCACCATCATGATGTTCTCGGCAGAGGCACCAACCATGATATCCATGTCGGCTTCCTTCATCTGCTCGAAGGTAGGATCGATGACATACTCTCCGTTGATACGGGCTACACGCACCTCACTGATGGGGCACTCGAAGGGAATATCCGAGCAGGCCAGAGCAGCCGAAGCGGCAAAGCCGGCCAAGGCATCGGGCTGGTCAACGCCATCTGCTGAGAGCAGCATCACGTTGACGAATACTTCTGCGTGATAGTTACTGGGGAACAGGGGGCGAAGCACACGGTCCACCAGACGACTGGTCAGGATTTCATTGTCTGAGGCTTTTCCTTCGCGCTTGGTGAATCCACCAGGGAAACGGCCAGCAGCGCTGTACTGCTCACGATAGTCTACCTGCAAAGGCATGAAATCTGTTCCGGGAACTGCATCTTTTGCGGCACAAACGGTGGCGAGAAGCACGGTGTTGTTCATGCGCAGAACAACGCTTCCGTCGGTCTGTTTTGCCACTTTCCCGGTTTCAATGGTGATGGTTCTTCCATCAGCCAATTGAAGGGTTTTTGTAATTACGTTCATCTTGTTTAAAACATCTAAAAAAATAAAATCGTGCAATAGCAAGCAAACCGTGTGCAGTAAAGCGGGCTTTCGTGCTAAGGTAAAGCCTGCCATCGCAAAAACTGTGCAAAATTACGCATTTTAAACCAAAAACAAATAAAAAAGGTAAATAATTTACTATTTTTTATGAAATAATTCGTAACTTTGCATGCAAAATGAACGCAACAATGAAAAAGATAATCGTTTTAGCCATCGCTGCATTGACACTTGCAGCATGCAGCGAAAAGAAACCCATGTTTACCGTCAAAGGAAGCGTAGAGGGTGCTCAAGACTCCACGCTCTGCCTCTATAACAACACGCTGGGAGGCGCCGTCCTGCTGGATAGCGTCAAACTTGGCAAAGACGGCACCTTCTGTTTCGAGGCCGAGGCACCACAGGCTCCAGACCTCTACTGCCTGAACATTGCCAACCAGATTATCTATTTCGGCATCGACTCCACAGAGACTATTACCATCAACGCCCACTATCCCAATATGGCACAGCGTTATGAGGTGGAAGGCTCTGAGAACTGTCAGAAGATTCGCGAGCTGGCCCTAAAACAGCAACAGCTGCAACAGCAGGCCATCGCTCTGGAGCGCAACCTCGACCTGAGCCGTCAGCAGATAGCTGACTCTATAGATCGTCTGGTGTATGCCTACAAACAAGAGGTGGTGCTGAATTATATCTACGAGAACCCTGGTTCTATCTATGCCTATTTCGCTCTGTTCCAGACACTTGGACAATGGAACATCTTCGATCGTCAAGTACCGGAAGATGTGCCGGTCTTTGCCGCCGTGGCCACCAGCTGGGACACCTTCTATCCTGAGTCAGAACGCGCCAAGCATCTGCATAATACCGCCCTCAAAGGCATGAACGACAACCGCAGGGCAATAGCTCGCGAGATGAGTGCTGCCGAAGCTGCCGAAAAGGTAGTATCGTCAGGCGTGCTGGAGCTGGAACTGCCCGATGCTACAGGTCGCATCCGCACGCTGACAGAGCTCAGCGGCAAGGTGGTTCTGCTCGACTTCCACCTGTTTGGCATGAAAGAGTCGGCAGCCCGCATCCTTAGTCTGCGCGACCTCTATAACAAATACCACAACCAGGGCTTCGAGATCTATCAGGTATCACTTGACGAGAACGAGCATTTCTGGAAGCAGCAGACTGACGCGCTACCTTGGATCAGCGTGTACGACCCATCGGGACAGGCCGCCCGCCGCTATAATGTGCAGAGCCTGCCTGAATACTTCCTCATTGACCGCAGCAACACCCTCTATAAGCGCTCGTCGCAGATGGACGACGCAGAGGCAGAAATCAAGATGCTACTGGCAAACCCTACCGCCTCAGCCAAGTAAGCGATAGTCTCTACTGGCTGAACGTAGCAACAAACAAAGGTCATGCAGGCGGCTGGCGACTGCCCTACCCCGTCTATCGTTTCTGTACAGGCGACGTAGATGGCGACGGCACGGAGGATGCCCTGGTGGGAGTCGTCAAAAGCACACGCTACCACCCCGAGGTGGGGCGCCGCATCTTTATCTTCAAACAGGTGGATGGCAAGGTGCGACCTCTGTGGCTGGGGTCCAGCTTAGGAGCCACGCTGGTGGACTTCCAGTTTGTTGACGGACACGTCAGAGCGTTGCAGACCGACAACTGCGGGCACTATGCCGTAGCCGAGTATGGATGGAAGGATTTTGGACTCATTTTCCTCCATTTCATCGTAGAAAACACCAATGAGAAGAATGCCATAAAGCAATTTAATAGTACGCCATAAAACAGTTATAACCTATGAGAAAGATTGCATTTTTCCTACTGACCGCACTAACAGTCGGTTGCAGCCAGAAAACCACGGCACCCACAGAACAGGAGCCGCCAGTTACAACGCTCGACGTAGAGAGCCTGTACAAGAACCTCGACATGGATATGGATATCTCTGGCCTGTCGGTGAGCGACCTCCACATCCTAAGCAACGTCTTCCTGGCACAGAAAGGCTATCCCTTTGAGGACTCCTATGTGCGGGGCATCTACATGACTACCACTTGGTACGACTCCCTCATGTGGGCCTTCGACGGTTCAGAAGAGTACTTCGACTTTGAAAGCACCAACAACGAAGATTTGACCTACCGCCAGACCTATTATGGTAGCATCAAGCCCGAGGTATTGAAGCTGACCGAAGAGCAACAGGCCTTTATCAATCGTGTAAAAGAACGCGAGGCTGAGTTGCTGGAGCTGAACTTCAAGCCTGAAGGCGGCGGACGGGTAAATGTGAAGAACATCGTGAACCCCTCCCTTGTCAAGGATGCCGACCCTCAGCTCTGGAACTATCTGGGAGCCAACGGCTTTGCCATCGTGCCAGCCCAACATCAGCAGTTGTTCCATGTCTATGAGCAGAACGACTACCATGAGTTCCCTGCCTTCGTCACAACCGATCTCTACCTGCAGCTCTATCACCTTTATTTTGACTGTATGCTGCGCGACATGGAGACCCACGGCCTTGACTCACTGGCAAACCTGCTCTGTAAAGAAGGTTACCAATATTTCAACAACAACAAGGAATATGAAGAGAACCAATGGCTGAGCGACTTTTTCGCCATTGCCTTGAACCTGGACGGAGTACTCACTCCCGTTGAAACGGAAGCAGGACGCGAGGAGCTTAACAATGTCAAGAAAAGCGAAGACAACCTATCGGAGTTCCTGGGATATGAAGACGTGAAGTTCGCCTACAGTCTCTTCAGACCACGCGGTCATTATACCCGCACCAAACAGCTGGAGCGCTACTTCCGACTGATGATGTGGCTGCAGACCGTTCCATTCCGCACCGATGACGAAATTCAGATGAGACGGGCTATAATACTGGCCAACTGGCTGAACAACAACACCCGCGCTAAGACGCTCTATAACAGCATCACTGAGCCACTGACCTATCTGATGGGACAGCCCGACAATATCAGCATCCTGCAAGTGTCAGACATCGCCAAGAAGACTGGCCTCTCACTGGAACAGCTCTTTGCCAACTCCACCAAGATGCAGGAGGTGAGAAAGCAGGTGGAACAGTTGGCAGAGCAGCAAACCCGCATCAAGCCCAAATTCATCAGTTCTGGAGAATATAAGATTAACCTGATGCCCCAGCGCTATCAGCCCGATGCAGAGGTGCTACAGGAGATGGTAGACTATGAGTCGAGCCCCACAAAACGTGATGTGCCTAAGGGGCTGGACTTCTTCGCCGCTATGGGCGTAACACCTGCTGAGAAGATTCTGATTGACGAACTGGACGAGCCTGGACGCTGGGATAAGTACACTATCAATCTGAAAAGCATGAAGGAGCGCATGAACAGCATCAAGTGGGAGGAAAACTCTGCCACGCAATGGATGGCGGCCCTGAAGACCGTGGCCGACAAGCCGAAAGAAGCTCCTTACTTCATGATGAGCAGCGAATGGGACAAGAAATCGCTGAATGCCATGCTGGCCTCATGGACCGAACTGAAACATGATGCCATCCTCTATGCCAAGCAGCCCTTCGGTGCTGAGTGCGGTGGTGGCGGTGCACCCGACCCCATCGTGAAAGGCTATGTGGAACCGAATGTCAAGTTCTGGCAGACAGCCATCGACCTGCTGAAAGCCAACAAAAAGCTGCTGAAGGATCAGGGACTCCTCACGGTAAAAATCAATGATACCAACGAGCGCATGATAGAGACCGCAGAGTTCTTCCTGAACGTCAGCAAAAAAGAACTAGCTGGCAACGAACTGACCGAGCAGGAATATGACCAACTGGAATATATCGGTGCCAAGTTCGAAAACATGTCGCTGGAGCTGCTGCGCGACGAGGAACATGAGATGTGGGGATGGGATGCCGTACAGGGGCCCGACCGCAAGGTGGCACTCGTAGCCGACGTCTATACCGCCAATGCCAGGAACAACCCTGCCAAGAGCATCCTCTTCGAAGCCATTGGCGATGCCGACGAGATTTATGTCGTGGTCAAGATTGGCGGATACCTCTACCTGACTCGCGGTGCAGTATTCTCATATCGTGAGTTCCAACGTGACATCATGGAACAGCGTCTCACCGACGAGGAATGGCAGAAATACCTGGAGGAGCATCCCCGCTCTGGCGTGCCTGAATGGATGACACCTATCATTGTGCCTCTGAAAGATGCCCCCGTAGATAATGAGAGTGTTTTTTATAGCTCTGGTTGCTAGTCTGGCAGTCCATGGAGCCTATGGGTCTAATAAGCATGAGACCCATAGGCCCCAAAAGCACACCACCATCACCTTTACTGGCGACATCCTACTAGACCGCGGGGTGCGTCAGGTGATTGAGCGGCACGGAGCCGACCATCTCTTCTCAAGGGATATCGACTCTGTGTTGCGTCTCTCACAGATAGTAGTGGGCAATCTGGAGTGTCCTGCCACCCACATCAAAGCCCCTGTACAGAAACGCTTCATCTTTCGTGCTGAACCCGAGTGGCTGTCGGTGCTCAAGAAACATGGTTTTTCGCATTTGAACCTGGCCAACAACCACGCCATCGACCAAGGACGGGAAGGACTACTGGACACACAGCGTAACATCCAGAAAGCCAGCATGACGGCAGTGGGAGCAGGACGTAACATGAACGAGGCCTCACAACCAGTGTTGCTGACCAGCTATCCACGGAAGGTGTGGCTTATTGCCTCGCTGCGACTGGCCCTTGAGAACTTCAGCTACCTGCCCGAGAAGCCTTGCGTCAGTCAGGAGCCATTCGACTCGCTACTGATGCGTGTCCACACCATCAAACGCCAGGACCCGCAAGCCGTGGTTATCGTCTCACTACACTGGGGCGGCGAACATACACTACAGCCCGTGCCTAGTCAGCGACTGCAGGCACATCAGCTGATACAAGCTGGTGCAGACGTGTTGATATGCCATCACACCCACACGCTGCAGACCATTGAGCGCTACCGAGGTCACGACATCTACTACAGCATCGGCAACTTTATCTTCGACCCCACCAAACCCCTTAATGCGAAGGCTTGCATGGTGATGGTCGACATCACCAAAGACAGCATCAGCACTACCCCAATACCCATTTACATCAAACATTGTGTACCATGCATCACCCATTAGAAAAGTTCTTGTTCTGCCCTGTATGTGGCAGTAAGTCATTCAACATCAACAACTTCAAAAGTAAGAAGTGCGAAACCTGCGGCTTCACCTACTATGCCAACCCCTGCTCGGCTACGGCGGCCTTTATCCTTAACGACAGCGGGGAGCTGCTGGTGGCCAAACGTGGAAAAGAGCCCGCCAAAGACACGCTGGACCTTCCCGGCGGCTTTGTGGATATAGGTGAGACGGTGGAAGACGGCATGAGACGGGAGATACAGGAAGAGACAGGGCTCACAGTCACCGAGGTGAGGTATCTCTTTTCCATTCCCAACCAGTATTTTTACTCAAACATGCTCATCCACACCATTGATATGTTCTATGAGGTACATGTCGGGCATGACGTGAAACCCGTAGCCGATGATGATGCCGCAGCCCTGCAATGGATACCATTAGCGGAGGTAAATCCAAAGGATTTCGGGTTGAAAAGCATCAGTAAAGGGGTTGAACGATACTTGGCTGAATCGTTAAGAAAATAAAAAATCTCCTATATATATAAGGTGAAAGCAAACTTTTTGCTTACTTTTGCACCCCAAAATAACATAACAAGCAAAAGTATGCAGAAAAATCTAGTGATAGTAGAGTCGCCTGCCAAGGCCAAAACCATTGAGAAATTCCTGGGTAGCGACTACAAAGTAATGTCGAGCTACGGTCATATCCGTGACCTGAAAAAGCGAGAGCTGAGCATCGACGACAAATCATTGGAACCCGAATACGAGATTCCCGAAGAAAAGACAAAGTTGGTGAACGATTTGAAGGCCAACGCCAAAAAAGCAGACCAGGTGTGGCTCGCATCCGATGAAGACCGCGAGGGAGAGGCCATCTCTTGGCACCTGTGCGAGGTTCTGGGACTGGACGAGCAAAAGACCAAGCGTATCGTGTTCCACGAGATTACCAAGCCCGCCATTTTGGAGGCTATCGAGCATCCACGCACGCTGGACATGAATCTGGTGAATGCACAGCAGGCACGTCGTGTGCTGGACCGTCTGGTAGGATTCAAGCTTTCGCCTGTGCTCTGGCGCAAGGTAAAGCCCGCCCTCTCGGCTGGTCGTGTGCAGAGTGTCGCCGTGAGACTGATTGTAGAGCGTGAACGCGAGCTGCAGGCTTTCAATAGCGAGACCTACTATAGCGTAAACGGCATCTTCGCCGTGACCAACCCCGACGGCTCTCAGAGCGAGGTGAAAGCCACGCTGGCACAGCGCTTCAAGACCGAGCAGGAAGTAGAGAAGTTCCTGGAGTTGTGTAAGGAGGCTACCTTCACCGTGGAGAGCATTCAGAAGAAGCCGATGAAACGCACACCGGCACCACCCTTCACCACCTCTACCCTGCAACAGGAGGCTGCCCGCAAGCTGGGATATACCGTAAGCCAGACCATGATGGTGGCTCAACACCTATATGAG
>Ga0265300_10001484_pt1 | contig 21960 bp, 19 predicted proteins | sample AusTroGonzalo_MG_FD_193482 | JGI IMG/M metagenome (GOLD analysis project Ga0265300, IMG submission 193482) | Bovine rumen microbial communities from tropical cattle in Woodstock, Queensland, Australia - Gonzalo_03 | ecosystem: Host-associated > Mammals > Digestive system > Stomach > Rumen ...
TCGAGACGGAAAGACACACATGGTGACTATAGCACGGAGGTCCACCTCTTCCCATTCCGAACAGAGAAGTTAAGCCCCGTCGCGCCGATGATACTGCATTAGCTTGTGGGAAAGTAGGTCGTCGCCAAACCCATAGTAGAGACGCCATATGACGTCTCTACTTTTTTTATGCCTTTTTTTGTTTGCAAAAATAATTGTCGCACATATTGAAAAAATTTGTAATTTTGCAGCCCGAAAAATAAGGATATACTCTCCTAGCTAATTCTGCAGAAAATCCTTATTTTATAAAGGGTTTTAATTATGAAGAAGTTTGAATTAATTCTTACAAGAAGTCTGATTTTAACTCTTCTTGCACTTTTGACAAACACATTCTTAATGGCTCAAAGCCGCCTCATCGGTACAGGAGATGAGGAATCCCCTTATGTTATTTCCTCTCAAGCCGATTGGACTACATTTGCAAACGATGCGACTTATTGGGATTTAAATGTTTATACCCGACTTGATACAAATATTACTACCGATGAGATGGTCGGTAACAGTACCGATAAATATGAAGGCCATTTCGACGGAAACGGACATACGCTGACGTTCAACAAAGGAACACAACAAGACCCCTTTAATAGCGATCATTGCGCACCATTCAGATATATTCTTAATGCAAATATAAAAAATCTGACTGTTACAGGAACCATCTACACTAAGAAAAAGAACGCCGGAGGCTTTGTAGGTCAAGCAAACGGAATAGCCAATAGTATCACTAACTGCCGAAGCAACATAACAATTGATTGCACAAGCAATAACGTGAATAACAACGATGGTACGCATGGCGGATTCGTTGGAGAGTCGCCAACTAGTGCGGTAATTAGCTTTAAGGATTGCATTTTTGACGGCAAAATAGAAGATACAAATACAACCAAGAAAGTTCAAAAATGTGGCGGTTTCGCCGGTTGGGTTAATAAAACCGTTAACTACGACAATTGTTACATGGCCGGAACAATTGAAATAAAACAAAACATTTCGCATTTTAATAGAAACAAATCGGCAGCTGGAAACAGGATTGATATGTATTATCTTAAAGACCAACAAAATGATGTAAGTCCTGGTCCGAAAGGTAATCCGGCGAGCCAGTCATACGATGATACAATCGCAAAAAAATATACAATTGACGGTATTGACTATTATGTCCCTGTAACCATTAAAACGTGGGATATTATAGATGAACCGGCCGAGCCTTATAACGTCGACACGCTTGTGCAGTTTTTTGGCAAAACAATTCTTAGAAAAGGCAACGATTACTCGCTTGATATTGAATATAAAGAAACCATTGATGGCGAATATGAAGATATTGACGAAGTCCTAAGAGCAGGTTTTTACAAGATTACCATTGTAGGTAATGATAGACGAGGATACCTCGGCACCGAATCGTTTGAATTCAAGGTTTTGTCGGAAGATGAAAAATGGTCTAAACTCGAAGCGGCATTGGCAGGGACAGATCCGACTGTTACATTATCGCGCGATTTTATGGCGACGAGCACCGACAACGTGCTGATAGTCAACAGAGATGTGACGATAAACCTCAATGGTCATACCATCGACCGTCATTTGGCCGAAGCTGTCGCAAACGGACAGGTTTTAAGAATTGAAGCAGGCTGTACAGTCACCATCAACGGGCCAGGCACTATTACCGGCGGTTTCAACCTTGGCACAAAAGAGAATATCGACGGCGGCGGTATTCATAATATGGGTACTTTGATTTTGAATAACGTCACTATTACCGACAACCACTGTATAAAATGGTCGGGCACAACATTCTCGGGCCGTGGCGGTGGTATCTATACTGGTAAAGGCAGCTCGTTGACGATGAATGGTGGATTGATTAGCAACAATACTGCAAGAGGCGGCGGCGGTGGTGTATTTACCGAAGAAGCGGCACTGTTCAGCTTGAATGGAGTCACGATAGATGACAACGAGAGCGAAAGTAAAGGCGGTGGTGTGCGTATTTTAGCACTGGATAAAGATCCCGCAACGGCAGTGATGACAGATTGTATCATCAGTAACAATCGTGCAACGGATGTCGGCTCCGATAGAGCATCGGAAGGCGGTGGAGTATACATGCAGAAAGGCAGACTGTCGATGACCAGATGTGAAATCACCAATAACAAATCGTCGTTTGCCGGAGCAGGATTCTTCTCGCTGGATGGAAAAACATACGCAACCGATTGCATCATCACCGGAAACTCCGCATATGTGGAAACCGACAAGATGTATGGCGGCGGCATCAGTTTGTATAAAAACAGCACTTACACCATGGATGGCGGCACCATCGAAGGAAACAGCAGCTTCCAGGACGGTGGTGGAATATATGTCATGCAAGGCGCAAAATTCAATATACTCGGACAAGTCGTTATTAGAGATAATTTCAGAATAAGAGAAGGTGTGTCGACAACCGAAAACAACGCATATCTGGGCGGTTCTTCGGTTATTAATATCATAGGTCCGATTACGGAAGGTTCGGAAATATATATCACTGGACACGGTTTGGGCGGCATTTATACCAAGGGCTTAAAATCTGAATATGTCCAATATTTCAAATCAGACGATAAATATCAGACAGAAGTAGACCCGGCGACAGGCGAGTTCCGATTGGTCCCATACGACTGGGAAAATCCAGGTGCTTGGTTTGACCAGGAATGGTGGGACGAAAGTAATCCTAGAGTCCCTACAGCGGACGATGATGTGGTGATTAAAAGGGCGATTATGATTCCTGAAGGTTACACCGCATACGCAAAAAGTGTCGATTTCACCAATGGCACTGTTGTTATTAAGGAAGGCGGCGAGTTGATAATTACCGATCACGAGTCGAGCGCTCAAGTAGACCTGCTGTTCCAGAAAAATATTACAAAAATCCCTGATGGTGACCTTTACGGATGGCATATCGTGTCGATACCTATCGACAATGCAGAGTTGAACAACGATTATGTTTACAATACAAACATTATAACGAGGAAAACCAAACCTTTCGACTTCGACTTGCTGCGTTACGACGAGCCCACACATTATTGGGATAGTTACAACGACAATTCGGTATCATTCTCAACCAGTTTTACAAACCTAGTCAAAGGATGCGGCTACCTTTACCGCAACGAGAAAGACGTTGCGATAGAGTTCTATGGTACGATGAATGTGGTCGATGTTGACTGCAATGTGACATATACCGGCTCTGCGGCACCGCTTTCGGGATTCAATCTTTTAGGCAATCCGTATACTGAAAAAATCTCTATCTTAAACACAACTTTGTTGGGTAAAAATGATGTGGTTTTGGGTCAGCAGTTGACAGGTTTCTATAAATTGGAAAAAGGCCAAAAATGGACGGCTTTAATCTCGGATCCAAATGAGAAATTCGATCTGGGCGAAGGTTTTCTTGTACAGGTTCCTGAACAGGCCAATAAGGTGAGATTCTCGAAGACCGCGAGAACGAGTTCGTCAAAGGCGGAAAGAAAATCGATAATGTTTTCTGTTTCAAACAGTAAAGATGAAGACAGAGCCTACGCCATTTGGGACGATTGTCTGGGTTTGAACAAGATCAGCCATATCAATGAGGATATCCTGATGCTCTATATCAACCAGAAAGGTGATGACTATGCCATTGCCCCGATTGGTAAAGACATGAATGAGTTTAACCTTAACTTAAAAGCTACGACAACGGGTCAATACACCTTGAATGTCAAGCTTGAAGGCGGTTTCAACTACTTGCACCTCATCGACAGGCTGGCGCAAAAGGATATCGACTTGCTTGTTGAGAAAGAGTATACGTTCATCGGGTCGCCGGCCGACAGCGAAGGACGTTTTATCGTGCGACTCGGCATCAGTAACGATGACGCTTTCGCTTATCAGAGTGGCAACGACATTGTGGTGAGCGGCGAAGGCGAGCTTCAGGTTTACGATGTCACAGGCCGTATGGTTATGAATACCACGATTAACGGTGTGCAGACAGTCAGCATCCCGTCGAATGGTGTCTACATTTTCAAGTTAAACGAAATGGTTCAGAAAATTGTGGTAAGATAAGCTATAGGAGGGAATTACGATGAAAAAGATATTATTTGTTATTGCATTAGTTGTTACAATGGTTTACAGCGCAAGCGCGCAGAACGACGGTTTTTTCAGAGGCGGTGACGACAATAGCGGATACCGCGCCACAAGCGAGACGCCGGGCATCCCTGGCGGTGCGGCTGGAACTATACCCGACACAAATGCTCCTATAGGCAGCGGATTGCTAGTATTTACAGCACTTGGCGCGGCTTATGCATTGGCTGGAAAAAGAAACTCATATAAAAAGAATAATTAATGTTACACGTATTAAAATAATGTGTATATTTGCAGCCTCAAACTTTGAAGATTAACAAAACTCATAAATATAAGATGAAAAAGATATTATTTATTCTCGCAATGGTTATGTTGATGGGATTTAGTGCAAGCGCTCAGAGCGATGGTTTTATTAAATCAGGTGACGGCGGTTTCATTGATAGAGAAACTACTCTGGAACCGACTATAGCTTTACCACAAGAGCATGGTTCTACTAGCGACCAGGGCACTCCTCTAGGCAGCGGCCTCCTCATCCTCACAACACTGGGTGCAGGCTACGTGGCAGCGAGAAGAAAACATGCTGAATAAGAAAAAAATGAAGGACGCGCCGAGGCGCGTCCTTTTTTTATTATATTTGCAACTTAATTAACCATCTTAAAAATGAGCGGATTTTTTGGAATAGTATCAAAAAGGCCTTGTATTACAGACCTTTTCTACGGAATTGATTATCATTCACATCTTGGAACAACAGCAGGCGGCATCTGCACTTTCGACGGCGAGCGCTTTCACCGTTCGATCCACAACCTCCAAGGTTCTTATTTCAGAACGAAATTTGAAGACGAACTCCCGCAGTTCATCGGCAACAGCGGCATTGGCGTCATCAGTGACACCGACGCGCAGCCAATCCTGGTGAACTCACATCTCGGCAAGTTTGCCATCGTCACAGTGGCTAAGATCACCAACATCAAAGAGTTGGAAGCCGAATGCCTCGAAAACAAGCAGCACTTCGCCGAGCTGAGTCATGGCGACACCAACCCGACGGAGCTTGTGGCGCTGCTTATCACGCAGGGTAAGGACTTTGTGGAAGGTATTCAAAACGTATATAATAAGGTGAAGGGCTCGGTCTCGATGCTCATCCTCACCACCGAAGGCAGCATCATCGCGGCAAGAGACAAATATGGCCGTACGCCTATCGTCATTGGTAAAGACGATGAGGGCTACGTGGCCGCTTTTGAGAGTCACAGCTACATCAACCTCGACTATTCTACCGAGCGTTTCCTCGGTCCGGGCGAGATTGTGCGCATCACCAAGGACGGCGTCAACCAGCTGCTCGCACCTGGCGACAAGCTTCAGATGTGCTCGTTCCTTTGGATTTACTACGGTTTCCCGGCCACCGACTACGAAGGCATCAACGTGGAGGAGATGCGTTATCGCGGCGGCTACGCCATGGGTAAGATGGACGACGTTGAGGCCGACTATGTGGCTCCTATCCCTGATTCTGGCATCGGAATGGCTATCGGTTACTCACATGCGACGGGCATCCCTTACGTACGCAGCGTGGTGAAATACACCCCTACCTGGTCGCGCAGCTTCATGCCTGTCAACCAGTCGCAGCGTGAGCACGTGGCGAAGATGAAACTCATACCTAACCATGCTCTTCTGAAGGGCAAACGCGTGATCTTCTGTGACGACAGCATCGTGCGTGGCACACAGCTTCGCGACAATGTGAAGATGCTCTACGAATACGGCGCCAAGGAGGTCCATATCAGATTGAGCTGTCCTCCTTTGAACTACGGATGTAAATTCTTGAACTTCAGCGCTTCGAAAAACGAGTTGGAACTCATCACACGTCGTTGCATCGAGGAACTTGAGGGCGACAGCACCAAGAATCTTGAGCTTTACAGCGACGCTTCGACAAAGCAATACGCCAACCTCGTCGAGATGTTGCGCAAACATGTCGGTGTCGACTCATTGAAATTCAACACTTTAGATAATATATGCAACGCTATCGGCCTGCCGAAATGCAAGGTGTGCACACACTGCTTCGACGGCTCGTCGTACGGCGACAAATAAGATTATTTGAAAGTGATATCGACTGACGAATCACGGGAGAGCCCGAGTAACGATGCGGCTTTTCCGTGATTCATCGCTATCTCGAGGTAGCCATGAGTGCCAAACAGGGCCATCTTTTCAGCAATAGGCACCTCGGTGTAGCTGCGGCAGACCTTGTCGATGGTATATTTACCGATTCTTATCTCGAAACTCCTGCCGTTTCTGACTTTTTCGAACAGTTCTTTGGTGATGTTCGTGACCGCATTCTCGTAAGAATCGACGAATGTGATGATTCCGTGGATGGAGTTGTTGTTCATTGTCGGCTGGAACGCCAGGCATTCGCGGATCTTAGGATAAGGTCCGCCGATCTCGCTGAACGGTACGCCTTTAGCAATCATCGCTGCCACTTTCACGAAACGGTCACGGGTTGTGAAGGTGAAGTAGTCGCTGTCTTGAATCACCTCGATGGTGACGGCCTCATACGGCGTGTCGCCAAGGATGAGCGAGAAGATGTCGTTGTCGGTACCGATGAAATAATGTCCGTTGGCTTTCAGCGCGATATGCGGCTTGTCGGACGCCTCCTCGGTTTCCACCGCGATGATGTGGATGGTGCCTTCAGGGAAGTTCTGATAGCAGTTTCGGATGATGAACGCTGCCGCGGCGATGTCCCACGGCTCGATGTTGTGGGTGATGTCGACAATGGTGGCATCGGGTAACGCCGACAAAATGGTGCCTTTCACTGCCGCAACGTAATAGTCGGACAGTCCCCAATCGCTTGTCAGTGTTATGATCGCCATTGTTTTTACCGTTTTCTGTTAAACGCTCACTTCCAGAATGCAAAAATACATTTTTATAATGAAAAATTTTTATTGAAATAAAAAAGTTATTAACAATTTTTATTTTTTATCTTTGCATAATGAAAAATATGTAAAATTTAGTCGAAAAATCAGATGGCGGAACAGATAGTCCAGATAGAAAATGTCAACCCGAGCGACTTGTATGGCGCTAAGGATCAACACCTTACGATAATCAAGAACCTATTCCCGAAGTTGAAAATCATCGCGCGAGGCGATTTTGTGAAGGTGATAGGAGAGAACGACGAGGTGAATTATTTTCTCGATCGGCTGACGATGTTGGTGAACCATCTGGAGCGTTTCGGCAGCATCAATCCGCAAGTCATTGAAGATGTGATGATTGCGGGTGGTGAGACGGCTTACGTGAAGAGCTTGAGCGACAGCGACGTTCTGGTGTATGGTCGTAACGGCCTGCAAATCAAGGCGATAACGGTCAACCAGAAGAAGATGGTTGATGCGATCGCGAAAAAAGACATGATCTTCGCCATCGGGCCTGCCGGAACCGGAAAGACTTACACTGCCGTGGCATTGGCCGTCCGCGCGCTCAAGAACCGTGAAGTGCGGAGGATCATACTTACGCGCCCCGCGGTGGAGGCAGGCGAAAATCTCGGCTTCCTGCCGGGCGACCTGAAAGACAAGCTCGACCCGTATCTCCAGCCGTTGTACGACGCCCTGCGCGACATGATACCGCAGTCGAAGCTGACGGCTTACATGGAGGACGGCACTATCGAAATCGCGCCGCTGGCATTCATGAGAGGTAGGACGTTGGACCATGCATTTGTGATTCTCGACGAGGCTCAGAACGCGACGAGGGCGCAGTTGAAGATGTTTTTGACTCGTATGGGTCGCGATGCGAAGTTCGTCATCACCGGCGATGTGACGCAGATCGACCTGCCGAAAAACCAGCCGTCGGGACTGCCGCAAGCTGTTGATATTCTCGGCGATGTGAAGGGGATCGAGTTCATCTTCCTGGATGAAAAAGACGTGGTAAGGCATAAGCTGGTGACGGATATCGTCAATGCGTACAAGAAATTTTATCATGATAATGATGATGAAACTGAAACGACAGAAAATAATTAAAACTACATACAATGAAAGCACTAACAAGAACCGATTTCAACTTTAAAGGTCAGACAAAGGTGTATCACGGCAAGGTTCGTGATGTTTATTTCATCGACAACAAATACTTGGTGATGGTCGCAACGGACAGAATCTCGGCGTTCGATGTCATTCTGCCGGAGGGAATCCCGTATAAAGGCCAGATACTCAATCAGATAGCAGCTGAGTTTTTGGATATGACCACCGACATCGTGCCGAACTGGAAGATTGCAACACCCGACCCGATGGTCACCGTGGGCAAGCTCTGCAAGCCGTTCCCAGTGGAGATGATTATCAGAGGTTACCTCACTGGAAGTTCGTGGCGCACCTACAAGAGCGGGCAGCACACAATCTGCGGCGTCACCATTCCTGACGGCATGAAAGAACACCAGAAATTTGCTGAGCCAATCATCACTCCGACCACAAAAGCAGAGGAAGGTCACGATCAGGATATCTCGAAGGAAGAGATTATCCGTCAAGGACTTATCAGCAAGGAAGATTATGAGAAGATTGAAGTAATCACTCGCAAGCTGTTCCAGCGTGGCACTGAAGTAGCTGCTAAGCACGGCTTGATTTTGGTTGACACGAAATATGAATTCGGTAAGATTGGCGACCAGATTTACTTGATGGACGAGATTCACACCCCTGATTCATCACGTTATTTCATCGCCGACCAGTACGAAGAGTGCTTCGCAAAAGGTCTGCCGGTGAAGCAGCTCTCGAAGGAGTTCGTCCGCGAATGGTTGATGGCCAACGGCTTCCAGGGTAAGGAAGGACAGAAGGTTCCTGAGATGACACCAGAAATCGTGAAAGGCATCTCGGAGAGATACATTGAGCTTTACGAAAAGGTAACAGGAAAGGCGTTCCAGAAGGCTGCGGATACCGAAGATATCAAGGCGAGAATCGAAACCAATGTCAGAAATTGGTTGCAAAACAATGCCTAAACTATACAACGAAATACTATCACACCGTAACCCCGACCTCGTGCCGGGGTTATCTCGTTTCTTCAAGACCGGCAAGGGTGGATATGGCTATGGCGACAAGTTCCTGGGAATCAAGGTGCCGACGATAAGAGAGGCGGTGAAAGAATGCTGGAACGAAACATCGTTTGATGACCTGAAGGAATGCGTCAGCTCGGAATACCATGAAATGCGCATGGCTGGGTTGCTGACCTTGGTGCAGATTTTCAAGCATGCAAAGAAAGATGTGAAGCTGCAACAACAATGCGTCGACTTCTATCTCGCTAATACTCAATATATTAACAACTGGGACTTGGTCGATTTGTCGTGCTACGAACTGCTTGGAAGTTGGCTTCTCGACAAGGACCGCAAGCTTCTTTACGACCTTGCTCGCAACGGAAAAACCATCTGGGAGCAGCGCATCGGGATGGTGAGTACGATGCAGTTTGTGCGCCACGGTCAACTTGACGATACGTTCAATATATCTGAACTATTTCTAGAAAAACCTCTCCCGCTTCACGACTTGCTGCAAAAAGCGGTCGGCTGGCTGCTTCGTGAGGCAGGCAAACGTGATGAGAAACGATTAAAAGACTGGCTCTCAATGCGTTACAAGATAATGCCTCGCACCATGCTGCGGTACGCCATTGAAAAGTTTTCGGAAAACGAACGGAAATCTTATCTCGAAAAGTAATTACTTCTCTTTTTTCTCGTAAAAGTGCATGTCAACGATGTACTGATACACCTCTTTCGGCATAAAATAGCGCACGTCTTTGCCTTCAGCAATGGCGTCACGAATAAATGTCGACGAAACTTCAATTTCAGGAGCATTTATAATTTTTACCGAAGGATGATTTGCTAACTCATTGCTGCTGTAGCCTTTGCGCGGATAAACCAACAGATGATGATACTTCAAAATCATCTCGTAGTTTTTCCATTTAGGAAAGTTCTCGAGGCTATCCATACCGCAAATCAGGTAAAAATCGGTGTTCGGATGATGCTCGGCCAATCGTGTTAAGGTGTCAATGGTGTACGACGGCTGCGGCATGTAAAATTCGATGTCACAGACCTGAAAACGCTCGTCGCCCTTGATTGCCAGCTCCACCATGTACATGCGATGACGGTCGGCAAGCAGCGACTTCTTGTCTTTGAACGGGTTCTGGGGCGACACCACAAACCAAATCTCATCCATGTCACCGTACTCCGCGAGGTAATTCGCAAGCATCAGGTGGCCATTATGAATGGGATTGAAGCTGCCAAAAAATAACCCGATTTTCGTTTTCATGATGAATCATATGACTTCAAACTATGCCAAAATCACTTTAGAGAGAGCCCTCGAGGTCTCACAGGCGTGATTTTTTGCATAGTTTTCCGTCTTAAAGTATATTATACAACTGTTCTTTTATTTTTTCTAGTTCGTCCTTCATTTTCACCACAAGGCGCTGAATATCAGCATCATTAGCCTTCGAGCCGAGGGTGTTGATTTCGCGTCCCATCTCTTGCGCGATGAAACCGAGTTTCTTGCCGGCGCCTTCCTCGTCGATACTCTCCTTGAAATAGTCGCAATGCTTGCGCAGACGCACCTTTTCCTCAGTGATATCAAGCTTTTCGAGATAGAATATCAACTCCTGTTCGAAACGGTTTTCGTCGTATTCGCCACTCGTGAGCTCCTGCAGATTCTTAATCAAACGACCTTTTATCACCTCGTGACGGTTCTTTTCGAAAGGCTCGACTTCGCCAAGATATCCAAGAATCAAATCGACACGTTTCAGCAGATCTTTCTTCAGAATCGCACCTTCCTTGGCTCTGAAATCGTCAGTTATGGCTATAGCTTGCAGCAATGTCTCCTTTATCTTTTCAAGAAACTCCTCGTCGTAATTCTGCTCCGGCGACACGAAAATGCCTGGCATTCTGAACACTATCGCAGCAATGTCTTTCGATTCAGGAATATTATATTCCTTCGAGATGCTCCCGATTTGCTCGAGATATGAGGCCACGACTTCCTTTTCGATATGGGTGTTTTGCGCCACGTCGGTGTTGGTGATGGTCATCAGCACGTCGACTTTTCCGCGTTGCAGACGCGTGGCGATCTCGTTACGATATTCAAACTCGTTAGCCTTGAGCTCTTGTGGAAGCTTCATGATAAGGTCTAACTGCTTGCTGTTCAATGTCTTAATCTCGACAGAGATGTTGTTTGTCTTAAAAATCTGCTCGGCTTTGCCGTAGCCTGTCATCGAACGAATCATTTCTAAAAATAATTTTTTGCAAATATAATGTTTTTTAAACAAAAATAATCATTAACTTTGTGGACTTCTTAGAAAATTCATAAAAATTTAAATATTAACAATTAAAAATTAGGATTTTATGTCAGAAAAAAAGACTTCTCAAGATTTCATGGAAATGGAAGCCAAGTATGGTGCTCACAACTATCATCCGCTTCCGGTAGTCCTCGCCAAAGGTAAAGGCGCAAAGGTTTGGGACGTTGAAGGCAAGGAATATTACGACTTCTTGTCGGCTTACTCGGCCGTCAACCAGGGCCACTGCCATCCGGCAATCCTCAAGGCTATGTACGAACAGGCCGAAAAGCTCACTTTGAGCTCACGCGCTTTCTATAACGACGCTCTCGGTCCGTGGGAAAAATATGTCACCGAATACTTCGGATACGACAAGGTTTTGCCGATGAACACCGGCGCTGAGGCCGACGAGACAGCTCTTAAGCTCGCACGTCGTTGGGGTACCGTCTGCAAGGGCATCCCGAATGATGAGACAACCATCGTGTGCTGCGAAGGTAACTTCCATGGCCGTACCATCACCATCATCACCATGTCGAACGACCCTGACTCGTATGCCAACTACGGTCCTCTGACACCTGGTTTCATCCGCATCCCTTACAACGATCCTGACGCATTGGAGAAGGTCCTCGCTAAGGACGGCAAGAAGATCGCCGGTTTCCTGGTTGAGCCTATCCAAGGTGAAGCTGGCGTTTACGTCCCAGATGAAGGTTATCTGAAGAAATGCTATGACATCTGCAAGAAATACAATGTGTTGTTCATGGCCGACGAGGTGCAGTGCGGTATCGCCCGTACAGGTAAGATGCTCGCTTGCGACCACGAGGGCGTTCGTCCTGACATCCTTATCCTCGGTAAGGCTCTCGGCGGCGGCGTGGTGCCGGTTTCAGCAGTGCTTTGCGACGATCACATCATGATGAACATCAAACCGGGTGAGCACGGTTCAACATTCGGCGGCAACCCAGTGGCAGCAAGAGTGTCAATGGCAGCTCTGCAGGTTATCAAAGACGAACATCTGATGGAGAAAGCCGACCGTCTCGGTAAGCTCTTCCGTGAGGAGATCATGAAGATTAACCACCCGATGATCCAGAAGGTTCGCGGTAAAGGCTTACTGAATGCAGTGATTATCAAGCCTATGAACGGCAAAGAGGCATGGGATGTGTGCTTGAAGATGCGCGACAACGGCGTTCTCGCCAAGCCGACCCACCAGCACATCATTCGCTTCGCTCCACCTTTAGTAATCACTGAAGAAGAGCTGAGAGATGCTATCGAGAAGATTAAGAAATCGATAATGTCGTTCTAATTGGACTGGTTCAAAACATCAGTAAACAATGACAAACCCGTTGTCTTCGACCCGCTTCGGAGACAATGGGTTTCTTTAACTCCCGAGGAACAGGTGCGGCAGAAAATGCTACATTACCTCGTGGAGACTAGAAAAGTCGCTGCTGGATTGATTGCTGTGGAATATTCTATCAAAGTCAATAACCTCCCGAAGCGTGCCGACATCGTGATTTTCAACAAGCTCGGCGAGCCACAGATGATTGTGGAATGTAAAGCGGAATCAGTGCCGATAACCGAAAAAGTTTTAGACCAAGCGATAAGATATTATTCAGGATTGAAAGTGAAATATCTCACTTTGACCAATGGAAAAACGATGTTTTGCTATAGAGTTGAAGATGGCAAACTAGAGGCTTTGACGGAGTTTCCGTTGTAAAATATAGCCAATACCAAAACCAAGAATCATTCCCACTGCTGCACCGCAAATGATGTCGCCGGGGAAATGAACTCCCATGTAAATGCGGCTGTATGAAACCAGAGTCGCCCACGGGAACATAATCCAGCCGATTTTTTTGTAATGTTGCCGCATCGTCATGTAGATAAACGACGCCAAAGCGAAGGTGTTGGCGGCATGCGATGACATGAAGCCATACATTCCGCCACAGTGGCCGTTGGGTAGATATACCAAGTCTTGTATCTGCGGGTCGTGACATGGCCTAAGCCGCATAACCATAGGCTTGAAAACTGATGAAGCGATCTGATCTGATAAAGTGATTGCCACCGCCACGCCAAGAAGCACCCACAAGCCTTTCCATTTATACTTATAAAAAACCAGGAACACCAGCACCGCGTAAAACGGAATCCAACCCATCTCCGATGAGATAAACGTCATCACAGGGTCGAGCCAGTCAACGTGAAGGCCGTTGAGAAACAAAAATAGCTGGTGGTCTAAGTCGTTGAGCATTATTCAGTTAGGCAAAGCCAGATTAAATCCTTTAACTCTTTGATTCCTTCGCCGGTGGCCGAGCTGATAAACAGATTCGGCACCTTCTTCGGCAGGTGTTTCTTTATGTCTTTCTTTGTATCTTCGTCGATCAAATCGCATTTGCTGATGGCCAAAATCCTCTTCTTGTCGAGCAATTCCGGGTTATATTTCTTCAATTCGTTGAGCAAAACGTCGTATGCTTCCTTTACATCCGGACTGTCGGCTGCGACTAGGAAAAGCAATATTGAGTTTCGTTCGATATGACGTAAGAATCTGATACCCAATCCTTTACCTTCTGATGCGCCCTCGATGATTCCCGGGATGTCGGCCATGATGAACGACTTGAAGTCGTAATATGGCACGATACCGAGGTTTGGTGTCAGAGTGGTGAACGGATAGTCGGCAATCTCAGGTTTTGCTGCCGAAACCACCGACAGGAGTGTCGATTTTCCTGCATTCGGGAAGCCCACGAGACCCACGTCGGCCAACAGCTTCAACTCGATGATTATCCATCTCTCTTCCGACGGCTCGCCGGGCTGCGAGAACTTCGGTGCCTGCATCGTCGCTGTCTTGAAGAAAGTGTTTCCCTTGCCGCCTCTGCCGCCTTTCATGATCACGATCTCCTGTCCGTCTTCAGTCACCTCGCCAAGCGGCTCGTTCGTCTCAGCGTCGTAAGCCATTGATCCCAGCGGCACCTCGATGATCACGTTGTTACCTTGAGCTCCAGTCCTCTGGTTAGCGCCGCCCGACTCGCCGTCGCCAGCGAAGAGGTGCTTGGTGTAACGCAGATGCAGTAAGGTCCACAGCTGGGCGTTGCCTTTCATGATGACATCGCCGCCCTTGCCTCCGTCGCCGCCGTCAGGACCGCCCTTAGGCACGTATTTCGCATGGTTGAAATGCATCGCGCCATTGCCGCCCTTGCCCGAACGACAGAATATCTTCACATAATCAACAAAGTTTGAGTTTGCCATATCTTAAAATTCGTCTTCTTCAGTTTCTTCAGGTGTTGTCGCGCCCTGTTCCTCCTCGTATTTGTCGCAATCGAACTCGAGGTCGACATTAGCGAGAGGTCTCGGGAAGTCGCCCTTGCTGACGTGTAGCGTTGGGTCGGCATACACCTTCTGCATATATAAAGCCCAGATTGGCAACGCCATGTTGGAGCCTTGTCCGAGCGCTATAGTCTTGAAATGCACTGAGCGGTCTTCAGCGCCAGTCCACACTCCTGTGGTGAGGTCGGGGGTGATGCCCATAAACCATCCGTCGCTCTGGTTCTGCGTGGTGCCGGTCTTACCTGCGATAGGGTTTCTGAAGCCGTATTTATATCTCAACCTTACGCCAGTGCCCTCATATACAACGCCTTTCATCAATTCGATCATCTTGTAGGCGGTCACCTCGTCCATGGCTTCGTGTTGCTCGGCCTTGAACGTCTCGATGATATTGCCGTTTTTATCTTCAATTTTTGTGATGAAGATAGGCTTCACGTAGACGCCCTTGTTGGCGAATGTGCTCATCGCACCCACCATCTCGTAAAGCGAGATGTCGCACACGCCTAAGCAAATCGAAGGCACAGCAGGTATGTCGGCGGTCACGCCCATCCTGCGCGCCATCTGAATGACGGCTTCCGGACCAAAACGTTTCATCAGGTATGCCGAGATACGGTTGTTGGAGTGCGCCAAAGCCCAGCGCAGGGTCACCTCCTCGCCGAACTTGTTCTTGCCCGAATCCTTAGGCTCCCAGAACTTGCCGTCGGGCAGTTGTATGCTGTAGCTGATATTCGGGACCTTCGTGCACGGCGTGTATTCGCCTTCCTGCATGGCCAGTGAGTAAAGGAACGGCTTGAATGTCGAACCCACCTGACGTTTGGCTTGCGTCACATGGTCGTACTGGAAGAAACGGTAGTCGTTGCCGCCCACGTAAGCCCTCACATAGCCCGTGCCTGTCTCCACCGACATCAGCGACGACTGCAGGTAATATTTGCTGTAACGTATTGAGTCCATTGGACTTAGCACCGTGTCGATAGGTCCGTCCCACGAGAACAGAGTCATCTCGATAGGGGTGTTGAAGTTCTCGATGATGGAGTCCATGCTCCAGCCCGCTTTCTTCAGCAGACGGTAACGTTCGGAGCGTTTCATCGACAGCGTCATGACTTTATCCACCTCGTCTTGCGTCTTCAGCGCAAACGGCGCCTTCTTGTCGTTCCTCCAATGGCGGAAGAAAGCGGGCTGGAGGTCTTGCGATAGATGTTCGCGCACTGCTTCTTCAGCGTATTGCTGCATCCTCGAGTCGATGGTGGTGTAGATGCGCAGACCGTCGCGGTAGATGTTGTACGGCGTGCCGTCGGGCTTGAAGTGCGTCTTGGCCCATTCGTGCATCTCGCCTCTCAAAAACTCGCGGAAATAGGTGGCCTGACCGGCTCTGTGGTCGAGCACGCCGAAGTGCGACATGTCGATCGGGATCTTCGAGATGGAGTCGTATTGCTCAGATGTGATGAAACCGTTGGTCTCCATGCGTTTCAGCACGAGGTTACGGCGCCACAGAGCGTTGTTGGGGTTTCGTTTCGGACTGAATTTCGTTGGGGCGTTGACGACGCCGGCAAGCAAGGCGGCCTCTTCAATGGTGAGCTCGTTAGGTTCTTTGCTGTAGAAGGTCTCGGTAGCCTTCTTGATGCCGTAGGCGTTATGCCCGTAAAACACAGTGTTAAGGTACATCGCCACGATCTCGTCCTTCGAATAGTTGTATTCGAGCTTCGATGCCGTGACCCATTCCTGCAGCTTCCTGATGACGAGTCGCATCTTGCTCAGGCCTTCCTCACGAGGGAAGAGGTTCTTGGCGAGCTGCTGCGTGATGGTGCTGCCGCCGCCCTGGTTCGACTGTCCCGTCATGAGTCCTTTTGCTACGCGGAAGAGAGCTCTCATGTCGATGCCGCTATGCTCGTAAAACCTGATGTCTTCGATGGCGATGAGCGCGTTGATCAGGTCGGGCGAGATGTCGTCGAAGCTGACGTTGGAGCGGTTTTCGATGTAATAAGTACCCAGAATCTTGCCGTCGGCGGAGATAATCTCGGTGGCGAGGTTCGTCTCAGGGTTTTCGAGTTCCTCGAAGGTTGGCATGTCGCCGAACCATTCATGCGTGATGCCGTGGAAAAGCAGGAAGACGCCCAGGCAAAACACCAGGAAAAGCGACCACAGGACTATCAGATAGACCTTGATATCTTTTTTCTTATTCGATTTTCTCTTTGCCATAACTTATTGTTTTTCAAAGCATAAGCCAACGTCGGCTATGCCTTTCAGCTCTTTCTCGCGCATCGCCTGTTCAATCTCGAAATGATAATTGCCCGTCAAAGGGAAACGCAACGAAGGGTTCAGCATGATCTTCGCTGAGCGCATGGTGCCGCTGCCTTTGCCCATCCAACGGCCGTCAGGGTAGGCGAAGGTGCACTCGATGGTGTCGTGGGCGACGTTGCCGTTTGGGAACTCGGTGTGCATGAAGATGAAGAGGTTGCTATAGCGATAGCTATCCAAGTGTCTGATATTCAAGTAAAAAGCATAATCTGTCAAGGTGTCGTCGACATTCACGTCGAAGCTCGGCACGAACTCGTTGTCCCACTTCGCATCAGGAATCACGACGCTGTCGTCGTACAGCTTATCATAACCGCACGATGCTAACAGAACTGTCACTAAAATGAAATATATTAACTTTTTCACTTTATAAACTTTCAACTTTTAACTTTAAACTACTCTAAACTCTACACTTTATTCAAGTTTCGACAAATCAGCCGGTTTGCCCTCTTCACCGTAGTCGTTGTTCTTCTGTTCCTTGATGAACGCGAAGTCCTCGAGCTGCTCAGGGAAAACGCCTTTTTTGTTATCTTCGATGATGGCTTTCACCTTCTCCACAGGAATAGCCATCATGTTGTTTCTGTCGAACGGGTAGGAGTACCACATCAAGCCCTTGAAGATGTCGATCTTCTGGTAGATTCCGTCGCCTTTCTTGGTCTTCAACACGATTTTGTTATCCGGGAATCCCTTCAGGGCATCCACATAGGCGTCGTACTCATAGTTCAAGCAGCATTTCAGTTTGCCGCACTGGCCCGCGAGCTTCTGCGGGTTAGGTGACAGCTGCTGCACCCTCGCCACGTTGGTCGTAACCGACTGAAAATCAGTGATCCACGAGGCACAGCAGAGCTCGCGGCCACACGATCCTATGCCGCCGAGTTTAGCCGACTCCTGACGGAAGCCTATCTGACGCATCTCGACGCGCACATGGAACTCTTCGGCCAACTTCTTGATCAACTCACGGAAGTCGACACGTCCGTCGGCAGTGTAGTAAAATATAGCTTTTGTCCTATCTCCCTGATACTCAATATCGTTGAGTTTCATCTCAAGTTTCAGACTCGATGCTATCTCGCGACTGCGGTACAGGGTGTGATCCTCCTGACGGATAGCCTCGAGGAACTTCTCCACGTCGTTGATTCTCGCGCGACGGTAGATTTTCTTGAGCTCCGCGACAGGTGTGTTGTTCTTTTTGCGTTTGCGCTGCTTCTCGATGAGCTCGCCCACCATGGTGACGATACCGATGTCGTGTCCGATGGCTGTCTCCACCGCAACTAATTCACCCTCAAGGAGATGCATCTCCGAAGGATAGCTGAAAAAGTCTTTTCTATCGTTCTTAAACCTCACCTCGGCAACCTGCAGCTCGCCTTCTTTTGGTGTCTCATTTTCATAGTCTTTGAGCCAGTTGAAGCTGTCGAGTTTGCATTGTCCGTGATGCAACACGTTGCTGGCAAACTCGTATTTGTCGGCCTTGATGCGGCATCCGCGGTGGAAATCGTTGGTGAGCGTCTTCTTCATGTCGTCGTGCAACGGCCATGTCGCCTTAAACTCCTCTCCCTCGTCCTGCTTGTTCACCAAAGTGTCCTCCTGATCCTCATCCTTCTTGTTGAATTTCTGAGGAGCTGATTTCAGCAAACTGTCAACATCTTCAGTGGTTTCCGATATATTTTCGTCGAGAATTTCTTCTTCGTTCAACTCTTTTTCTTCCATAAAAAAACTTTTCTCCAATATATATTAATAACCTGCAAAGATAATGAAAATTATATTACGAACCTTTATTTTTTGTATTTTTGCCGAATGAAACGCATTTTTGGCATCAATAACGATCTTGATGTGCAGCAAAGGCAGGCACGATTTGTCATGATGACGGAAAGTCCTGTGCGTCAACTGGTTATGAAGATGGCTGTCCCTACCGTCATCTCCATGTTGGTGATTGCGCTCTACAACATCATCGACGCGTTTTTCGTCGGTCACCTCTCGACTGAGGCTACTGCGGGCGTGGGAGTGTCGTTTGCCTACATGACTTTCATCAACGCCTTCGGATTTTTCTTCGGTCACGGCTCGGGAAACTATATCTCGACGGCGCTTGGCGCGAAAAAATACGACGATGCCGAGAAGATGGCTGCCACGGGTTTCCTTTCGTCGATGGGCTTCGGCACCATAGCAGCTATTGTCGGACTTTGCTTCCTCACACCGCTTTCGCGGATAATGGGGTCCACACCCGACATCGTGCCGCATGCCAACGATTATCTGCTTTTTATCCTCATCGGAACGCCTTTCATGATGTCGTCGCTGACGCTTAACAACCAGCTCCGACTTCAAGGCAACGCCAGCTACGCGATGATAGGAATCACGACCGGCGCCGTGCTGAACATCTTCCTCGATGCCTTGTTTATCTATGGTTTCGACATGGGTGTGATGGGCGCGTCGCTCGCCACCTGCATCAGTCAGATGACGGGCTGGCTCATCTTGCTGCTCGGCACCATGAGGAGCGGCAACGTACATATCCGAATCCGTAACTTCTCGCCTAGCTTGCGTAGCTATATCGACATTTTCAACGGCGGAGCGCCTTCGCTGATGCGCCACGTCTTCGTCTGCATCAGCACCATCATGCTCAACCGTTATGCAGCTTACTACGCCGCTCCGGGCACCGAGGCGAGCGCCATCGCGGCCTTCGCCATAGTGTCAAGAATAATGATGTTTGCCTTTTCCATCATTCTCGGACTTGGTCAGGGATTCCAGCCCGTCTGTGGCTTCAACCACGGCGCCGGTCTGCACGAACGTGTGAGGAAGTCGTTCATTTTTACAACGAATATCTCGACTATCATATTGATAATCACTTCGTTAACGTTTGCAATATTCGCTCCCGACTTGATAAAAATTTTCCGTAGCGAAGATGCCGAACTGGTGAAAATAGGCACACGGGTGCTGCGGTGGCAGTGCATCTCATTCCCGCTCATCGGGGTGAGCACCGTCACCAACATGATGTATCAAACAACTCGTAAAACCTTGATAGCCACCATTTTATCGATGGGCCGACAGGGTATCTTCTTCATCCCGACCATCATGATTCTGCCTCTTTTCATCGGACTTCAGGGTGTCGAGATGACGCAGGCTATTGCTGACGCGCTGACGTTCCTGTTGGCGTTGCCATTCGCCATTAGGGAATCAAAAAAGGGCGAATAATGATTCGCCCCTACAATCGTTTAAAACAAACAATTATCCAAATCTTGTTTGATTTTTTCCTTATCTAACTTCTGTCCGATAAACACAATCTTTTCCATGCGGTCGCCATACTCCTCGTCCCAGTCCTTGAGGATGCTCGGGTCACGCTCCACAAACTGCTGTAACTCCTCCTTCGAGGCAGTCGCAAACCAATAACCGGCTTCGCTCAATTTCTTCTGTTTGCCGGCGGTTTCGAAGATATACGACATATCCTGATTGTCGGCAAAATAGCATAATCCCTTGCAGCGGATGATGTTTTTCGGCCAGCTGTTCAGCACATAATCGTTGAATTTCAAGGTGTCGAAAGGTCTTCTGTTGAAATAAACAAAGGTGCCGATGCCATACTCCTCAGCCTCGCCTTCCTCCTCATCGTGATCGTGATGATGGTGGTGTTCATGGTCGTGGTGATGATGCTCGTGTTCGTCGTGATCATCATCGTCATCATCGTCGTCGTGCTCCTCATGTCCTTCGATAATCTTTATCCAGCCTGCTGAGCCGCTAACTTGATTATAATCAAACATTTGCGTGTTGATGATTTTATCCAAATCTACGTTGGCATAGTTGCAGTCGATGATCTCGGCGTCAGGTGAGAGGTTCTTCACGATCTGACGGATGCGCTCCAGCTCTTTCGGCTCGACTTCCGAAGCTTTGTTGAGCAAAACGATGTTACAGAACTCAATCTGTTCGATGACGAGGTTTTCGATGTCGTCTTCGTCGATGTTTTCGTTTTTCAGACTGTCGCCGCAGCCGAATTCGTCCTTCATTCTCAGGGCGTCGACCACTGTCACTATGCAGTCGAGGCGTGGGAAGCCAAACTGCGTGTATTCACGGCCCATCTGCGGTATTCCGGCGATGGTGCGCGCTATCGGCTCCGGCTCGCAGATGCCGCTGGCCTCAATCACTATGTAGTCGAAACGGGCCATCTTCATGATGTCGTTGAGCTGTTCGATGAGGTCCATCTTCAAGGTGCAGCAGATGCAGCCGTTTTGAAGGGCTACCAGACTCTCGTCTTTCTTGCCCACCACGCCGCCTTTCTGGATGAGGTCGGCATCGATGTTTACCTCGCCTATATCATTGACTATCACTGCAAATTTGATGCCTTTCTTGTTCGAAAGGATATGATTTACCAAAGTCGTCTTTCCACTTCCGAGATAACCGGTCAGAAGCAGGACCGGAGTTTCCATTCTACTCATAATTTTTTTCAAATTTGGTTGCAAAAATAATAAAAAAATGCCAACAGCCAATAGCTAATAGCCAATAGCCAAAAAATTTGTAATTTTGCCCCCGTTTATGAAAAAGTCTTTAGGTCATATCTCAGCGTTTGTCGCCTACACAATTTTCGGCTTCAACATCATCGTTTGCCGCGATTTGTCTACATTGGCGTTGATCTCCCCGATGGGATTGCTGTGCTTCCGTGTGGCTGGCGCTGCCGCTCTTTTCTGGATAGCGTCGCTTTTCATGCCTCAAGAAAAGGTCGAAAAAAAGGATTTCCCGAAGATTTTTCTCGCCTCGATGCTAGGACTTTTCCTCACACAATGGTCGTTTCTGAAGGCGAGCACCATGACGACTCCTTTCGACACCAGCATCCTCACGCCGCTGACGCCTATTTTTACAATGTTCATCGCCGCGATAGTGCTTAAAGAGCCCATCACTTTGAAGAAAGCCGGCGGTGTGGCCTTGAGTTTTGTCGGTGTTATCTTCTTGGTTTTCAATACTGTACGTGTCGAGAGCAGCAGCGTCACCGAGACTCAGCCCATGGGCATTGTCTACATGATTGGCAACTGTATCTTCTTTGCCTGCTATCTCGGC
>Ga0265300_10001485_pt1 | contig 21946 bp, 16 predicted proteins | sample AusTroGonzalo_MG_FD_193482 | JGI IMG/M metagenome (GOLD analysis project Ga0265300, IMG submission 193482) | Bovine rumen microbial communities from tropical cattle in Woodstock, Queensland, Australia - Gonzalo_03 | ecosystem: Host-associated > Mammals > Digestive system > Stomach > Rumen ...
CAACCACGAGCCACTCACGACTGGCGGCACCTTCTTTATCGACGACAACCCGCTGCCAGAAGCAACGACCTATGAGGTGCGGGGCGGAGGCAAGAACGGCAGCTACCAACTTCAGGGCGATGCGCCCGACGGCTATCTGCCCGTCAGACTACAGAAGCCTGATGACGGCGTGACGCCAGACGGAAGAACCTACAGATATTCTGCCAACGATGCGAGCGTGGGTGATGTGGATGGCGACGGACAATACGAGATCATCCTGAAATGGGAGCCGTCGAATGCCCATGATAACGCGCACGACGGCTACACCGGCCCTACCCTCTTCGACTGCTACAAATTGTCAAATGGTAAATTGTCAAATGGTAAATTACTCTGGCGTATCAATCTGGGGCAGAACATCCGCAGCGGTGCCCACTATACGCCCTTCATCGTCTACGACCTCGACGGCGACGGCAAGGCCGAAATGATGGTGCGCACCTCCGACGGCACCATCGACAGCAAGGGAAACATCATCGGCGACGCCACAGCCGACTACCGTCACAAAGGCCCCGACAGAATCGGGCGCATCCTTACTGGCAAGGAATACATCACCGTGTTCAACGGACTCACGGGCGAGGCGATGGATACCAAACCCTATATCCCCGAGCGTGGCGACCCCAAAGGCTGGGGCGACAACAAAGCCAACCGCAGCGACCGCATGCTGGCGGCCGTGGGCTATCTCGACGGGAAGAAGGCTTCGGCCATTTTCTGTCGCGGCTACTACACCCGCTCGGTGCTTGCCGCCTGGGACTGGGACGGTCACGAGCTGAAGAGTCGCTGGGTGTTCGATACCAACAATCCTGAGTGGGCCAGCTATGCCGGACAGGGTAACCACAACCTCCGTGTGGCGGATGTCGACGGCGACGGCTGCGACGAGATCACTTACGGTTCGATGGCCGTCGACCACGACGGACGGGGACTCTACAACACGGGTATGGGTCACGGCGATGCCATCCATCTGATGGCTTTCGACCCGAAGAGTCGCGAGCTGCAGGTGTGGGATTGTCATGAGAACAAGCGCGACGGCTCCGACTTCCGCAATGCCCGGACAGGTGAGGTAATCTTCCAGGTGCCCTCGAAGAGCGATGTAGGTCGAGCAATGGCTGCTGACATCGACCCAACGAATCCAGGTGTCGAGATGTGGAGTGCAGACAGTCACGGCATCCGCAACCTCAAGGGCGAAGTGATCAATACCGCCAAGGATGCCGACGACCCGCAGCATCACAACTACCTCATGCTCGGCGGACGCTGGCTCCCGATGAACTTCGGTATCTGGTGGGACGGTGACTTGCTGCGCGAGATGCTCGATAGAGGAAGAGTATCGAAATACAACTGGCAGAACCAGACCATCGAGGATATCGTCACATTCCCTGGCATCGTGTTCAACAACGGCACGAAGTCGAATCCCTGCCTGGCAGCTGACATCTTAGGCGACTGGCGGGAAGAGGTCATCGCCCGCACCCCCGACAGCAGCGAACTGCGTATATTCGTATCGCCCATTCCTACCGACCATCGCATCAACTGTCTGATGGAGGACATCCCCTATCGCCTGTCGACAGCGACGCAGAACGTGGGCTACAACCAACCCTCGGAGCCTGGGTTCTACTTGGGCCCCGACCCTACAGCGAATCCTTTCCTGAAATAATATACCTACCCCGCAACCCATATCGTCGGCACGAAATAGTTGGCGAGCGTCGTGCCACACGAGGATCAGGTGAAAAATTATGTAAATTATGACATATTTTTATAAGGTTAAATCAAACTTGTTGAACAATCGGTAAAGAGTTTAAAAAACTTTGGCAATAAGCGTCTGATTATTTACTTTTGCCCTCGTTTTTTAGGCTGTATCCGTAATGAACTTAACCATTGTGCATATAATCTTATTGCTGATTCCATCGTCTGTGATGATGGCACAACATAATATGGTGGTGGTCAATGTGGAGTCGAATGTGCCCATTCGCGATGTGAGGGTCTGTACGGATAATGGTCAGGAGGTGCGTACTTCGTGGGATGGTAGATTTGCAGTTCCTGACAGTTGCCGCCGCCTCGACTTCCTGCATCCCGACTTTGAACGACGCTATGTGCTCAAGCCAGAACTTCATGGTGATACGATCTTCCTCATTCCCAACGTCAATGCGCTACACGAAGTGGTCATCTATGGCGAACGGCGGTTCGAGAAGCGGATGGCACAGATCCTGAAACCTTCGCCTCAGCAGATAGAGCGTGACAAGCTGCCCAAGTACGTTCCGGCGGGCATCAGTCCTCTTGGATTACTTCTTTTAGTCTACAATCTTACTTTGCGTAACAAGGTCAATGACCATATCCGTCGTAAGAAAGCCCTCAAGGAAGTCCGTCTGAAAGAAGAAGAGTTTCAACACAAATGGGACTCGCTGAAACTGGGAAACAAACCTAAACAAAATAGAAATCCATAAGGTGTTTGGACACTATTCTTAACCTCGCTGTAGCATTCTTTTACCTTCCAAGAAAAATAATCTTATGCAGTTTGTCTTTTTGTCTTAACACCCGTTAAGAAAAATATTTGCGTGGACATATTTGGGGCACCTCGGGCGAGGCCGTCAACATTGGTGCCTGGGTGGCCAACAACAAGAGTTACGACTACTACAAGGAACAGTTGGAAGAAGAGAATGTCACCGTGGGCGATTACGCTAACTTCAGCAGTTTCGGTCGCGACCTCAGCAGCAAGCGCAGATCCTATCCCGACGTGTCCGCCCCAGGCTACAATGTGCTCTCCGGCAACAACAGCTTCGGCCCCGCAGAGAACTACGTCGAGGCCGAATTCTCCAATCAGTACGTCAATCAGACAGAGCCCCGCAAGTATGGCTACGTCTTCTTTTCAGGCACCTCGATGTCCACGCCCGTTGCCACAGGCATCATCGCCCTCTGGCTGCAGGCCGCCAAGGATAAGAACAAGCCCCTGACCAATGCCGACATCAAGGATATCATCGCCCACAGCAGCGACACCGACCAGTTTACCGAGAAGACCCCCGCCCGCTTCGGAAAGGGTAAGATCAATGCCTACAAGGGTCTGCTCTATGTCCTCGACATCGCTACGGGTATTAAGGGCCTGAGCCAGCACCAGCCCGAGAACGTCAACTTCCGTCTCGAGGGCAGCAGACTCTATGCCGAGGGAGCAGACGACGGCACACCCGTCAGCATCTACAACCTCCAGGGCGTACGTGTCATCCAGACCACCGTTGAAGGCGGTGCCATCCTCCTCGATGGTCTTACCCAGGGCGTCTATGCCGTCCAGCTCGGCAAGCTTGGTTCTACGCTCATCCGTCTGTAACTCGTGCCCAACTTGAAGCCATCAATACTGCTATAGCCGAACTACAGGTAGAACATCGAAAACAGCACAAACGAAAGCCCATAGGATTCATTCAGCCCAAAGACGACAATGATACAACTCCCCAATAGAAAATGAGTTGCAATCTAAACCACAGTACAATTCCGTGGACGTCTTTGGACAACTTTTTGTGCTTTTACGCGATTTGCAATCGCAAATTTTTGGCCATTAACTTGGTGGATTCAAAATAAAACGTTATCTTTGCAAACAAATAGCTAAGAAACGAATAATAAAACAGTAACGACTTATGAACAGAATCTACCAAATTAGTCTGATATTGGTTATCGGCTCGCTGTTCGCCTTGACAGCCTGTAAAAGCGGGAAACCGTCGGAAGAAGGTCACGAGAGAGCTCTCCGCCAAATCCAGAGTGCATACGAGGATAAAGACTATCATGAGCTGCTGAAACTGGCAGACAGTCTGTACAACATCGGTGAACTGAGCGAGCCCGAAGCCTACTACTGGCAGGGTTACGCCTGCGACCGCACCAACCAGTTGCGTATGGCCGAATTCTATTGGAAGACGGCCGTTGCTCAGACCAGCAATTCTAAAGCGCCCGAGGACGTTGCCATCTACGCCAAGTCGGCCAGCCGTTTGGCTAATGTACTGGGATCCAGAGGCGAATATAGCGCCGTGTTGGAGATGGGCGAACCCGTAGTAAAACGCTTAGAGGAACTGAAATGCGATACCATAAGCGATTATACTAACCTGCTGCTCATCATGGGCTTGTGTCAGACACGCTTCGGGCTGTCGAAAGACGTTGCCAACGAGAACTACGACCGAGCCTACCAGACGCACATGAAGAATCTGGAGGCACACCGTTCAGATGAGGCCTACAAGAGCGCCATCGCCGGTGTGGTGAACATTGCCTTCAACTGCAACGAGACCCAGTCGTACCGCGAAGCCCTTACCTGGATAGACCGTTATGCCGAACTCATCCGTCAGTATGAGCTGCGCAACGATGCAGATCCCGTTTACGTAGACCGTCAGTGGGCCCGCTACGACATCTATCGCGCCATCGCCCTCGATGGTCAGGGGAAAAAAGACGAGGCCGCTAAGGTCTACGATCACTATCTGACCACTCATTACAGCCAGACGCCAGAGGGTCGCATTGCTGTCATTGATTATCTGGCCGCCGCAGGACGCTGGGAAGAGGCTGCCGAAAACTACAAGAGCCTTGACGACCTGCTCGGCAGCAAGGAATATTCCATCGAGCATTTACAGAAAATGGTGCTGCCGAAGTTTAAGGCCAACATGCAGGCTGGTCGTCGTGACTCCGCTATGGCCGTTGCCCTCGACATCAGCCAGTCGCTCGACTCCGCCATCACACAGGCTCGTCGACAGGATGCCGAAGAGCTGTCGACCATCCGTCTGAAGGCCACCCAAATGGCCGATGAAGAGGCAAACCGCGCCCGCCTGCGCACTATCAACCTCCTGGTTGCCATTGGCATTATTTTCGGATGTTTCTCGCTTTACACCCTCTATCGCCGCCGCAAGACCCATCGTCTGGTAAAGAAACATCTCGAACTGGAAGCAGCCTATAGCGAGATGGAGAACGCCAAGACATTACAAACTCAAGGTCTTTTGGAACAGAACATCTCCCGCCACATTCAGGAGGCAATGATGCCCCACGCTCAGCCGCAAGGTGACATCCGTCTGTTTGCAACCCTGAAGCCCGCCGATGAGATAGACTGCGATCTCTACGATTATTTCGTCCGCAACGACAAGTTCTACTTCTGCATCGGTGATGCGAAAGGCAAGGGCATCGATGCATCTACGGCGATGGCGATCACCAGAACTGAATTCCGCAGTCTCTCATTCGATATGACTGATCCCGCAGAGATCGTAACCGCTATCAACAAGACACTCATAGGTCGTAAGAATCCCAACATGGTCGTCACGCTCCTCGTGGGTATCCTCGACCTCGCTACCGGTCGCCTGTGCTACAGCAATGCCGGACACACCGCCCCCATGCTTGTAGGCTCCGGCATCGGCCTACTGCCCGTCGACCAGAATACAGCCATCGGCATCCATGCCGACTTCCTCTATACCACCCAGGACACGCGTATTGACCCGGGAACCCTCATCTTCCTCTACACCCAGGATCTGCTGCAAGTGAAGAATGCCTCCAACGACACCTACGGCGAGCGCCGTATGCTGGGCGAGAGTCTGCAGGCCACAAAGGTATTGAAGGAGAAACTGAGTGCCGAAACGTTTGCCAACTGGATGAAGGAAGCCATCGGCCGCTTCATGGGCGAGGGCGCCAAAGAGCAGCTGTACACCATGTTTGTCATCCAGTACAAACAGGCTACCCCGGGCGGACCTTATCAGCGCAGCATTTCCATCTCCAACGACCCGAAGGATGAGCCCTACATTGCCTACTTCACCAACGAAGTGTGTACGGCCGTCGGCATGAATAAGAAGCTGAGTGCCCCCATCGCAGAAGAAATGGAAACCATTGTGAAGGACTTCATGAAGGAGGCCTATCCTGACGGCACCAAGGGCGATGTACACATCGAGGCACACGCTGAAGGCAGCAACCTGCAGTTCATCATTGCCGCAGGTGAAAAGACAGAAACTATAACAAAAGAAATCAATAAATAATAATGAGAAAAACATTTTTACTTCTCGCCCTGGGTTTCGCCTTCACCACGTTTGCCCAGAGCGAGTCAGCAGGCGACGTGATGAATACCCTGCGTAAAGTGAACGACTACTTCATGATGAAGTATGCCGACCCCACACTGCCCACCAACGTCAATCGTGTGCGTCCTTCGTCGCTATGGACACGTGCCGTTTATTACGAAGGACTGATGGCCCTCTACGAGATTGACAACGATCAGCGTTACATCGACTATACCGACCGCTGGGGCAACTTCCACAAGTGGACGCCCCGTAACGGCGTGAAGACCAACGATGCCGACGACCAGTGCTGCGGCCAGACTTATTTCGACCGTTATATGCAGAGCGGTGGCGACGAGAAGATCAAGCCGATATTGGAGAATCTCAACAACCAGATGCAGACGCCCAACGATAAGAAGCCTGAGGCCGAAGGATCACTCTACGGCTGGTGGACCTGGATCGATGCCATCCAGATGGCAATGCCCGTCTACATGCAGGCCTACAAGGTCACCGGCGAACGCAAATATGCCGATCACGCCATGAAGATGTACCTCTGGACGCGCAACACCCTCGCGGGCGGCCTCTTCAACACTAAGGAGGGCCTCTGGTGGCGCGATAAGGACTATGTAGCTCCCTATCAGACACCCGACGGTAAGAACTGCTATTGGAGTCGCGGCAACGGCTGGGTATACGCCGCCCTCGTGCGCTGCATGAACCTGCTACCGGAAAAGGATAAATATTATAAGGCATTAAAGAAAGACTTCCTGCTGATGAGCGAGGCACTGAGGAAATGCCAGCGTCAGGAAGACGGTCTGTGGAATCCCAGTCTCGTGTCATACGCCGATTATGGCGGCAAGGAAATGACAGGCACCGCTCTTTTCCTCTACGCCATGGCATGGGGCATACAGAAGGGCTATCTCAAACCGGCAGTCTATCGTCCCGTCTGCGACCGTGCCTGGGAGGCACTCGTCCGCGACTGTGTCCATCCCGACGGTTTCCTTGGCTGGGCCCAAGGCACAGGTAAAGATCCCTCCGCCGGCCAGCCTCTCTCCTACACCAAGGTTCCCGACTTCGAGGACTACGGCACCGGCTGTTTTCTCCTCGGCGGCACAGAATACTACAAACTCATTAAATAAATATGTGTATAAAGATAGTTTTTTTATGAAAGAAATAAAAATATGAGAAAGATTTCTTTATTTCTGATTTCGTTCTTTTCGTTGGTAGCTGCGGCACAGCGAAATGTGGAGAACTTGAATTTCGGTTGGGAATTCCGTTTGAACAATCAGGGTGAGTGGCGGAAGGTGAACGTGCCGCACGATTTTCAGATTGAACAACCCTGGGTGGCACCGGCGGCTGACGAGAAAGCCGACAATACCGATGTCGCCGCCAACATCAAGAGCCGCCTGTCGAGTCGCGGCTTCAAGGAAATGGCCAAAGGCTATTACCGTATGCACTACACCCCGTCGACCGATATGAAAGGTCGCCGTGTGCTTCTCGACTTCGAGGGCATCATGTACACCGCCGATGTCCTGCTCAATGGTCAGCCCGTGGGAGGAACCAACTACGGTTACGTGGGCTTTGAAATCGATCTCAGTGACCGCCTTAAATACGGTGAGGACAATCTCATCGAGGTGATTGCCGACACCCGCGAGCCAGGCAACTCCCGTTGGTACACCGGTGGCGGACTTTTCCGCAATGTCAGCCTCATTACCACCCCGAAGGACTTCTACTTCGAGCGCCATCCGCTCTACATAACTACACGTGAAAACCGCTATGTAAGTATCTCCGCCGAGTTCACCAACCGCACCAACAAAGCCACCCGTGTCGCCCTCGAAATCCTCGACCCCAATGGTCAGATGGCTTACTGCGACACCGTCGCTATCAAGCGCCATCGCGGTACCCGTCGACAGGAAGCCCGCATTGCCACCGACATCGCCATTCCCAATCCGAAGATATGGGATCTCGATACACCTTATTTATATACTGCGAAGCTACAGCTCCTGCGTGAAGATGGCACCATCGCCGATGAGACCAGCGATCAGTTCGGCATCCGCACCATCGCGTTCGGCCCTGAGTTCGGCTTCAGACTCAACGGCCGTAAAGTGCTCCTCAAAGGCTATGCCAACCACCATACCCTCGGTGCCCTCGGTGCAGCCGCCTACCCCAAAGCCATCGAGAAGCGCATCCTGCTGATGAAGCAGTTCGGCATCAACCATATCCGTACCTCACACAATCCCTACAGCCGCGACTTCATCCGTCTCTGCGACAAATACGGCATCCTCGTTGTTGACGAGCTTTACGACAAGTGGACACGTCAGCATACGGGCGGCAAGGTGCCCTTCGAACAGCTCTGGCAGTATGATGTACCCGAGTGGATAAAGCGCGACCGCAACTCGCCCTCCGTCGTACTCTGGAGCCTCGGCAACGAACTGCAACAGGATCCCAACCAGCCATTCAACGACTTCGGTGTCACCATGTATAAGTTGCAGAAAACGCTGCTTCAACGTTACGACTCCACCCGTCTCGTCACCGTGGCCATGCATCCCCGTTACCGCAACTGGGATACCGACTCCCTCCCCCACGATCTTGCCCTACAGACCGATATACAGGCCTATAATTACCGCTATATGTACTTCCCTGGCGACGGCCGCCGCTTCCCCTGGATGACCTTCTATCAGAGTGAGGCCAACATGACGATGATGGGTCCCAACTTCTTCGATATGAACCTCGACCGTGTCATCGGACTCGCATATTGGGGCGCCATCGACTATCTCGGCGAGAGTCAGGGCTGGCCCGCAAAAGGATGGGCACAGGGTGTCATCGACATCTCGCTCGAGCCCAAGCCTAAGGCCTATTTCATGAAGTCGTTCCTTAAGCCTGAGGAGCCGATGGTACACATCGCCATCGTCGACAACAAGGCCGAGGCCATCATGTGGAACGGCATCAACACCGCCAACGACGGCATGAGCGATCATTGGAACAGGAAACCGGGCTCTGTGCTTGAACTCTTCACCTATACCAATGCCGACGAAGTGGAACTCGTGCTAAACGGCAAAAGTCTTGGGAGAAAGAAGAATCCCATTGGTGACAACAGTCAGCGCAACCGTCACAAATGGACCAACATCCCATACGCCGACGGCTATCTTGAAGCCATCGCTTATACCAATGGCAAGGTAGTGGCGCGCCATAAGATCGAAACTGCGGGCAAGGCTGTCAGACTGATCGCTACCCCTGAAGACAATACCTGGCAGGCCGACGGCACCGACCTGATGCATGTCCGCATCCAGGCCGTCGACAGCAAAGGCCGTCGCGTTCCCATGGCGCAGGATGAGCTTCACTTCGCTGTCGAGGGCGACGCTTCCATCGTGGCCGTCAGCAGTGGCGATCACAATAGCGACGAGCTCAACGTCACCGACCACCGCCGACTCTGGAACGGTTCCGCTTTGGTCATCCTCCGTGCCGGTCTGTCGCCCTCCAGGATTCTGCTGAGAACCTCGGCCGATGGCTACAAGAACGTCACCACCAAACTCGAAACAAGATGAGAAACTTAGTGTATTCATATCTCTGCGTTCAATTAACTATCGTTGGACTCCTGTTGACGAGCCAGGCTTTCGCCGTTCCCGCTCACCCTGGCATCGCGAAGGTCAGACAGCCCGATGGTACTACCATCAGCATCCGACTGCACGGCAATGAATACCAGCATTACAACACAACCTCCGATGGCTATACCATCCTGAAAAATGCCGAAGGCTACTATGTCTATGCCACTCTCGACAACGGCCGACTGAAGCCCTCCTCCAGGATCGCACATGACGTGTCAGAGCGCCCAGCCGACGAACAAGCCTTTCTTCAACGCATCAGCAAGCACGCCAAGCCCGGTGTTCAGACGCGGCGCTTTCCAACCCTCAGCAGCAACAGCCATCGAGCGTCAACATTCAAGACCCACAATGATCTCAGCAAGTTCCGCGGGCTTGTCATCCTTGTAGAATTCAAAGACAAGAAGTTCTCACGTACCGATTACAGCCAAGTGGCCAACGACATCTTCAACAAGGAGAATTACAAAGGCATTCTAGGCAGTCCGTTTCCCGGCAGCGTGCGCGACTATTTCAGCGATATGTCCGATGGACAGTTCAAGCCCCAGTTTGATGTCGTAGGACCCGTTAAGATCAAATACAGCCAGTACGATGCCAACGGCTACGATGATGCCTGGAAACTGATGCTCGCCGCCGTCAACGCAGCTGACAAGGAGGTAGACTTCAGCCGCTATGACATCGATTATGACAGAATGGTCGATCTCATCTATTTCATTTTCGCCGGCTACGGTTCCAACTATATCGGCAACGACGCGCGACTGATATGGCCCCACGCTAACATGATCTATGATATGGACGAGGACAACCATTACTATTGGGTCATCAAGGACGGCGTCTATCTCAACGACTGCGCCTGCTCCACAGAGCTCGAAGGCTTGGTCGACCAACCACAGTACACCAGGCTCGACGGCATCGGCTCCATCTGTCATGAGTTCAGCCATGTGTTAGGACTACCCGACTTCTACGATACCGACAATGAGGAGAGCGGCGGTGTGAGTCGCACCCCGGGCATCTGGGACGTCATGGATGCCGGATGTTACGGCACACCTGTAGGCTACTCCCTCTTCGAGCGCTGGTTCATGGGATGGGCTGAACCTCAGGAAATCGACACCCTCGGCATCTACACCCTCGACAAACTGTCGAAGAATGTGGGCTACCGCCTCTACAGCGGCCAGGACAAAGAGTTCTTCCTCTTCGAGAACCGGCAGAAAGACGACAAATGGAACGAGAGCCTGCCCGGTCACGGGATGATAGTGTACCGCGTGGATATGACCAATGATTGGGTCTGGGAAGATCGTTGTCCCAACAACGACCCCTCGCACAATTATTACGAGTTGTTGCGCGCTAAGCCCGACCCCATTGTCGATTCCAACTACGACCCTTTCCCGGGAAGGAGCAATATCACCAGTCTCACCAACTACACCTCGCCCGCCAGTCTCCGAAGCTGGACAGGAAAGGATGCCCCGCTGGCGCTGGTGAATATCCGCGAAGAGGGTATGATGATCACCTTCGAGGTGGTGGATGCACACGCTGAAGTCAACATCGCCTCGCCCCTGGCCGACCCGTTATCGACGCCACCCATCATCTTCACCCCCGACGGCCGTCAGGTTTCCTCAATGTCGCGCCCAGGGCTCTACATCCTCCGTCAAGGCTCCACCACCCACAAGGTCAAGAAATGAAAATATTACCCCTCATAGCAGCAATCATCATGATGAATTCTTGTAACGGACAGACACGCGAGCCAGTCATCCGGCCCGCAACCCAGGCCAATCGGTTCTATACGGGCGACGCCCAAGAGTTAGCTCAGGAAGTAGACAGTTTCCTGGCACGACACAAAGGCAGCCCCCAATTCGACAACCTCGCTGCCCTTATCGTGCCCCACGCGGGCTATTATTATTCGGGCAACGTGGCGGCGACAGCCTATATGGCCCTCGCCCCGAAGAAGACATACAAGCGCATCTTCCTGTTGGGGCCGAGTCACCATGAATGGCTCGACGGAGCTTCAGTCAATACCGATGCCGACTACTACGCCACACCATTGGGCAATGTGAAGGTAGACAGGGAAACAGCGCTGAAGCTTACTGAGAACGATGTCTTCACCTATCGTCCCGAAGCCCACGACCGCGAGCACTGCTTGGAGGTACAACTACCTTTCTTGCAGCGAAGGCTGGGCGAGGTGCCGCCTATCGTGCCCATCATCATATCGACCAATGACTTCCAGAAGTTGATACAGATATCAGATGCGCTGAAGCCTTATCTCAACGGCGAGAATCTCTTCATCATCAGCAGCGACTTCTCGCACTATCCCACTTACGACGATGCCTACGAGGTGGACGCCCGTACGGGCAGAGCCATCGAGAGCGGAAGTGTGGAGCATCTGATAGCCGCCGTCGAGAAAAACCGTCGCAGCGGCAAACGCAACCTGTCTACGAGTGCCTGCGGTCAGCTGGCTATCATCACACTCATGCTCATGTGCGACGAACAGTATGACATCCGGCACCTGCTCTATCAGAACTCGGGCGACATCAGTGGCGAGCATGACCGTGTGGTCGGCTATCACGCCTTCGCCTTCCTCCGCCCCGACAGCACAGACTTCGCCCTCACCACCGACGACAAGCGCATGCTGAAGGACATCGCCCTTCAAAGCATCCGCGACTCCCTCGATGGCAAGTCGGTAGCCAACAACTATTCACTAATCACTAATCACTATTCACTGAAACAAAACTGCGGCGCATTTGTTTCGTTGCACAAGCACGGCCGCCTGCGTGGTTGCATCGGCCATTTTGGCGAGGACGTTCCGCTGCATAAGATAGTGGCCGAGATGGCGCGAGCCGCCGCCTTCCAGGATCCGCGTTTCTCGCCCGTCACCCCCGATGAACTCGACGACCTCGACATCGAGATCTCCGTGCTCACCCCCATGCGACGTATTCAGAGCCTCGACGAGTTCGAACTCCACCGTCACGGCATCTACATCAAGAAAGGCTACCGCAGCGGCACTTATCTACCCCAAGTTGCAGATGAAGTCAACTGGACCAAGGAAGAGTTTGTTTCCCACTGCTCTCAGGATAAAGCCGGTCTCGGCTGGGACGGCTGGAAAGACGCAGAGTTATACGTCTACGAAGCAATCGTTTTTTAGTGAATAATGAATAGTGAAAAGTGAATAGTTTCGAATGTCGATATTATAGCAAATTGGAGGACGGGGCAGTCGAGTGTCAGCTCTGTCCGCATCACTGCCATATCAATGAGGGCAAGACCGGTTTCTGTCGCAGCCGTCGCAACCGCAATGGCGTGCTCGTCAGCGAAGTCTACGCCCAGCCCTGCGCCCTGGCCATCGACCCCATCGAGAAGAAGCCGTTGTATCACTTCCATCCCGGTACCCAGTGTCTCTCCCTCGCCTGTACGGGATGTAACTTCCATTGCCTCAACTGTCAGAACCACGATATCTCGCAGGCCTCTCCCGCCGATGTCGACCATTACGATCTCACGCCTGAAGCCCTCGTCGCCCTCTGTCAACAGCACCAATGTTCGGGCATCGCCTATACCTACACCGAGCCCCTGACCTACCTCGAATACATCACCGACTGCGCCCGTCTGGCCCATGAGGCCGGACTATGGAACATACTCGTCAGCGCGGGCTACGTCTGCCAAGCGCCCCTCCGCGACCTGCTGCCCCATCTCGATGCTGCCAACATCGACCTCAAGTCATTCAGCGACGACATCTACCAGCATGTCAGCGGCGGCCATCTGCAACCTGTACTCGACACGATCCTGGCCATGCGCGACGCCGGCGTATGGTTGGAGATTACCAACCTCGTCATCCCCGGCCTTACCGACAATCTTGAGATGATACGCGAGATGTGTCGTTGGCTCGTCAGCAATCAGTTGGCCGATGCCCCACTACACTTCACCCGCTTCTTCCCCCGCTACCGCCTCACAGATACGCCGCCTACACCCCTTGCCACGCTTCGCGCCGCCCGGCGAATCGCCGAAGAGGAAGGCATCAGGCACGTGTATCTTGGGAATGTCCCCGTTCAGGACTAAAAACAGCACTTCGGCGGTGCGCAGAGGTACCACGACGGTTCTTTCTACTAGATGAGAGCAAGCTCTTCTGCTTCACGGCGGGAGGGCTTGCCTGTTTCTGTTAGGGGGATACGGGCTACGTGGAGGTAGAAACGCGGCTGATGGTAACGGGGAAGGATGCGCTCGCAGACGAGGCGGGCATCATCGGGGGAGCCTTCGGTGAGAAGGACGACGACCTCGCCAAACTTCTCGTCAGGACGCCTGGTGATCAGAAAAGGCTCGTGGAGATGAGGTCGGAGCTCACGTTCGAGCTGCTCGGCCTGGATCTTCAGGCCGCCAGAGCAGATGATGTTGTCGCGGCGGCCGAGAATGCGGAATTTGATAGTTGAAGATTGGCAATTGTCAATTGACAACTCGGAGATGTCATTAGTTACAAGAGTCGCGGAGCAGACGTCTGGGGCATCGATGATGAGGGTCGATTCATCGGAGAGACTGACAGTAACTGAGGGGAAGGGCGTGTACCAATCGGAGGCGTCGGGACCAGAAAGGCGACGCAGGGCGATGTGAGAAAGCGTCTCGGTCATGCCATAGGTGCTCCAGACGGCGTTGGGGAAGGTCTTGAGTTCTGCGGCTAAGGCATCGTCGATAGCACCACCGCCGATAATGAGATGGCGGATTTGCTGGAGACGCTCACGCTCAGCGGGAATCTGGAGAGAGTTGTAGACCTGAAGGGGAACCATGGCGGCGAAAGATAGTAAATAGTGAATAGTGAATAGTGAATAGTTGTCCGCCAAAGGATGGCCACTGGGTTCGACGGTTATCAACTTTAAGCCACGCTCGAGAGCACGGACGACCATCATCTTACCGGCGATGTAGTCGAGCGACATACAGAGAAGGGCGGTATCGCCCGGCTGTAGGCCGAGGAAGTCGTTGGTGCGCCGGGCAGAGGCGAGCATACGGCACTTTTCGACGAGCATAGGCTTAGGGGCGCCAGTCGAGCCGCTGGTCTGCACGTGGACGTATGGCGAGGGGCTATTCCACTCCTCAAGGAACTCATTTAAAGACATAATAACGGTTTAAAGACATAATAACAGACTAACAGATATATATTAACAGACAAATATTTTATTAACAGATTGGAATATTTTAAGACATGATAAATCATAAACTATCTATATGTTTATATTAATATGTTAGTCTGTTATTATGTCTTTAGATTGTTCTTCTGTCTTTAAAGTTAATCTGTCATTAATGACCTCTAAAGGCATGGGGATGTTGTCGGTGAAGAGCTGGCCTGTGCCGAGGCCTTGCGGCATGGTAATGTGGTCGCCGTAGACCGAAGAGGCAAACTGGGCGATGGCATTGAGACCGATATTGCTCTCAAGCGCAGAGGTGATCCACGAGCCGATACCCATATCGCAGGCCAGGTCAATCCACTCACGACAGCCCGCCATACCTCCGTGGAGCGAGGGCTTGAGGATGATATAACGAGGCTTGATGATGTTGAGCATGTGGTGCTTTATCTCAGGGTCATTGACGCCGATAAGCTCTTCGTCGAGGGCAATAGGGAGGGGTGACTCGCGGCAGAGCTCGGCCATGTATGCCCACTGACCTGCCTTTATCGGCTGTTCTATGCTATGGATGGCATATTGCGAAAGGAGCTCGAGCTTGTACAGGGCGTCTTCGTAGGAGAAGGCGCCGTTGGCATCGAGGCGAAGCTCGACTTCATGGAAGGAGAAACGGGAACGTATGCGGCGGATGAGATCGAGCTCTTGGTCGAAATCGATGGCACCGATCTTGAGCTTGATGCAGCGGAAGCCTGCCTCCAGTTTCTCCTCCATACGACGGAGCATTTCCGCGTGATTGCCCATCCATACGAGGCCGTTGATGGGGATGCCGACCTCGCCACGGAAGAATGCAGTGTCGAAGAGGCGGTCGCCATGCTGGAGATTCAACAGCGCCGTCTCCAGTCCGAAGAGCATCGAGGGGTAGTCGCGCAAGGCACCAACATCCAAGACACCGCTCTGACAGAGCGATGCACAGAACTGAGACAATCGAGTCACATATTCCTCATCAGGGAGCGCATCGCAGCTGAGGTCGGGCAAGGGAGCACACTCCCCAACTCCTGTCCGCTGCCCGTCAGACAGATAGACTAACCAGATCTTCCTTGTGGTATAGACTCCTCTGGAAGTCCCCGCCGGCTGCTTGAAATGCAGTATTTTCTCAGACAGAGTATATTTTAAAGACATAGTAACAGAATAACATATTTATAGTAACAAACAAATAATAACAGATTATTGAAACCTTTTACGATAGATACGATATTTGCGCTTAAACTGTAGTTCTTCTGAGCCAAAGTTAATCAAGAGACCATCATCAATACCTGTTGCAGTAAGGTAATTCACCAACTGAATCTCATGGGCCATGTGCAAAGATTGAACAGCCTTCAATTCAAGAATAAGTATTCCCTCAACTACATTATCAGCTTTAAAATCACCAACAAGTACATCGTCATAGAATACACTAATTGGTTTCTCTATTTCATAGGATAGACCATTCTTTTTAAGTTCTACTATCATAGCATTCTTGTAGACAGATTCCAGATATCCTGGTCCAAGACACCTCCGGATCCTGCCTGCACAATCCATCACAGTCTTTATCAACACCTCTACATCCACCATATATATGTTATTACAAATTCTGTATGTTAATATAAATATGTTAGTCTGTTATTATGTCTTTAACCCGTTACTCTGTCTTTACGGCAGTTTGGGGTATTTCTTGAAGTCGGGTTTACGTTTCTCAAGGAAAGCCTTGCCGCCCTCTTGGGCTTCGTCGAGGAAGTAGTAGAGCATGGTGCAGTCGCCGGCAAGCTCCTGGATACCGGCCTGACCGTCGAGTTCGGCATTAAGACCTGCCTTGATCATACGGAGTGCCAGGGGCGAACGCTCCATCATGATCTCCGCCCACTCGACACACTCGTCTTCGAGGCGTTCGATGGGAACGACTTTATTCACCATACCCATCTCCTCTGCCTCGCGCGCCGTATACTGACGACAGAGGAACCAGATTTCGCGGGCCTTCTTCTGTCCAACGATACGGGCGAGATAGGAAGAACCGAAGCCGGCATCGAAGGATCCGACCTTAGGCCCCGTCTGTCCGAAGATGGCATTCTCAGAGGCGATGGTGAGGTCGCAGACCAGGTGGAGCACATGACCGCCACCGATGGCATAGCCATTGACCATTGCGATGACTGGTTTCGGCAGACGACGGATCTGCATCTGCACATCGAGGACACTCAAGCGGGGCACGCCCTCGTCGTCGACATAGCCACCACGACCTTTCACATGCATATCGCCGCCAGAACAGAAGGCGTGCTTAACATCGGCGAGGGTCTTGCCCTCCGGCACCTCAGACATGGCACCCGTCAGCAGCACAACAGAGATATCCTGCATCTCACGACACATGGAAAAAGCCTGGGAGAGCTCCCATGTGGTCTTGGGAGTGAAGGCATTGCGGTAATGCGGACGGTTGATAGTGATTTTGGCGATGCCATTGTATGATTCGAAGCGTATCTCTTCGAACTTGCGAATTTCTTTCCAATTTCTATACATATTATCAATTTTTAAAAACAGAAGACTCGAGCTTGCTCGCTTGCTACCGAAGGGACGCAAGAACAGACTAACATAATTATCAAAGAGTGAGAGAGCGATAATAGTCGCGGAAGACAAGTTCGTCCTCAGTGGGGTCGGTGAAGACTTCGAGGAGGACGGGACGCGAGCTCTCTATATTTAATAAGGTAGCGATACCTTGTTGAAGCTCTTCCATGTTGGTGGCTTTGAGATACTTCACATTGTTCTGCTGACAGATGCCCTCGGCAGAGGTATGATGCTCGGCAGCAATAAACTGATCACGGGCGGGACTCTGTTCCAGACCTGGGAGCATGTTGAAGATGCCACCCTTACCGTTGTTTAGCAGGAGAATACGGAAATTGCCCTGGAGATTCTGGTTCCAAAGGGCGTTTTGGTCGTAGAAAAAACTCAGGTCGCCAATGACGCAGAATACGTTTTCGTCTGACACTATCGAAAAGCCAGCAGCCGTAGAAAGCGAACCTTCAATACCATTCACACCACGATTGCAGAAGACGTCATGGCGGGCATAAATGTTCGCTAATCGGATGGCGGTGCTATTGGCATAGTGGAAGGAATCATGAACCTGTCCCCTTGATTCCTCGAAGCACTTGACAGCGGCCATCTCAGAATAGGCCGGCTGATAGTCGGCGGCATGCGTGCGGACCTTTGCCAGCAGAGCCTCCCATTTCTGAATAAAGGGATGAGGCTGTTGTTCGAGCAGGAAACGAATTTGGTCTTCGACCACCGCAACATCCCCCTGAATGACGCACGTCAGGTTCATAAACGTATCCGTGACCTCACCCGTTGCATTGACCACCCATGTTTCCTTGGCCTTGCGAAGAAAACGTTTCAGACGCTTGCTGACGATAGAGCCACCGATATACAGCACGAGTTCAGGCACATAGCTTTCGTCATCACCGATAAGACAGACGGCCTCATCATAGCCTGGGTTCATGGGTTGGCCGGCAATGAGCAAGGGCCGCTTCGATTGTATGAACATCCGGCATATATGACTCAGTGTTTGGTTGGAAATATCGGCAGGCAGAAGTTCTATCATCCGCTCCTCCGGCAAGACGGTGACGCTGTAACCGAAGAGCGGTTCGCTGATAGGCACGTTGATATGCACCGGGGCATGCTTTTCGAGCAGGGCCTCGTTGACAAGGCGGTTGCAATACCAATGCTGCTCGTTCAGACCACCCCTAACCCCTCCTCGCTCCAGCTCTGCTGGCTTGCTACCGCAGGGACGCAAAAACTCAGGAGGGGAAGAAATTACCTCTGGCAAAGAAACCGCCTTTTTCACGAATCGTCCGAGGGCATCAGGCTGCGGAAGTGTCTGACCGTCGAGTTGGTCTACCCATTGCGGAGGACGGTCTGCGGAAATGACCACCAATGGGATGTGCTGGTAGTAAGCTTCAGCCACGGCAGGAGCGAGATTCAGCAAGGCCGTTCCACTGGTGACACAAACGGCAACAGGCTCCTGTAGACACTGGCTCATACCCAAGGCATAGAAGCCTGCGCTACGCTCGTCGGTCACGGGATAGCACTGGATATCAGGACACGCATTGAGGTTGTGCACGATAGGTGAGTTCCTGCTGCCTGGACAGCATACAGCATGTTTCACCCCATGAGCCACCAACAGCGCAGTCAGTATGTTTACATTTTCTTTATTGCTATACATCTTCTCATAGTTTCTAATTTTGCTTCGGTCTCCGCCCACTCCTGTTCCTCCTGGCTGTCCTTGAGCAGTCCACCACCTGCATAGAGATGGTATCGGTTACCCTCGATGTTCATGCAGCGCAGCGACACATAGAGATGTGTCTCCGCAGCAGGGTCGAGCATGCCCATAAAACCGCTATAGTAGCGACGGGGTGTATGTTCGTTGTGGGTGATGAATTCAAAAGTCTCCCGTTTCGGCAGTCCGCAGACAGCAGGCGTAGGATGGAGCGTATGCAGCAGATCGCCGAGATGCTGGTTATCGGGAAGCACAAATGTGAAGTCACTTCTGAGATGCACCAGATTGGCAGCCCTGACGGTACGAGGCCCTTCTTCGTGGAAATCACCCGTAAACTGTTCGAGACACTCGGTGATATAGGTAGCGACGATACGCTGTTCCTGAATGTTCTTTGTGCTCCACCGCACTGTCTCTCCCTCGCCATTCAACTGTTCACCCTCCAATTTCATGGTCCCTGCCAGCGCGATGGTACGCCAAGCCTCAGCCTTGCCTTCGAGGAGAATCTCAGGGGTGGCCGTCAGCCAGCAACCGCTCTTCTCAGTACTCACCAAAGCGATAAACATACGGGGGTAGAGCATGCAAGCCCTTTGGAAGAGCTCCAGAGGTGGGATGTCGTCAGGTGATGTTTCGTCAGCACAACGTGCCAGCACGATCTTGCGGAAGGTGCCGGAGACCAGTTGCGAATGGAAATTGGCAAAATCGATGGCGTATTCTTGTGAAATGTGAGAATCAGGGACCTGTCCCCTTGATTCTCGAAAACCACTATCCACTAAAACCGTCTCGACACTATCAGGGCGGATCAAGAGAATGGGCTGCTTCTCTGAAATCTGAAAAGGAGCCATCACAAAGCCCCTCCTGCCATTCAGTTCTACACAAGAATGATATTCCGCAGGCTCACCTTCCGTCTGTCGGATGAGCGTGGCGTGGTCTTCATGGGGTAGTCTGTATAGGGCAAAGGCCGTCATTCTTTCTTATGCTTGATAATATAATTGGTCACACGGACATTGGAGATCAGCTCACCTGAAGAATCCTTGATGTCTACATTCCAGACATGGAGGGTGGTGCCCTTATGAAGCAGACGGGCGTATGCCGTGACACAATCTCCCTCGGCCACCGCCTTCACATGACTACCACTCACCTCGATGCCCACACAGGCGCAACGCGGACAGAGGGCCGAGGAGCCCACACCTGCCACATTCTCCGCCAAAGCCAGTGAAGCTCCGCCGCTTAAAAAGCCAAAAGGCTGACGATTACGCTCGTCAACCTTCATACGCGCCATACAAGTATCGACCTCAGGCGTGGAAATAAACTCCATGCCGAGGGCGGTACTCAGGTTAGGCTTCTCATTGATAATACGGTTTATTCTTTCTACGTCCACAACTATTCACTATTAACTATTAACTATTCACTTAAACAGCGAATACTCAGGAACGCTCCAAGCCAAGGCACTGGCACCCAATACATCGCGCTCACGGTCGTCGAGCTTTGAGATGAGCAGTCTCACCTTCTTCTTCAGGTTACCGAACACCAGCTTCTCAAACTCCTCCTCGGCAGAATCCAGTAGCCAATGGCCTGCATGGGATATGCCACCCGTAAAGATAATGGCCTCTGGATCAATAAGCGAGGCGTATGTAGCCAGGCCCTGTCCCAGGATGCGACCCGTACGGCGATAAACCTCGATGGCCATCTCATCACCCTGGTCACAGCATTCCTTAATGGTGCGTGGCGACAATTTCTCCAAGTTGCGCATCAGAGAGGGGGCATCACTCTCAGCCATCATTTCCTGAGCCGTCTGGACAATACCCTTCGCACCCACGTATGCCTCCAGGCAACCCTTGTTGCCACAGCCACACTGACGACCATCAGGATAAACGCAGGTATGTCCGAACTCGCCTGCATAACCGCCGTGACCACGATGTTCAATACCATCTGAGAAAAAACAGCTGCCGATGCCGACACCAAGGCTGATGATAATGAAGTTCTTCATACCATGGGCACTACCGAAGGTAAATTCACCTAACGCCGAGATATGCGCATCGTTTGACAGACCCACTGCCAGTCCGATACGGTCGCGCAGCATCGCTGCCAAAGGTACGATACCTTTCCACGGCAGGTTAGCCGCATTCTCAATACATCCGGAAACAGTGCTGGCACTTGGACAGCTGACACCAATGGAACGGATGGTCTCATAACCACCGTTCTGCTCTACCATCATCACGACTTTCTCACTCAGTGCCGTCACAAAATTATTCACGTCGGGATAATCCTCCGTCGGAAAAGCGTCTTCAGCCAGAATATTTCCCCTGACATCAACCATGGCGTAAGTGGTACGCTCGATACTGATATCCACACCTACGACCTTTGTCTTGATATTATTTTCCTCCATTTTTAGGTTTATTATTTAAATAATGAATATTCTTTCACATCCCAAGCCAAAGCGCTGGCGCCCAGTACGTCGCGTTCGCCCTCCTTGAGGATAGACACCAGCAGGCGCGTCTCACCCTGAATATTATGGAATACATGCTCATCAAACGACTTGCGCATGGGTTTCAACAACCATTTGCCAGCCTGCATCATATCACCTGTCAGGATAATTGCCTCAGGATTCAGAACCGAAGCATAGTTGGCCAGACCAAGTCCAAGCATGAATCCCACACGGCGCATGGCCTCGATAGCCACCTGATCGCCCTGATCACAATAATAAGCCACCGTCTCGACACTAATATTCTTCAATCCCTTCAAAGCCGACGGCAGTTCCTCTGCCGCCAGTAGTTCCTCGACGGTCTTCACCAGTCCCTTGTCGGAACAGTAGGTCTCCAGACAACCCTTCCGCCCGCAGCCACACTGGCGGCCACCAATCTGCACACAGGAGTGACCCACCTCTCCGGCAAAGCCATTCACGCCAAGGTGAGGTTTTCCGTCCATGAAGATACAACTGCCGAGACCACCGTG
>Ga0265300_10001486_pt1 | contig 21914 bp, 23 predicted proteins | sample AusTroGonzalo_MG_FD_193482 | JGI IMG/M metagenome (GOLD analysis project Ga0265300, IMG submission 193482) | Bovine rumen microbial communities from tropical cattle in Woodstock, Queensland, Australia - Gonzalo_03 | ecosystem: Host-associated > Mammals > Digestive system > Stomach > Rumen ...
ACATATTAGTTAATTGGGTTGTGGTAACAAAGGATTCAGGCTACGCCACTACACCTACGTAGTCGAGAATCTTTTGAACCTGTTGTTCGATTGAGATGTGTGTAGTGTCAATTTCAATAGCGTCTTCCGCTTTCTTTAACGGGGCGGTTGCGCGGGAGGAGTCCAGGCGGTCGCGTTCGACCAAATTCTGGAGGACTTCTTCGAGCGTCACCTTTTCGCCCTTTTCAAGGAGTTCCTTGTAGCGGCGTTCGGCACGGACCTTCACGTCCGTCACCATGAAAAACTTGTACTTTGCATCGGGGAACACGACCGTTCCGATATCGCGACCATCCAAAATGCAGCTCTGCTTCTTGCCGATTTCGCGCTGTTTTTCGGTCATGGCAGCACGAACAGACGGGAGGGCGCAGTAGATGCTCACGTTGTTCGAGACCTTCATGCCACGGATTTCGCTTTCGCGGGAAACACCGTTGATGAGCACGTGGTTTTCGGAGTCGAACCCGAGTGTGAGGTTGGCGAGCAATTCGTCCATGGCGGCACCTTCTTCAGCCGGCAAACCCTTTTCGAGAGCAGCAAGCGTTACGGCGCGGTACATGGCGCCAGTATCAAGGTATGTGATGCCAAGTTTTTTCGCCACAAGCTTGGCGGTGGTGCTTTTTCCTGTTCCGGAGCCACCGTCGAGGGCAATAACAAAATTTTCTGAATTACTCATGAGTGCGAGCAAATATAGAAAAAGACGACAAATGCGTAAAGCCGAATACCGCGACCAAGCTTGCTTGGGCATGGTTGAGGCTAGCATTGAACGCCTTTGGCGTTCGTGGCTGCGATTACGACATATCAGAATACAAGTATTCTGCTGCGTCATAACCTTGCACACTGTTGGTACTTGAGCGAAGCGAAAGTACAAAGACGAGAGAATGAAGTCAAAAACAGGGCTATTTTTCGGGAATGGAGAGGGTATAACCGCGGACGGAACGTAAACGGCCCGTCTTTTTGACGATGTGATATCCCCAAAAGCCAACACGTAACTTCAACTCGATCTTTTCACCGAGATTGTTCCATAGAATGGGAACTTTATTCATCCCCGTCGGAAAATCTTCGAATTCCTGCTCCGCATTCCAATCCGTTTTTCGAACATAGACCCTTTTGTCGTCTTCAATCGCCCTGTACGGGAAAAATTTCGTAATCCACCCGTTGATTTTCGGACCCCAACCACAACCTTCACCTTCGATATATTTATAGAAGCCTCGCCAAAAAGTCAAATCCTTTTTGCCACCGAACGCTTCAATAATTTTATCCAAAATGGGATTGAGTTCGCCAGCCCACCAATCCATTTCGAGTATGTTCGCCAATTCGTTAAAGCGGGCCTTGAGGAGAATCCAATCCCGCATCGTTCCCTTGACCGCAAATTCAGGGATTCCGCAAGCCGTCATAATTCCAAACGTAAAATAATTAGACGCAATGGACATCAGCATCGCCTTGAACGTAAAAGCGCTCACCGGAGTTGTCGTCGAAAAATTCACATCAAAAGAAGCCCGCGTCTTTGAAGGAATTTTTTGGAACAGCGAATCATAAACTTCAAGAACATCCCGTTCCCATTTTTCTGGCGGCGATGAAAGCGTCAACGAATTATCTTCAATCGCAAGCGCCGAATCAGCACCACTCACGACAAATTCATTTTTCAACTTTTCACGGTTGCTATTGACATGAATCTTGATTCCGTCCAGCAACAAAAGCCAAATATCGTCGGGATAAATTTCTATCGGATAGTGTTCGGCATACGCTTTTGCCACCATGCCGATAAACGGATGAACGTCTTCCCCAACCGCATTCACTGTTTTCTCCGTAAAGCGGCCCAACAATACGGTGGGATTCTGTTCTTTAATCTTATCCAGAACGATTTCTTTACCTTTAGGAATCGAGCGTTTGATTTCATTATCCTTGACAACGACGTCCGCAAAACTAGCCGTAGAAGCAAGCAATACTGCAACAGCAACAACAGCGCAAAATTTTGAAAATCGTCCAAGCATATTATTCAAAAGCCCTACCACCGCCTAATTCTGTACAAACTAGAAACAATTACCTATAGTAATCGTAATAATAATAGTATGCGATTCCCTCGTAATAATCGATATAGACAACTTCGGAGCCATCCGCATAAACAGTCATCCTCGTATCATCGCCGACAAAATCATAATAGCGATCCCCGTGGTCATAACCCATATCATAATCACGCGGACCATAATAGGAGCATTCGTTGTCAACACAAAGCGTCGCATAACCATCGCCAGTGATCCGCAAATCGACAGTCATAGATGGCGACATGGAATACAAGTCAGAGCAATCGTAGGGCTGTCCAAAAGCATCATAACGGCAATCCTCTTCGTAATAATAGTGGAATCGCCTGCTAAAAGAAGCACCGCCATCATCCGGGCCAACACTCCAATCATTCCCGCAAGCCATTAGGGCTAAAGACAAAAACATCAAAGGCAAAGCCAAAATTCTTTTCATGGAGCACTCCTAAAAAAAATTCCCTCGAACGTGTCGAGGGATAATCTACAAAAAAGCTTGAGTCAAAACGGTTCGATTACTTCTTGTAAGAGCCGTTGTAGGATTCTTCGGAAGTGCCATCATCACGGGTTGCTTCAGGAGCGAGGAGTTCACCGGTGCTGCCATACTTACGCTTTTCGTCGTCGGTAAGGCGGTTGGTGAGAACTTCAACCTGCTGTTCCTGGTGAGCTGTAGCTTCTTCTTCCTGAAGGATTTTCTGACCTTCTTCAAGACGACGCTTGATACGGTCATCTTCCATTTGCTTGAGGTTCGTACCAACCTTAGCCTGTTCTTCAGAAACCTTGAAGCGTTCGTTCGTTTCGTCCATAACGGCCTTGATACCAACGAGACGTCCCGAACCATCGACCGAGAGACCGGCCTTGCGGAGCGTGGAAAGCGGGAGACGGCTTGCTGCCGTCTGGTATTCCGGCAAAAATTCGTATCCATCCGAAGTACCAATCTGGCGAGCTTCATCCGGAGTCACGTAATCAAGAGCTTCTTGCCAGCGAGAACTCTGGACGCTAGAAGTGAACGACACGAGAGCATTATCCAATGCTTCGCCGCTATCCTCCTGCGGTGTGCCTGCGCAACCCAGAAGGAACAAACTCATTGCAGACAAAAGAACCAATAATTTTTTCATGGGGTACTCCTCCGGAAAAAAAATCCTACCAAAATATACACATTTTATAAGAATTGTCATTCTGAACATTTCACGATTTCGCCACAAAACGTGCCCAAAATCACTACTTTTTGAAAAACACCCCTATCTTTTTCTACATTACGTCTACCGTATGAACGAAGCTAATAGCCAGTCTGTAGAAAATAATGCTCCTATGTCGGGAGAAAAGTCCGACATCTACCGTATCCACACCAAGGACAACAGGGAAATCATCCTTGTCGGGACCGCCCATATTTCGCAAGTATCCAAGGATTTAGTCCACGAAACCATCGAAACCGAATCCCCAGACACAGTTTGTGTGGAACTCGACGAAGGAAGACTCAAGTCTATCCAAGACCCAAACCGTTGGAAGAACACCGACCTGAGAGATGTCATCAAGAAAAAACAGCTTGCAACCCTCATCGCAAACTTGGTGCTTGGTTCGTACCAAAAACGCATGGGAGCACAGACCGGAGTAAAACCCGGATCCGAACTCAAGGAAGCGGTCGACATCGCTAACGAGAAAAATATTCCCATCGTGCTCGCAGACCGCGACATCAAGATTACGCTCAAACGCACTTGGGCCTGCACTCCGTGGTACCGCAAGTTCAGCCTGCTCGGCGGACTATTCGCAAGCATTTTCGACAAGACTGAAATCAGCGAAGACGAGCTCCAGAAAATCAAGGAAAAGGACGCTCTCAATTCCATGATGCAGGACTTCGGAAAGACATTCCCCGAAGTCAAGCAAGTTCTCATCGACGAACGCGACCAGTTCCTCGCCAGCAAAATCAAGAACGCACAAGGGGACAAGGTCGTCGCTGTCATCGGTGCCGGTCACATGCGCGGCATCGCAAGCATTATCGAAGAAGACAAGGAACTTCCGAGCGAAGAATCCATCTCCGTCATCCCGAAGGGAACGTCGATTTGGAAAATTCTCGGCTGGACATTCACGCTTGCCATTATTGCAAGCATTGCGCTTATCGGCTATTTTGCTGGCATTGAGAAAGCCGGGCAGTTGAGTCTCCAGTGGTTTATGTACACTGGTGGCGGCGCCATGCTAGGAGCCATCATCGCAGGCGGTCATCCGTTAACCGTACTTGTGGCGCTGGTCATGGCTCCATTTACAGGTCTCACACCGCTTATCGGGGTCGGATTTTTCACAGCACTCACGCAAGTTTATGTAAGGCCTCCACGCGTACAAGAAATGGAAACTCTCACGGACGACATCTGGCAAGTCAAGCGCTGGTGGAAGAACCGCGTGACGCGCGTCATCCTCTGCTTCTTGTGCCCGGGCATTCCGGCTATCATCGGCAAGATCCTCGCGATTTTCAAGATATATCAAGCATTCTAATTTATTAGAAATCAGGCATTCGGTTTTAGGGGTTAAAGAAATCTCGAACGAACACCTGCCGTTGTTCGCCACGCAATTTGTTAGTTTATACAAAAGTTCGCAAGGCAAGCGGACTTTTTTCGCATATTGCGTCAATTCGCGCACCCCGAGAATCGACAAATCAAAAACTTTTTACATGTTGCCATTTGCTACAACAGAAATTGTATTGCAAGCAAGCGGGTTTACGCTCCTTGGATATAAATTTATAAGCATATTAATATTGGAGTGTAATATGAAAGTTATATCCGTAGTTGCCATGTCATTGATGGGAGCAGCAGCCTACGCCGGTCCCATCACCACGGTCCCGTGGAACGGTTATCCCGGTGCCGTTTCGTTCACGTTCGATGACTGCGAAATTTCACAGCTAAATAATCTTGGTGATTATTTCGAAAAGAACCAAGACATCAAGGTGACGTTCTTCTTGACTGGCGGCATGAACGCAGGAAACCAGTCGAAGTACTTCCCGATGGCCGAGAAAGGCCACGAAATCGGCAACCATTCCAAGACCCACAGCGACTTGACCAAATCCAACAACCTGAAGGGTGAAATCACTGACTACAAGAACGACCTCGAACAAAGGAGCAAAGCCGAAGTTGTCTCGTTCGCAACTCCTTACTGCTATTACAACGACGCCGTAGAAGCCGAAATCGCGAAGGCCCACATTGTCAACCGCAACTGCCAAGGCGCCACCAAGTACAAATGGAACGAAGAACCCGTTTGGGAACGCATCAGTTCGGACTGCTACCAGGGCAATACGCAACAGTCCAAAGGCAACATGAGCGAAGCCAAGCAAAAGAACGCCTGGACGGTACAGCTAAACCATGGTGTAGACGGCGCCGGATTCGGTTACGGCATCACTCCGTCGGACATGATTTCCATTATGGACGAAGCCAAGGCGCAAGGTTTGTGGCGAGCTCCGATGGGCCGCGTGGCAGCTTACTACCGCGCACACTTTGTAATCGACAAGGCTACCGCGACAGACATTGACGGCGGTTTCAAGGTCACTTGGAAGTCCCCACATCCGGCCATGCCCAAGAGTGTCCCACTCCGCGTGAAGATCGAAGGTGCCGAAGGCAAGACCGTAAAGCAGAAAGGTAAGGAAATCCAAGCCGAAGAGGACGGTTCCTTTGTTATTGAATTCATGGATTTGGAATTGGAAGTAGTTGGTGCCGCCCCAAAATCTAGTAGCAGTGAAGAAGCGCCGGCCTCCAGCAGTAGCAAACAAGCACCGGATTCGAGCAACAGCGCCGAAGAAGCATCGTCAAGTTCCACGATAGCTATCGCCCAGAATTTCCAGCGAGCGAGCCTTGAACCGACAATCTTCGCCGTGTTCTCCGCTACGGGCGTATTGGTAAAGTCGTTCGAGGCCACAGCGCTGTCTGCGGAAGGCTCTTTCAAGGCCTTGCAAATCCCACACGGAACTTACTATCTCAAAGATTTGAAGTCCAGATATATTAAGAAAATGATGAAGTAATTGCTGTTTTGACAGGCTCGGAAAATTCTTGAAAAAGTCGTCTACTGAGAGTGGGCGGCTTTTTTATTTTTGCAACCTACCACGTCACGACTTTGTTTACGACCTCACGCTGTTCGCTAGCGGTCTGACGCAAATATATACGGGTCGTTTCAATATGCTCGTGCCCCATAAGGTCGGCAAGCAAAGCGATATCGTTCCGCTTTTCCAAGAAATTTTTGGCAAACCGATGACGGAACGAATGGGGATAAACAACAGCTTCGTCTAGGCCATATTTTTTTGCAAACGCTTTCAGCTGCGAAGCGATTCCCCGTGGAGTAATCTGTTTACCGAAACGATTCAGAAAAAGGTAACCACTCGACCGTCCCTCCTCCGTAAGCCATTTCAACGTTTCCTTTTGCAGTGTTTCGGGAATGTACAGCCGCCGCAATTTTCCGCCCTTTCCGTAGATGTCGAAAAATCCGCACTCGACATGTTCCACTTTGAGTTTTACAAGTTCCCCTACGCGGGCGCCCGTCGCCGAAAGAAACCACACGACAAAATACCACTTAGTCTGGCCATCCTGCAGAAGACTCGTTTTCAAGAATTTATAATCTGCATTGCTGATGACATTCTCCAAAAAGCTCTTTTGCTGGACCTTGACGTTCTTGATTCGCAGCTTTGATTTGCCTGCATAATCCAAATACTTGTTGATTCCCTGAATCCGCAAATTAACGGTCTTAGGCTTGTAATTTTCTAAAAGAAAACTCTTGTAATCAGCAAGCGATTTGCGACCAAACCGTCCGAAATGCGACTTGAAAAAATCCGCAGTCCAGCAATACGAATCCATCGTATTCACAGCGAGGTTCTGACCTTCCAGATATTGGTAAAACGACGGCCTTTCGGCAAGGTAGAAGACGAAACTGGTCATAATAATGGACTGTTTTATTTCGCGGAATACTTTGCCTGTTTTTCTGCGACGCAAGGCGTTATGACAAGCTTTAAGCCCATCGCATTGAGCACACGCATAACAGTATCAAATCGTGGATGAGCATCTTCTTTTAGAGCCTTGTAGAGACTTTCACGATTCAAGCCCGCCTTTTTAGCAATTTTTGCCATACCCGCAGACCGAGCCGCATAACTGAGGGCCCGTTGCCACAGTACGGGATCATTTGCAGCAAGAGCCTCTTCTAAAAATAGTTTTACGACCTCCTCCGAATCAAGGAGTTCTGCTATGTCCAAATCAGAAACTTCGGCATCACGTTTTCTCATTTTTCAACTCCTTTGCCTTTTCGATGTCCTTTTGTTGCGTCGATTTATCACCACCTACTAGTAAAAGCACAATGACATCATCTTCTTTTGTATAATAGATGCGATACCCCGGCCCATAATTAATTCGCATCTCGTATATACCATCGCCAATAAACTTGAAATCGCCAAAATTTCCTTGTTCTGTTTGCAAAATTCTAAAGGCGATTTTCTTCTGCGCACCAACATCCTTTAATCGTTTATACCATTTGGAAAAATATTTCGTCTTCTTGATTTGAAACATTCTCCCTCCTACAATGTAGCCAATCGGCTACAGAATGTCAATACCACGAAGCGACACACACTTTGCAGGACTATTCAAACATTCCGTTTACTGTTCTGGTTGCGTTTTTTTCATGACCTCGTCCAACGTAAATTCTTCTTGCGTAAAAAAGAACGTATTCTTGCCAAGATCCTGAAGTGAAGCGCCGAAATGATAAGCCTTATCGTCGATAAACAAAAAACGATCATGCATTCCATAGCAAGGCAAAATTTCTATAGGACAATCGACATATTGTTCGTTATAAGTTGACAAATCTACCTCAAAGACCTTGCTTTTGTCATAGGTGTAAATAGTCACGGACACGCCCTGCTGACGTTTGAGCATCATTGCAAGAACTTTTTCGTTCACATACCGATCCACAAGAACAATCTTCTTCTTCGCTTGTCGAATCAACCCGCATACGAACACATAAGCATCAAACTGTTGATTGTTATAAAAAAGACCTTTGGCTTTCAACTCACCACGATCCATAGCCTCGAAAAGAACATCAATTTTGTGATCATATTCAGCGAGTTTTATCTCAGTACTAGCAAGGCGACTGACAAATCCAGCATTTTCCATCATAAGATGACGCAACTGGACAAAGGCATCCATAATGGCAAGAGAAACCCTGATTGCTGATTCGCTATGCAAAACAGCAGAAAGCATCGCAACACCCTGCTCGGTGAAGGCAAAAGGAAGCTTTTTTACATTGGAACCTCGTTTATTGCCACTCGCGTTCAAAGTCACAATTTGTGATTTTGGAGAGGTCATCAACTCGTCCTTTGTCAGTTGAAAACAATTTCTTTCGGGAAATCTTTCCAAATTGCGCTTAACAGCTTGATTTATGGCCCTAGTTTCCACTCCATAAAGTGTCGCTAGGTCGCGGTCCAATAGAACCTGCTTTCCACGAACGACCTGAATCATACTCTCCACGCTAGATTCTGCCAGCGGGCCCGTCGTCACCATATCACTCTCAATCATTTTCATCTCCTCCGCCTACAAGCAAATAAAGGCGAAACAATTACTGCACAAATATACACCATTTTAGAAAATTGTCAAGAGGTTTGCTGATTTTATTGAAAATTATTTTGAAGGCATAACCCCCATTATGAGAAGTTGACCGATGCCCCCTTTGAAATCCCTGATTCCTGGGAGTGGGTTAAGTTGGGGGATGTTGCTACATAAAAAGAAAAGGCAACGGATCTGCCCAAGTCTTATACCACGGAAGAGATCCAGCAGAATATTTTGCAGTCTGCTCAGCAACTTTCCCACCTAAAGAATTTTCGGCACGCTTAGCCTCTAAAACACCAATAGCCTTTCCATCCAAGAAAAGCAGATAATCCGCTTCGTTATTCCCTTTAGTCAGAGCCTCGGTAACCGCCTGTGCATGCGGAACATCCAAATATTCAGAACGCTGAACAACTGCCCAGCCGGCAGCGGCGAGCATATCATCTATCAAAACACGTGCTTGTTCTTCAGGCTTCAAATTATCCATGATAATTCTAAACCATAAAATAACATATTTTCTAAAAATAGGAGATGCCCGCCTACGCGGGCATGACACAAAAAGCGAGGAAGACTTTAAAAAGCAGATCCTCGCCTAACGACGAGGATTATACAACACAGAATCAGAAGCAATCAGCTTACTGCACGCATCTCACCGAAAAGCCAAAAACTTTCGGTTTCATCATGTAGCTGAAGCCCATCGACTTTGACGAAAGATACCACACAGAGGCTTCGTTGCCTTCGGCGTTTGCGCTCCAGAAAAACGCAATCTTGCTTTCGTTGCCGTACGTGCCATCATCGAACATGTTGCCGGAAGGCATGGCGCTGAACTTGAGCGTATCGTTTCCATTTGTCTCGCCGGACCAACCATAATTTGCCTTGATTAAATAGCCGGCATTGAAGTCGCCGCCGGCGGCTTTCCACAAAGCTTCGTAATCTTCGTTTGTCGGTAAACGGAAACCGGTGGGGCAAGCAGACTTTGCCGCCTCCCACGTATAGAGTCGTCCGTAGACCATGCAGTTATCTTCGTCTTCGCGATAGCAAGTACTGCCCGGCGTTTTGAAGTTTAAGTTGTCGGCCATCCAAGTGCGATCGGCGATTTTCACAAGGCGATATTTTTGCTTATCGCGCGGGTCCTTGAGTTCTTGCTTTTTTGCTTTGGGTGCGGCAAAAGATGCACTGGACGCGACAAGCGCTATTACAAGAGACGAAGCTAAATAGTTCATATTCAACAATTTTAAGGGAGATGCCCGATCAAGTCGGGCATGACAATTGCAAAAGGATTGCCCGCTCGGCGGCGGGCATGACAATCTTACTTTTCGACGACGATCATTTCCGGTTCACCACGGCCCGGAAGCGGCTTGAAAATCTTGACATTCGTCTGCGTTGCAGGGCCACCGAAAGCCTTCATTTCGCAAACGAAGAGGTAGTTCATTCCAGCGACAACTTGCGTCGAAACGCTAAGCGGTTTCAAGCCCAAGTAAGCGTAATCCTTGGTGGCAGCAGTAAACACAGCAGAATCTTCAGCCGTGAGCGGGCGCTGTTCCGAGAAACCACCCATAAGCATTTCATCGGTCTTGCCGGTTTCGAGATTTGCAAAGAACGCAGCGACTTCTTCCTTAGCCTTTTCAAGACCGCCTTCGGCATTGATTCGCTTGTTAGAAATTCCATAAGCAAGTGTCACATTTGCATTCGGTTCAAGAGTCTTGAGTTCGCCAGCGCTTGCCTTGCGACCGCCGCTACCGTAAGTGCAGAACGGCACCACGACCTTGCCGCTCAAATCGTTTGCTTCAAGGAACGTGTAAATCGGAGTCGTAAACGTTCCGAACATAATCGGATAGCCGAGGAACACTGTATCGTACTTGGCAAGCTCCACCTTTGCATTCACGAGAGCGGGCCACTGCTTGCTTTCGCGTTCAGCACGGACTTCGGCAATCGTGCTGTCGTACGTCGAAGGGAACGGTTTCACAAGCTGGAGTTCCACTTCGTCAGCATTGCGAGTTTCCTTGAAAATTTGAGCCAACTTTTTGGTGGCACCGGTCTGCGAGAAATAAATCACCACAGACTTTGTTGCAGGTTTCGCAACTTCGGCCACCGACGCAGTTTGCGCTTTAGGTTGTGCCACTTCCTGTTTGTTGCAGGCGGAAAACATTGCAGATGCGGCAAATATTGCCGAAACAGCGAATGCAAATTTCAAGGAATGGGACATAAACACCTCCAAGTTAAACTTTACAAGAAAAAGATATTTATTTTTAATAAGAAGGAGACTCATTGGAAATGATAATCATCGCTTTATTTTTCGTTTTTACCCTTCCCATAATTACATTCGTATTTGCAGAGCTAATAACAAAAAAAGAAAGACAAGCATTCGAGCAACAGCAAACGAGCTTGCCCATTCAATTCGTCAAAGTAGCCATAGGCTTCAAGATTGCCACAATTGTATCCGTATCCTTGCCCTTTCTATTACTTTTCCCTTTTCTCTTTGACGAGCCAACACACTCCACCGGGGACGACCTCCTTATATTCCTAATTTTTTTATCTGTAGGAATAATCATTTCATCACTTTGTTGCATCAACAGCTACAATTATCTTTTCTACACCACCAGCATCGAAAAAGCTTTTGGCATTATGTTTATTCCATTCATCCCCATTTTTATCATAGCATTCTTATTGGCTTTTTTTGTCGGCGGTTTTATCGGAGTACTTCTTGTCGCACCATACGTAATTATTTTGATTATAATGGCATATCTTTTGTATTTTAAAAGAAAGCAATTTAACAAAAGAAACCAAAACAACCAGTAAAAGAGCCACAAAACAGAGACTTGTTGGTTAAATCTAAAAAAGCTGCGTTGGGATTCAAGATTGCCACCATCGCATTTTTGTCTATTCCATTACTATTGCTCATTCCATTCGCCTGCGAACCTGCGGACAACGGCTACGGAGATGCAGCTTTTGCAATCTTGCTTGGAGTGTCTATCGTCGTTTTTCTTTCATCATTCAGTGCGATTTACTGCTACAATTTTCTTTTTTACGTTGCAAGCGACAAAACAGCATCTATCATCCTGTGCATTCCTTTCTCACCTTTAATTCTATGCACACTTGTTTTTCCACCGCTCATTATTCCATGCGCCATTTTCGTGCTAATAGCGAGAGCCATTTTGATGTCAAAAAGAAAACGGTTTTACAAGGCTATCGCTGACACGGAATGCAAATTGATTCAAGAGCAATGCGAGAGTTAATCTAAGTAAGCACCTGATTTGCAAACATGAAAGGAATCTTCGAAGCTATCGAAAGTTCCATCTACTTTAGCATGCCGACAGACAATCGGAAGCGAGCGATCTTCGTCGCAACCGTTTTGAACCATAGTCTTTCCGTCTGATTCGAGCACCATCATACAATCCATGTTTTGACAAGGGCGACCGCCCATTCCCATCGTGGAATAGTCATATTTGAACACTTTGCCTTTATATGTAAATTGCAATCCGAAAATTCCATGATTGCCACCGCCATGATACCGCACATTCGAGATTTCTTTCATGGAGCCGTTGACGAAAAATTCAGCCTTGTGGACTTCGTATGATATCAGTCCGACAGTCAATCTACAACTGACAGGGTTGTTCTGCACATAAACAAATCCCGAGTCACCATCGTATTTAAAGCTGCAAATAATGTCACTTTGCCCTACGGTATCAATCCAATCTTCACGATAGTTAGTGCTTACGATAGAATCATGGCAAGGGAGGAATTTTTGGTCGGGAACGCGGATATCGAAAATTTTCGTGGGGTCGTCGTAGGCTTCGCTGCTTGATGAACTCGAAACAATCAATGAACTGCTACTGGATCCTATCGCTGCGCTCCAGGATGACGATGTTAATGAAACTGCCGATGATGACGACATCTGGACATTCACGGACGACGATGTTGCAGAGGATACCGCAGATGACGATGACACGTCATTGCGAGAACTCGAAGAGTTCGAAGCAATCCATGAAGATGAACTGTTACTGGATCCTTCGCAAGAGCTCAGGATGACGTTTTGAGAAGAACTGCTACTGGATCCTATCGCTGCGCTCCAGGATGACGATGTTGCAGAAGATGTCGTAGAGGACGAGACTTCTGTTTCTGGGGTTGCAGCATTTGCAGGAGCCACAAAGGAGGGATTTTCCTCACTGCAAGCGAAGATAAAAAGCAACGAACAAGCCGGCAAAAGTTTAAATAAATTCATAAAAAATCCCTTTCTAATAGATATACGGGCGAACCTGTTTAAAGATTAACTTGCGATCCGGCCCCATGACTTTAAATTCAATATCAAGAGCGAGCGCATCCGGGTATTCATTATAAAGTACGGCAAAACGTTTCTGAATGTTCTGAACATCCTGATAAAGCATGTAGATTTCGCCATCGGTAAGAATCAGAGAATCGGGACTCAGCGAAGAATGTTGCAACAGCACGCTTTGCACGCCACGTTGCGGTGGCGGAGATTCAATGATGGAAATGATTTCCGGGAGTTCGCCGCCTTCGGGATTTGTAATCGACGTTTCGCCAACTTGAATGTTCGCATAAATTCCAGGAATAGAATAGTCTGCAATGTTCTGTGAGATGACGACTCCATTTGCAATTTCGTCAGGATACGCTTCGTGAACAGCAACAGCCATCTGCACTGACATGTGATCGATGTTCCAAAGCGAACGCTCCTCAAACACCTTGAAACTCCACACCGAAGCCCACACCTTGCGAATTTCATCAGAAGGCAAATCCTTTTCGCGCGCAGTCGCCTTGACAGACTTGTAAAGCCCAGCACCGTTAAAATCACTCAAGTCTTCGGAATTGGTGCTGGAACGCAAACGTACGCCAGCTTCGCCGTAAAGCCCACGGACTTTTGCATCAAGGGCATTGCCAAAGTTCTTGTCCACAGGAATATGCTTGAACATGTAGCGGATGTTGTCAAGCATTGCTTCACGCAGACGCGTATCCGTCGTAAAGTCTTCGCGCGAAATGATGTTGGTAATGTAATTTCGAAGCGAGACTAAGGTTGGTGAGCCAGTCGAACCACCTGATTCTGCGCCCTTCGGCGAGCTCAGAGTGCTTATACAGGCATTTTTCACTTGCGTACAAATTTCCGACGCGCGGCCTTCTTTCCCGCAATCGTTAAAAGAGCGTTCGCACAATTCTTCGGTCACTTGGGCATAATCCATAAAGTTACTGTAATGGTAGAACGGCACGGCAAAGCCATCCGGAGAATTTTCAGGCAACAGCTTGTGGAGTTCCGCAAGATTTGCAGCCTTAACGCCCACAGATTTCGAAGAATTAAACTTTAAATCTGCAAAATCAATTAATCCTGAATCCGACAAATCGTATGTCAACTTTATCGCTTCGCGCACATTCTTGTTCCAGAACTCTTGTGCCTCTTCAAGCGTCGTCTCGCCCACCGTATAAGAATTCGACTTGACTTCGAGTTTCACCAATTTTCCACAAAGCGCAAGCAAGCTATCAGGCAATTCATTTCCGTTAAAAGCAATGTTTGGAGTCTTGCGGGCCTTCGCTGCCAAGTTCACATGCGAAAGCGGAGTCTGCGCGTCCTTACTGATGGTCGCCGCAACTAGCGGAATTTCAGCGGGGAGCGTTTCGAGAATCAGAATGTCGTGCGATGAAACAATCGCGGTATCAAGCTCTGCAGCAGTGAGTTTGCGAAGCGTGCCGTAAGCCTTTCCCGTATTCATAATCTGGAACGGAATATCCCCAAATAATTGTGCATGCGTATAAACAGGAATATCAGCAGCCTTGAATTCATTAGCGTACTCGGCAGCAGCATTTTCAGCGGAGGACCCCGCCGGCATGTAGAACAAGCGATTTTTTACACCACTGGAATTGAGAAAAAGTAAACGTTCTTGAACTAATTTATAAACTCTCGCAACTTGTTTTGGCGTAATATAATCCGTCGGGAAAAAAGTCATTGCAATCATGGAATCAACAGACACATAATACGCAACCGTCCCGGCAACCGTATTTTTCTCGGCACTAAAATAAGTTTCTTGATTGAAAACAGCAAGCGAGCGCGTATCGCCCAAAATCATCTGAGCAAAATCAAAATGATAATAGAACTTGATGGAATTCATAAAATGAACTTCAGCAGAATCTGTATCAAAATCAGCAATGACAAATTTCACCAAATAGCTTGCACCCATTTCCGTCTTGGACGCGTAAGCCATTTTGCGGAACGCCTCATAGCCATCTTGCTTATAAAAGCCAGTGTACTCATCTTCGTTCTGGATAAAGACCGGAAGCGGCGAATCGCTAGAAGATGAAGCAATTTCACTAGAGGATTCCGGATCGGGCCCGGGATGAGACGAACTAGAAACAGCATCGCCACATCCTTCGGATTGTTCATCACAAGGAAGAACGAAAGCAGGATTGTCATCACTACACGCCAGCAATGATACCATCAGTGCAGCAAGCACGAATTGAATATACGGAAAACGCCCCAAACGCATTATTAGCTCCTAACAAATTATTCTTTCAAGCGGAAATCGCCTGGACAAAGTTCAAAATTATCGGTAAAATCACCAAACGAACCATCTTCCAAATTAGCAAAACGGCATACAATCGGCAGCTGCCGAACATCGCTTAAATCTTCACTATTTAAGTTGCAACCGTTTTCTATAATCGTTATTCCATCGGCTTCATAAGCTTTGAGACAATCCATTTCTTGGCAAGGACGATAAGCGAAATTTATTGAAGAATGAGCATACTCAAATACTTTGCCGTCATAGCTAAAGCGGAACGAGTCAGCATGGTGATTTCCGCCCCAATTATAAGTCACGCCATTCAAAGTTTCATACTTTCCGTTGACATAGATAACGGCAGAATCGACACTCATATCTGGATAAAATCCCCAATGCGGAGAGCACCCCGTAGGCGAAGCCTGCACATAAACATAGCCCTCCATACCCGCATACTTAAAAGAGCAAATCCAATCTTTTTGGTCAAAATCGCCTTCTTGGCCAATCGCTTCTTGCGTCAAATCGCAATGATAAACCGCTTTTTTCGGAACACGCGTCTTGAAAATTTGCAGCGGATTGCCAGCAACTTCACCCGATAATTTTTTAGCAGATGAACTCGAAGATTCCAGGTCAGGCACGGAATGACGGGATGAACTGCTACTGGATCCTTCGCTTGAGCTCAGGATGACGTTTTGTGATGAACTGCTCACGTCATTGCGAGAGTTCGAAGAGCTCGAAGCAATCCATGCGGAACTAGACAAATTTTCGGACCACACATCTGATGCACTCAAGGAATCGTCACCGCAGGCGATAACGAGAACAGCAATGCAACCAAATAACACATTATGGAATTTCATCATAAAACATACCTCGATTTACACAAAGCGGTAAATTTCAAGCTATTCATTTTTCAAGCGTTGATCACCTTCGCAAACCTTAAATTCGTCCGTAAAGTCAAAAACTTGATCTTCAATTTGTTTATCTGGATCCACTCCGTTACAAACGATAGGAATAGAACGCTGTTCGTCACAACCATTCACGACATAAGTTTTTCCATCGGATTCAAAGACATTTAAGCAGTCCATTCCTTGACATGGGCGCCCTCCCCATCCCAACGATGATTGTCCGTAACGGAATACTTTGCCTTTGTATGTAAACCACAACTTTTGCACATGATGATTTCCGCCCCATTCATATTTGACATCCGACACATCCGCAAATTTTCCATTGACATAAAATTCCGCTTTTTCAACATCATATCCAGGTATTAAGGAAAGTGCAAACCCACAAGAAATAGGATTTAACTGCACATACAAGAAACCTTTTTCGCCATCGTAATCGTAAGTGCATACAAGATCAATCTGCGAAAATGTTCCTGTAAAAACGCGGTCTCCCCAATTTGTTTTTTCCTCACATGTGTAAGCATCCAGTTTCGGGACTCGCATTTCAAAAATTTTCGAAGGATCCGTAAGGATTTCACTGGAAGATGAAAGTTCAACGCTGGAGGAAGATGCAACAACGCTCGATGAAGACTCTGCGACACTCGACGAAGAAACTTTTACGCTCGAAGAGCTGCTTACGTCATTGCGACTTGAGCTGAGCGGAGTCGAAGATGAGCTCGAAGCAATCCTTGAAGAACTTGAAATCGGCGTAACACTTGAAGAAGATGTTGCGACGCTCGACGAAGATACCGCATCACTAGATGACGAGTCCTCCGCCCATTGATAATTTGCACTAGACGAATCATCACCACAAGCGATTACAAAAAGCAACACTCCAAGAGGCAACACCACTCGTTTCATATACGTCTCCTTAACCGTTTTCACAACTGTAAATATACAACAGCAGCCCAAGCAAGTCAATACATTTATGCAACAAAACATCAATTTTTTATTAAAATTCACAAATTTTAAACATTATCAATTACAAAATACACCTATATGCTACAGTTGTAGCATATACGAAATAGGTTCTCAGTTTATATTTTTAACGCGACAAAAAAACATTCAGCATAACCATCAAGCTTTTCATCTGCGCATATTTTTGTTTACATCCATCAATAATCTTTTTATTTATTTTTAAAATCGGGTTAAAACAGGATTAGGGATTACAAGAGGAGTACAAAATGAGAAAGACTCATGCTTTAGCGGGTCTTGTGCTTGGCACAACCCTTTTAGGTGCAGGCATTTCAAGCGCATTCGCCGCAGACGAAACCCTAAGATCACTAGCCGAAAAAAATAATATTTACATCGGTGCTATTCTGAACTCGCAATGGTTCAGCGGCGGGCTTCCAGGTAATTACGAACAGATTCACAAGCAACAATTCAACATCGTCGTTGCCGAAAACGAGATGAAGTTCGACGCCACCGAGCCTAGCGAAAACCGTTTCAACTACAACAATGGCGACAAAATGGTCAAGTACGCCAAAGCAAACGGCATGCGCGTCCGCGGCCACGCTCTCGCTTGGCACAGCCAGGTTCCAAACTGGGTCAACAACTACAAAGGCAACAAACAAAAACTGCTTTCCGTGCTCAAGAACCACATTAAAAATGTCGTCGGCCATTGGAAAGGTCAGATTGACGAATGGGACGTGGTAAACGAAGCCATCAGCAACAACGAGCCACAGTGGCGCACCGGCTCCGTCTGGTACCAGGGTATCGGTCCTGAATTCATCGACTCTGCATTCGTGTGGACTCACGAAGTCGATCCCGACGCAGAACTTTGCTACAACGACTACAACCTTGAACAGGGCGTCAATCCCAAAGCCAAGGCCGGCTTCTTGCTGGAACAGGTGAAGCGCTGGGTCAAGAACGGCATTCCTATCCATTGTGTGGGCTCACAGACCCATGTGGAAGACACCACCACCGACAAGCACTTTATCGGTTCACCGGATAGCCTCCGCTCCCTCGCCAAGGAACTCGCAAAACTCAACGTCAAACTGAAAATCACCGAACTCGATATCGGATTCAAGAGCGGTATCAATGTCAGCAAGAGTGACCTTGAACGCCAAGGACAAACCTTCCGTCAATACCTGGACATCATCCTCGAAGAACCGAATGCGGACACCTACCTGATTTGGGGCGTTTCCGACAAATGGAGTTGGCTCGGCGGGTTGAACAGACAAAAAGGCCTTATCTATGACGACAATTTAAAACCGAAGCCCGCTTTCGACAGCATCTTGGTGAGACTCCAAACTTTCGAACCCCCGAAGGATACATCCAAAAAGGACACCGTAGTTACCGACTCCAGCAAGAAAGATTCCACGAAAAAAGACTCCATCGAATCCATCAAGCAGTACCTCTTGCCAAGCAGCATTTCCATGCAACTTGCAGGCCGCACGCTGTTCGTGACGGGAAATAAGACCGCAAAGATTGACGTATTCGACATGCAAGGTCGCCCAATTTTCAGCGCCGAAAACAACAAGGGCGTCTTTGACCTCTCCACCCTTGCAGAAGGATTCTACGTGGTTCGCGCCCAAAGCGGATTCTCAAATTTGATTCAACAAATTTTCATTAAATAGATTACACCTCTTAATTCATTAGGGACTTGGATTTTTCCGGGTCCCTTTTTTATTTGACTTTCGAGAGCGTTTTATGTATCTTTCGGGTTGGTGCAAATGGGTAAAGAGGATAAAATGAGAAAGATTCATTCTTTGTCACGTATTGCACTTGGTGCCGCAATTTTGGGTATGGGTTTAAACGCTCACGCCGCAGATGAGACCATTCGACAGCTCGCCAAAGAGCGCGGTCGCTTTATCGGAACAATCTTGAACAGCGAATGGTTCAACGACGATATCGAACCGGAATTTGAAGAAATCCACAAAAAACAATTCAACGTAGTCGTGGCAGAAAACGAAATGAAGTTCGACGCCACCGAACCCAAAGAAGACGAATTCAATTTCGAAAAAGGCGACAAGATGGTCAAATACGCGTTGGCAAACAACATACGCGTACGTGGCCACGCGCTTGCTTGGCACAGCCAGGTACCCAATTGGGTGAACAACTACAAAGGGCAAAAAGAAAAGCTGCTCGCCGTCCTCAAAAACCACATCACAAAAGTCGTCACACATTACAAAGGCAAAGTCGCCGAATGGGACGTGGTCAACGAAGCTATCAACGACGATTACAATGCCGACTGGCGTTCTACAAACTCCGTATGGTACGAAGGAATCGGCGCAGAATTTCTGGATTCCGCATTTGTATGGACTCACGAAGCCGACCCAAATGCGGAACTTTGCTACAACGACTATTCCATCGAATGGGGCCTCCGTGAAGGCTCCAAGGCAAGCTTTGTCGTGGAACAAGTCAAGCGCTGGAAAGCAAACAACATTCCAATAACTTGCGTGGGAACGCAGACGCACATTGAAATCGCACACGAAACGACTCCGCAAAATGTGCGTGCACTCGCCAAAGCGCTCGCAGAACTCGACGTGACTTTAAACATCACCGAACTCGACATCGGATTCCCGAAAGGTTCTGCCGGCAACCTCAGTGCCGCAGATTACGCCAAGCAAGGGCACATCTATCGCCAGTTCATGGACGTATTCCTCGAAGAACCGAACATGGGCGAATTTGTCATGTGGGGATTGACGGATGCTCACAGCTGGCTCGACGAGCAGCAAGGCAAGACCGAAGGGTTGCTCTTTGACAAGCAATATAAAGCGAAACCCGCATTCGATAGCGTCATGGCAAGTCTCAAGGCGCACCCCGCCTCTGAAGTGAAAACGCCATATTCAGAAAAGGTCCTCAACCCACCGAAAGATTGCGAAGCCGAAAGTTGCGGAGACTCTATAATCGCCATCAAGCCGAACATGGCTACAAACAACATTTCTATACAAATTGCCGGACGCACGCTGTTTATCACGGGAGCCATCGCAGGCAAGAGCGCCAAAGTTGACGTCTTTGACATGCAGGGCCGTCCAATATTTAGCACAAAGTGTGAAAAAGGTCGCGCAGATCTTTCTGCTATTGCCGAAGGACTTTACGTGATTCGTGTAAGTAACAGTTCTGCAAGCCTCGTCAAGAAAATGGCTATAAAATAGACAAGCCTACTAACCATCAGAGCTTCGCGCCTCCAGAATGACAAATTCTTTCGTCATCTAGACGACGATGGAGGAAGGATCCAGTAGCATTCGATTATCGTCCCGGCTCAACCGAGCCGGGCTTTTTGCATTTTTCGCATTTTTTTTGCAAAAAACAGCTCAAAAAAAAATTTCTCGCTAATGTAACCTAGTCACAGAATAATCTCTTGCCATTATCTAAAATATACCTGTAAACAAGAAATCTATGAGGTAAAAACAATGACTGAATTAAAAATCACAAGCGAAAACTTTGAACGTGAAGTTCTCCAATCCAACAAGCCCGTGCTCATCGACTTTTGGGCGCCATGGTGCGGGCCCTGCCGCATGCTCTCGCCCACCATTTCCGAAATCGCCGAGGAATATAAGGACTCAGTGAAAGTCGGCAAGGTGAACGTTGACGAACAAGGGGAACTCGCCGCCATGTTCGGCGTATCGAGCATACCCATGCTCGTCGTCGTGAAAGACGGGAAAATCACGAACTCCTCCGTCGGCGTGCGCCCGAAAGACCAAATTGTAAATATGCTCTAATCTAGACTCCTTCCCGCGCATTCGCTTAATCGCGGATGACGCGGGTTCCATCATGCCCGCAAAAGTGGGCTTCTCCTTTTTTGATTTTACAGAAAGACAGCTTCCTTTTTTATATTGCAGAATAAGGGGCACGAACATGATCGCAAAACCTGTCACAACAATCAGCCAAATTCTCCCGCGAATCCCGTTCTGGGCGCAGCTCACCTCTGACGAGAAAGCGATTGTTTCGCAACGCACCTTGACAAAGCGATTCAGCAAGAACCAGATAGCAAGCAGCAACAGCTCGGCCTGTCTGGGAGTCGTGCTTATTTTGAGCGGCGGCGTACGCGTTAGCCTCATCTCAGAAGAAGGCCGCGAAATCACACTCTACCGCGCCCATGCCGGGGAATTCTGCATATCGACAGCATCGTGCGTCATTCGCCAGCTGACATTCGAAGCCATCGTCACCGCCGAAGAAGAAACAACAGTGCTGGTCATCCCCTCGTCAGTGACGGCCAAGCTCATGGAATCGAACGCCCACGTGCGCGCATTCGTATTCGAGAAAGAGACGGAACGCTTCTCGCAAGCAATCTGGGCCATCCAACACATGCTCTTTAAGAAGTTCGATCAACGACTCGCCTCTTACCTAGTCGCCGAATTCAAAAAGACAGGCAAGACCGAAATCAAGAAGACGCAAGAAGAAATCGCCCGCGACATAAATTCCGCCCGCGAAGTCGTCGCCCGCATGCTCAAGGAATTTGCAGCCAAAGCCCTTGTCGAAATCAAGCGCGGGAAAATCCTGCTGCACGATGTGGAAAAGCTGAAAGAACTAGTGTAAAAACAGCCCACTCATAAGCAGCGCGATGTTCTGAACGATACATTCCTTATGAAATTGCACAAGAGGATGTTCAGCCAAGTGTGGAAATGGGCTGGCGAATATCGAACAACAGAACGAAACATCGGTGTTGCGCCATACCAAATTCCTGTCAAATTGAAGGCGTTATTTGATGATGTGAAATTCTGGATAGAAAACCATACATTTCCCGATTTGGAGATAGCCGTACGACTTCACCACAAATTGGTTTTGATCCATCCGTTCCCAAATGGTAACGGAAGAATTTCGCGACTGATGGCAGATTTACTTATGCAGCAACTCGGTGAACCAAGACTCTATTGGGGCGATGGCAATTTGACCGACATTACT
>Ga0265300_10001488_pt1 | contig 21909 bp, 40 predicted proteins | sample AusTroGonzalo_MG_FD_193482 | JGI IMG/M metagenome (GOLD analysis project Ga0265300, IMG submission 193482) | Bovine rumen microbial communities from tropical cattle in Woodstock, Queensland, Australia - Gonzalo_03 | ecosystem: Host-associated > Mammals > Digestive system > Stomach > Rumen ...
CAAGAAATCATTGCGGCGCACGGGCGATGGCTTAAAGATGAACCCGGCGGGAACCGCGCGGACTTGCGCGGCGCGGACTTGTACCGCGCGAACTTGTACGGCGCGGACTTGGGCGACGCGAACTTGGGCGGCGCGAACTTGTACGGCGCGGACTTAAGCGGCGCGAACTTGGGCGGCGCGGACTTGCGCGGCGCGAAAATTTTACAGATTGGGCCCATCGGGAGCAGAAATGATTACACAATATTCCGCGTCGATGAGAATATCGTCCAATGTGGGTGCTGGAATAATTACAAAGGCGGCAGTCTGGACGATTTCGCGGCGCGGGTGTGCGAACAATACCCGGATAAAAACAATCCATATCGAAAGGAATACGAACGCGCGATTGATTATTTTCGCGCCGAGAGGGAAGCGTGGATTGATACCAACAAAGAGGAGGGAAAAGAAGAATGAGGATATATTTATCACACCCGTATCAAGGCAAGGAAGAAAACCGCGAAAAGGCGGCGGCTTTGGCGAAAATGTACCGCGAAATCTGGGACGCGGAAGGGAAAACCGACTGGGAGATTGTCAATCCTATTGAATACTTCGCGCCGTTGGCGGAAGAGGGCGTTGACGATGAAACGATACTCATGCTGGCGGTTGCGCTGATGATGGACTGCGACGGCGTTTTGTTTGCGCCGGGTTGGAAGAAATCGCGCGGGTGCCGATACGAACACTGGCGTGCGCGGCATCCGAAGGGACGCGAGAAATACCTCGGTGGATACCGATGGTTTCAAACCGAAATCCCTGAAGAAGTCGAGATTGCGGCGATGCACTGGTACGGTAAGCACCATGTGGTGACGAGGAGGATTGCGGCATGAAATATTGGAACGCATTAACAGACGAGGCGCAGGACGCGATTTTGGTGATTGGCCTTTTGCTTGAGTGCTATGTTTTGTTTGGGCTGATTGTATGACGGGCAAGCGGAAGCTAGAGACGCGATTTTGCGAATCGTGCGGCGTGGAGTTTGTCGGTAAGGCTCCTGCGCGGTTGTGTCCAATGTGCGCGAAAGAGCGGAAACGCGAAGTTAATAGGGCGCACAAGATATGGCTAAAGGCGCATGGTTGGTGCTTGGATTGTGGCGCACCTGCGGTGCCGGGGAAAGTGCTTTGCGAGAAATGTGCAGAAAGGAGGCGAGAGTATATGCGCGAGTATTGGATTAAGGGCAAACGAAAAAAGGCTTGATGCGATGGCACACATCAAGCCCGTAGAGAAATTTATGTCTGTACGAAATATCTCTTTGTGCATTATAGCACATTAAGGAGGAGAGCGCAATGGTGCTAGATGTTGAGAACCCGATGCTGATTGACAGCATTTGGGATGAGCTAGATCAAATCGATAAAGAGCAGGATGATGAAGATTTTTACGTCCGCGCTGACTTTGAATATGAAGACGAACTTGAGGATTTACAGCGCGGCTGGGGTTATGTAAACGGCTATTATTTGTAAGGAGGCAGAACAATGGAAAAAATTATGAAGCTGGCGGCGCTGATGCGCGAAGCAAAAACTTTGGTTGATGAAATCAACAAAGAGGGAAAATACAATATTTTGAGCGCGGGCGTTGACTTGGATGATGAAGACGCTTTCGCGGATGAAAAACAGGCAGATATTTTCTTCTTTAAAGCGTTGCCTAATTTTGGCATAACGCCTATGAGAAATCTGCTGAAAGGCGAAGATGTTATTTATAAGGAAAGCGTCACGGTTGACGGCGTGAAGTGCTATCGGCTTGTCGAAGGGGAGGCGGCTGGAAATGCAAGCTTGGCTGTATGACATTAGCGAGCGCATAAACGCCCTTGTGAGCGTTTTAGACGAGGCCGACGATAAAAGTATCGAGCCGGACGTTAAAAACGCGCTAGAGGGCATCTATGAAAGCGACGTGCCCGCCGCCGTGGCTGACGGTATCGAATATATTAAAAAGCAGACGGCGTTTCTCGAAGCTATCGACAAGCGGATGGACGAGTTGAAAGCGTTGAAACAGGCGCGAAAAAATCGGCTCGAACGTGTGCGGCGCGGATATTGTGAGTTTTTGGTTGCCGTTGGCAAGAAAAAGGTGGAAACGCCCTGCGGGAATATGACCGTAACCGCGCCAACGGCAACGACGGTTATTGACGATATCGACAAACTGCCGGACGAATACAAGCGCACGACGATAAAGGTGGACGCGGACAAGGCAAGCATTAAACAGGCGATACAGGGCGGGCACTCCGTGCCGGGGGCGCATTTGGAAGAAAAGCAAAGCATAAGGATTAAGTGAGGGGGCGACACAATGAACGCGCATTATGGAAATTTATCAAGCCCGCCTGCCGATGCAGTGAAGCAAATCACGGGCGGCAAGCTGAAAGGGTTTTCGGATATTAACCCGCAGTGGAGATATGAGGCATTAACAAACGAATTTGGGCTTTGCGGCGTTGGCTGGAAGTTTGAGATCGCAAACACTTTCACCGAGCCCATCCCGGCGACGCAGGAAATGATGATTTTTGTGCAGGTTAATCTTTACGTCAAGGACGGCGACCAGTGGAGCGAACCGATACCGGGATTTGGCGGTGACTTTCTGATTGTCAAAGACAAGAACGGCATCCACGGCAACGACGAGGGCTATAAAATGGCAATCACAGACGCGCTGGGTAGTGCCGCAAAGGTTATCGGTGTAGCCGCTGACATTTACCGGGGGCGCATGGAAAGCAAATACAGCAGACCTGCCGCGTCGCCCGCGCCGAAACCGCAAGCACCAAAAGCCACGCGCAAGGTTGACAGTTTGCGGGCAATCGCGGCGGCGGCAAAGGAACTCGGCGCAAGTAATGTCGATATAAAAGAAGTTATGAAACGCCATTTTAACAAGGGCGCGTCAAGCGAACTGACAGACGCGGAAGCGGCGGAAATGGAGCAGAATTTTGTCGCGTGGGTTGCCGAAGTAAAAGACGACGATAACGCATTAATGGAGGGGATAGCATGAATCGTGTAATCCTAAAGGGGAGAATCGCCCGTGAGCCGGAAGTAAAAACGACAGTCAGCGGGCAGACGTTCACGCGGCTGACAATCGCCGTTGACCGTTACGCAAAGGCGGGCGAGGAACGCAAAGCGGATTTCATTCCTTGCACGGCATGGGGAAATACGGCGCAATTTTTGGCAAAATACTTCACCAAGGGCAAGGAAATTCTTGCGGAAGGGCGGATTCAGACGGGCAGTTATACGGACAAGGACGGGCGAAAGATTTATACGACCGACGTTGTTCTTGATCGCGTTGAGTTTTGCGGTTCGGCTAACAAGCCCGCGCAATCTGACGATGCGGAGCCTGTACCATTCTGATGGGTGAGATAGTACAGGGAAAGATTGCCAAGATGGACGAGGACGGCGGCGTTGTTATCCGCGCCGCCTTGCCCTCAATAGACCGGGCAATCCTTCGACGTTATGACAAGGTTCTTGTCGAGTTTGCAGACGGGCGGCGTATATCGCCGGAGCAACGCAAGAAAGCGCACAGTTTAATAGCCGAAATTGGCGAATGGGCGGGATATTTGCCCGCCGAAATGAAACGCCTTATGAAGCTAGAGTTTAAGGTTAAACACTTGCAGACGCTTGAAAGCGAAATGTTCAGCCTTTCGGATTGCAGTGTTACAACGTGCCGTGAGTTTATTTCTTTCTTGATTGACTTCATGATTGAGAATGGTGTCCCGTCGAAAATCCCGCTTTACGAACAATGCGAGGATATAGGCCGTTACGTTTACGCTTGCCTTATGCACAAGGCTTGCGCGGTTTGTGGAAAACGTGCCGACGTTCACCACTTATCCGGCAGTAGGGCAGGGCATGGCGGGCTGAAATGGCGCGAGAAAGACCAGACGGGCGCGAAGGTTTTGCCTCTCTGTAGGGAGCACCATGAAATTTGTCATAACGGCGAAGCGGAGTTTCTTGAACGGTATCATTTGGAAGGTATCGAGATGGACGCGGCGATCAAGAAGGTTTACAAGGTAACGGTGGCTTGATTATGTGGATTTATTGCAACGATCCTCAATACGCGCTTAACCTTGGGCGGGCTGTTGCTTTCACGATTAACGATGCTTTGTATTGGGAAATGAAAGGGATAAAAAATACCAAAGGAAATAAATATGCTGTATCTGCTTATATTGAGGGCGAATCTTGGTATATTTGTTCAGCAGAAAGCAAAGAAAAAGCGGAAGAAATAATTATGAAGTTGGCAAAAGGTACGACTGAAAAGTGGACTATAGAATAAAAAAAATAGGCGGCTATTTCGCCGCCTTTGCCCTTGCGTCGAGGGCTTCCCGTGCTAGGATTTCGAGCATTTGACTGACTGAACGTTCTTCCTTTTCTGCTTCAGCACGGATACGAGCAATAACCGCATCGTCCATGCTTGTCGCTATCGTTTTCTTCATATCCTCGCCTCCCATGTTTATATTATATATCATAAGTTTATAGCTTGCAATATATTGGAAAATATAATATAATATAAACGTTCAATAAAACAAACTTTCTAAAGAAAGGCGGTGAAAATATGCTGATATGTAACGGGCGGCAGATTGTCAACACTAAAGGAATTATGCGAATTTGGATAGACGCGCCAGAAGGGAAAATTGGGATATATGGAAGCAATCAATGGAACGAATCGATTAAATTGCAATCGGTAGCAAATACGGATGAAGGCCGTGCGGCTATTCAATATATTGTAGAACATTATACCGATGATTTAACTATTGATTATGTGGAAGAAGAATAATCAAGGCCGGAGGATTAAGTTATGGCAAGGACACGAAACATAAAGCCCGGATTTTTTACGAATGAAGAACTTGCAGAGATCGAGCCGCTTGGCAGATTGCTTTTCGCCGGGTTATGGACGATTGCCGACAGGGAAGGACGAATCGAGGACAGGCCAAAGCGGATAAAGGTTGCAATTTTGCCTTATGACGATTGCGACGTTGACGCGCTTTTGGCAGAACTTCATAACAGGGGATTTATAACACGGTACAAAGTAAACGGCGGCTCATATCTTGAAATAACAAATTTTGCAAAACATCAACACATTGTCGGGACAGAAGCGAAAAGCGATATACCGCCGAATCCTTGTAATAGCGCGGAGTTTGAACAAGTATATGACGAGTGCGAAAAAAAATCTAACGAGTTAGAAAAAAAATCAAACAAGTTAGAAGAAACTGCGCCCGAATCTTGTAGCTTGAATCTTGAATCTATAAATAATAACTCTAAAGAGTTATTGTCGCCGGGTGGCGACACAACAGCGACGGCAAAGACGGTTGTCGAACATTATCATGCACGTTGTCCATCTTTGCAGAAGGTTAAAGAACTAACGCCAAGTAGGCGGCAAACAATCAACGCACGGATGCGGGAATTAAAGACAATATCCGCCCTTGACAGCTTTCTTGATACCGTAGAAAACAGCGATTTCATCACGGGAAGGGACGGAAAGTGGCCGGGAAAACGCGGTATTGATTGGATTTTCAAACAAGCAAACTTTATGAAAATCCTTGAAGGGAATTATGACAACAAGTCTTCGCCTGTTACGCCTACCTTGTCAACAGAAGAAATAGCACGAAAGCAAGAAGAAAACAACCGACGGTATGAAGCCGCTATGCAAGCGCAACGGGCAAAAGTGGCGGCAAGATATGGGGGTGCGCTGAATGGTAACGAATCTTCCCAACGATCCGCAAGCTGAAAGAAAATTTCTGGGCTTGCTATTCACGCGCCCGCAGTTTGTCCTCAAGTTTTCCGGCCTTGTTTTTCCGCGTGACTTTTACAAGTACGATTTGCAGTTGATATATGCAAGTATGCAACGAATCGCCGCCAACGATGATTTACCGCTTGACATGGTAGGCGTTACGCGGGACTTGCTGACGCGAAAGGAACTGGACAAGGCGGGCGGCAGTATAAACATAAGCGAAATAGCGTCCTTGTCTATTAACGAGCCGCTTTCGATTTCAGATTTTCAAACGTGCAAGAAGTACGCCGAGATTATTCTTGATTGTTCGCGCCGCCGTACTGCTATCAAGGCATTTGAAGAAGCGACAGGCAAAGCGTTAAACGGTGACGATGTAGCGGGTATCGTCCAGTGCGTAAATGATACGCTTGAGAACGTAAACAGGGGCGCAACCGTTGACGGGATAAGCGATACTATCGACGAATGGAAAGCATGGTATGAAGAAACGCGGCTTCTTGGCGATTTTCCCGGCATTACTTCTGGATTGACAGAACTTGACGGCATGACGGGCGGTTGGTCGAATGGCAATCTGATTATTTTAGGGGCGCGGCCTAGCATGGGAAAATCCGCGCTTGCGTTGAATTTCGCTTGCGCCGCTTGCCGTGACGGGAAAAATGTTGCTGTCTTTAGTCTTGAAATGACAAAGCGGGAACTTATTTCAAGGATCGCCGCCGCCGAGGGTGACGTAGATTTTGAGCATACGAATATCCCTGCGCTGATTACCAACGAAGAACGGCAAAAGATAAAAAAGGTTTTTGAAACCGTTGACAAATGGGGATTGTTTATTGACGATACTCCGGCGATGCCATTATCGCAGATCGCGACGAAAGCGCGGCGGTTGAAATACGCGGGAAAACTTGACCTTGTAATTATCGACCATCTAAATTTTATCGGCACCGACACGAAGAAGGAGAATCGAACAAACGAAGTATCAGACATTACGAAACGGCTGAAAGGTCTTGCAAAGGAATTGAATGTGCCCGTGATTTGCCTTTGTCAGCTTTCAAGGGCGTTGGAAATTCGCACAAACAAAAGGCCGCAGTTGTCCGACCTTCGCGAAAGCGGCACGATTGAACAGGACGCGGATATTGTCTTAATGCTTTACCGAGACGGGTACTACACGAAAGATAATACCGACAAAAGCGCGGAACTTATCATAGGCAAACAGCGCGGCGGCAAGGTTGGAACGATTAACCTTATTTTCACGGGTGACAGGCAGTTGTTTATCGAGGACGTTTTGCAGGGGGTTATGGAGAACGCAAGAATGGAGGATTTGCCCGAATGAAATGGACGGACAGACTAAACGACACCGAAAAGAAAACGGTGCGGCGGTTGGAACGTCAGCGCAACAAAGCGGTTGTCGATTGGCAAAACGGCAAAATAAGCATGACCGAGGCGCGGTCGATTGTTGCAAGGTGCAACAAGGAGATTGCGAGGATTGCGGAGGGCGCGGCATGAGTGAATATAGCCAGTATATAACCTTACGGCAATTTCTTGATGTAATCCATTGTTGGACTGAATGGGTGCAAATTAACGTCGTAAATGATATTTACTCAACAGACCGCAAATATCCTCGGTATTTATCTGAAGACGTTTTCGGTGATGAGCAAGATTGTGATATGTTGCATATACGAAAGATTTTCCCGGAACGCGACAGATTGCTGAAATATTACGGCGATGCTCATGTGTGGAATGTTCATGCAGAAATAAAAAGTGTTTACGGACACATCAAAGGAAAACAGTGTTGTAGTTGGGCGGCTCCTGTAATTATTGCAAATGTAGCATTTTCAGAAGTGCGTGACGCATGGCTCCGGGAAAAGGCCGATATACAACGGGAAAAGAAAAGGATTCGTGACAAGGAACGACGGGAAAAGAAGAAAAAGGCGGTAGAAGTATGATAGTTAATCGACGTTGCGCGTCCTGCCTGTCGTTTTGGGAAGTGGACGCGGACAAAGACAAAAACACGCTTTGCCCGTCTTGTAGGTCAAGGGCGGGCAGGGCGAAGCAGAAGGTTATACAAAAAGCGGTTAGGAAAAAGCGAAAGGCGGCGAAGAAATGACGCGGGAAGAATATTATATAGCATCTATAGTTGGCTATCTCAGTAGGTTCTATGCAATTGCGAGAGTTATGGACGATGTGGAAATAATGGCGCGGCTGGAACGGGCAATCGCAGTTATGAAAACGCCTGCGGAAATAGATGTGTTCCGCCCGGACTTTGAGGAAATCTATATCGAGCGCGAAGTTTTGAAAGAATTGGAGGCGGCGAAATGACGCGTGAAGAAGTAGTGCAGGCCGCGCTGACGGTTGAGCGGTGGTGCGACGAAAACCAAGACGAAAAAGGAAACTGCGATTGTCCTTTTGCTATGGATTGCGGAAACGGTTTTGGAGCTTGTAAGATTGGGCGTGATTGTCCGTCCGATTGGTGCTTGGAAACATTTCTTCGTACAAGGGGGATGAAACATGACGATTGAATTTGCCGTGTTTGGCAAGCCCGTCCCAATGGCGAGGCCGCGCGTCACGGCGCACGGAACTTATACGCCAAAGCGGTGCAGGGAATACAAAGCGGCGGTAGCGGCGGCGGCAAAAAAGAAGATGCGCGGCATGAAAATGTTTGACGGCGCGGTAATGTGCCACATTCGGCTATCCTACAAGGTTCCCAAAAGCTACACAAAGGAGAAACGCATGGCGGCGGAAAACAATATCATCCTCCCTGTCGGTCGGAACACAGGCGATGCGGACAATCACGCAAAGGCGATTATGGATGCTTTGACTGGCATTGTGTGGCGAGATGATTCGCAGGTGACGTATTTGGTGGTAAGTAAACTGTATGGTTTCGAGGATTGGGCGGAAATCAGTATTCGCGATGACGTTAGGGCATAGGAGGGCTGACGATGACTGACGAAGATTTGAATCCCTGTCCGTTTTGCGGCGGTAAGGCGTTTTTTTCTTACGACAAGGGAATCCAATGTTATGCAGTCTATTGTAGTATATGTGATGCTATGATTCCGTTATATATGACATTAGAGGATGCGGCAAAGCATTGGAACAGGAGGGCGGACAATGGACATAAAACAGAGGATTGACGAGTTGACGGAGCAGGAGGCCAAAAATGCGTTAAAAAAATTGGTACGATTTACGGATTATATGCGCTGCATTGATTGTCCAATGATTGATTATTGTCATGCTCCACGTTTCAGCGAGAAATGTAAAACAAAAATATTTGAATGGGTGATGGGACAGTGAGCATAAAAGAGATAAGGAGGCGCGGGAATGAGCGAGAAATTGAAACCGTGTAAAGAGTGCGGCAGTTATTATGTCGATGCTGAAAGTACATTGATAGGTCATGACGTAACTTTTTTTATCATGTGCCGTAAATGTGGTTATTACGGAGGATTTTACGGGACAGAGCAGGAGGCAATCGAAGCATGGAACAGGAGGGATGACGATGGACAATGAAAGTATAATCCGGTTTCGTATAGAGGGCGGCAAAATTAAGGCAGAAATTGACATAGATGATTTAGTATATCTTTTCAATACACACAAAGACACCTTTGACGGAGAAAAGCCGGCTGCGATTGTGCGGCAAGAACAGAAACAGGGCTTCTCTGAAGCTGTTGTCGAAAGATTACAGGAAGAATCTCTGAATGAAAGAGATTGTGTTCGTTGGGCGGAACCAATCGAAGATATTTTCGACGAATTCCTTGAGGAAGACCAATCTTTTCTAAAGTACGGTGAAATAGACGGATTCACAGATAAGGAAATCAAAGAATGGGAAAAACTTTTGTAGCGGGAGGGATTGACGATGGAAATAAAAGAGCGGATTGACGCGCTGACCGAGGCGGAGGCGAAAGCCGCGCTTGCGTGGTTGCTTAAAGATTTTTCAAAATATGCTTGCTTTTGTTCCCCAAAGATGATTGAGCTTCTCATGCACTTAAAATTAGACGAGGCACTAATGGAGGCGCAAAAATGAGTAGAGACTTTATAGACAAAGATGCAGTTGACAGAATAGAAGCAAGAGCAGAAGCCGAGGCGCACGGGTGCGGTGAATTGCGGATGCCGAAACTGACAGACAAACAGATTAAACAGTTGCAGGACGCTATTGAGCGCGAGCCGGGGCATTTAGAAGTTAATTCAGACTATCCGCAAGCGCACGAGCCAAACGAATATCGCTATCTTTCCCCCGCATGGCTTGACGAGATCGCGAAAGGATTAACGGCGGGACAAGAAAAATATCCGGGCGAGACATGGCGCGAGATACCATCGAAAGAACACGCATGGCGGGCAATCCGGCACTTGATGCTATATCTAAAAGGCGACAAAGCCGACACTCATCTTGTCAATGCTTCGATGCGGTGCATGATGGCGTTTGAAACAGACGCGGCAGAGAATAGCACGATTGAATGGGAAAAGCTGATGCGGGCGAAAGGATGCGGCTGAAATATGTCTGAAATTCGTTTCTAGGTATCTAGCGGCGGTTTTTATGCGCGGCGAATATAAACTATCGCGGACGAAATAAAAGCCGCCCAAAACGGCTATAAAGAGGTGTTGCCAATGCAGAGAGAATCACGGGACGCGAACGTAAGAAAAATCGAGTACATGATACGCCACGAAAAACAGATTGCCGAGGCGGTGACAGAGGCGAAACTTGCGCCGAGAGGACACACGGGCGGTGCGCCAAGTGGACATAGTTTCGTTTCTGACCCGACAGCGGCGCAAGCGATACGCAACGCGGACGAGGTTTCGCTTGTCGAGATTGACGGAGGCGGGCGCGTCGAGTGGCCGGAAAGGTGGTTGAAGGTTGTCGGCGCGGTGCGTAGTTGGTGCGGGAATGACACGATACGCGCCGAGATTTTCAAAAGGAGATATAACGGCGAAAGCTATCTTTCAACGTGTTGCTTTTTGCGGGTAACACAGCATACATATCACGATATTTTGCAGGAGATACGGCAATACGCTATTCAGTGCGCTTGCCAAGTGCAGTTAATAAAGGTGTTTTGACATGTGAAGCATACAAGAGAAGAACTTGCCGAACTTCAAGCCCTTCCGCTTGAAGAAAAAGTTTTGAGAACGCAAACGCGCATAATCGAATGGTATTTGAAACATAAAGGGCTTGTCTATGTATCGTTCAGCGGCGGCAAAGATTCAACGGTATTATTGCATATCGTCCGGCAGATATATCCCGATGTTCCCGCTGTGTATTGCGACACCGGGCTCGAATTTCCCGAAGTAAAAGAACACGTCAAACGATTTGACAACGTGGTTATTCTTCGCCCGAAAATGTCATTTCGTGAAGTACTGAATAAATACGGTTGGTGCTATCCGTCAAAAGATGTCGCAAAAACAGTCGAATACGCAAAGCGCGGTAGCCTGTGGGCAATCAACAAACTGGATGGGAAAAACACTGCTGGAACGTCGGAGCCGTTCAAGGAACGGTATAAAAAATGGCGGTTTCTCGTTGATTCTCCGTTTCGGATAAGCTCGAAATGTTGCGACGTAATGAAAAAACAGCCAGTACATGAATACTGGTTGGAAACAAAGCGCGTTCCGTATGTTGGCACGATGGCGGTTGAGAGTATCATGCGGCAAAACGGATGGCTAAAAACGGGGTGTAACTCATTCGACGAAAAAAATCCGAAATCCGCGCCGTTGTCGTTCTGGACTGAGCAGGACATTTTTCAGTACATCGTAAACAATGCGTTACCTATCCCGTCAGTCTACGGCGAAATTGTAAAGGGCAACGACGGCATATACAGGACGACAGGCGAAAAAAGAACGGGCTGTATGTTTTGCCCTGTCGGTTGCCATCTTGATACTGAAAATAAATGGATTCGTATGCGTAAAACACACCCGAAAATCTACGATTACTGCATGGAGCAGCTAGGCTTGCGGGAGTTTTTGGAGTATATCGGGGAGCATTTGCACAGGGATTTTTTCGAGGAACAATTAACTTTATTTTGAAAATCCTTATATTGTATATAACAAGTCAAAATATGTGGTATTATAATTACAAGGGCGCAGTAGGACAGACGCGCCGAAAGCCTCCTATTTGCATAGCGGCGGTTTTTCTCCTCTTCGCCGCATACCCCCACAGCCCGCTTTCTTCCGGCGGGCTTTTGTATTTGGAACGAGGTGCATTGTGGAACTAAAAGTTGAGTATGTCGATATCGAAACAATAAAGCCGTATAAGCGGAACGCCAAGACACACCCGAAAGAACAGATTGAGCAGATTAAGAAATCAATTCAAGAATTTGGAAACTGCGATCCTATCGGCGTATGGCATGGCGAGATCGTCGAAGGCCACGGGCGATATTTGGCACTCAAAGAACTGGGCGAAACGACAATCCCGATTATACGCCTTGATTCGCTGACGGACGAACAACGGCGGGCGTATGGGCTTGTGCATAATCAGCTAACCATGAATAGCCCGTGGGATTTGCCCGCGTTGGATTTGGAACTTGCCGACATTGATTTAGATATGTCAGAGTTTGGGTTTGGCGATTTGGAGGAAGAAGCACCGAAGGAAACGCAGGAGGATAATTTCGAGGAAGAATTGCCCGCAGAAGCGAAAGCGAAGCGCGGCGATATATATTTGCTTGGCAATCATCGTTTAATGTGCGGAGATAGCACAAGCAAAAAAGAAGTAAGTCAGCTCATGGACGGCGCAAAAGGAAAAATCCTTTTTACCTCTCCACCGTATAGCGATATACGCGAATATGAGGGCGGCAAGTGCTTAGATACGAAGCGCGTTGCACAGTTTATCCCTGCATGGCACGACTTCTCCGCCTATCAGTGCGTTAATTTGGGAATAAAACGAGCTGACGGAGAAATTGTCCAATATTGGAATGATTATATATCTGCCGCGCATGATTGCGGATATAAGCTTTTGGCTTGGAATGTTTGGGACAAGGTCCGGGGAATTTCGATAGGCGCACAAACAGCATTTATCCCTATTCGCCATGAGTGGATTTTTGTATTTGGCAACGAACTGTTTGAAATAAATAAAACATGGGAAAAGCTTGAAGAAAATAGAAATACAGGGAAGAAAGCAAAAAGGCGGCAAGCGGACGGCAGTACAAAATATACTTCCGTAGGAAATACTGCCGGAAAATATAAGCAAATGGAGTCCGTTTTACAAATTCATGCTTCAATGGGCGGCGAAGATAGAAGCGGACACCCCGCGCCCTTCCCTGTCGCGTTGCCAAGTGAATATATACAAGCCATGACAAACGACGGCGATATTGTTTGTGAGCCGTTTTGCGGCGGCGGTACAACATTGATTGCCTGTGAGCAGTTAGGGCGTAAATGTTACGCTATGGAGCTTGAGCCGAAATATATAGATTTAATAATAGCCCGTTGGGAGAAATTTACGGGGCGAAAAGCTGAAAAGATATAGCACTTTGCAAAAAGCAAGGTGCTTTTTTTGTGGAAGGGGGCGAGAACGTGGCTAAGATGGGAAGACCTACGGTAGAAATTGACAAGCAGGAATTTGAGCGACTTCTCGCCATTAACTGCTCCTTACCGGAAGTCGTTGCATGGTTTGACTTAAAGCTTGGCAGTTGTTCAGAGTCAACGCTTCGCCGTTGGTGCAAAAAAACATACGATATGACTTTTGAAAGCGTAAAGGCACAAAAAAGCGAGGTATTCAAAATAAGGGTTCGTCGTGCGTTGAATGAAATGCTAGGACACAATGCCGCCGTAACAATATTTACGGCAAAGAATGTGTTAGGGTGGACGGATAAGGTAGAGGAAACCGTAAAGAACGACGAGCCGCCTATTATCAATCTTCATTTGGTGAAAGCAGATGGCAAAGAACCTTGATTTCTTCATGCCGGAGCCATTCGGCGCATTGTTTGAGCATTACCGTTATAAGGTTTTGTATGGCGGACGCGGAAGTGGCAAAAGCTGGAGCGTTGCGCGTGCGATTGCTTTATTGAGTTTAAAAAAACAGATTCGCGTATTATGTGCGCGAGAAATTCAGCGTTCTATAAGTGATTCCGTTTATAAGCTATTGATTGAACAAATCGACGCTTTAGGGATTGCACAGTATTTCCTTGTAACCCGCGATTCGATAAAAACTCGCTACGGTTCCGAGATTATTTTTAAAGGGCTTCGTTCTAATACGCAGGAAATAAAATCTACGGAGGGTGTCGATATTGCGTGGGTTGAGGAGGCTCAAGCGGTATCGGCTGAAAGCTGGGACGTACTTATCCCGACGATCAGAAAGCCGAATAGTGAAATATGGCTGACGTTTAACCCGCTTGACGAACAAGACCCGACCTATCAAAGGTTCGTATTGAACGCGCCAGACGATGCGCTTGTCCGCAAAGTAAACTACGATGAAAACCCGTACTTCCCCGAAGTGCTACGCCGTGAAATGGAATGGCTGAAAGCGCGGGACTATGAAAGCTATCTTCACATTTGGGAGGGCGAAGTCAGAAAGCACAGCAACGCGGTTATCTTTGCAGGGCGATTCCGCGTAGAAGAATTTGAAACCGACAGGGACGCGCGTTTCTATCAGGGCGCAGATTGGGGATTCGCGCAAGACCCGACCGCGCTTATTCGGTGCTACATAAAAGACCGCACGCTATATATTGACCGCGAGGCGTGGGGCGTTGGCGTTGACCTTGACGAAACGCCCTCATTGTTCGACACGATAGAAACCGCGCGAAGCTGGCCTATTAAAGCGGATAACGCAAGGCCGGAAACAATCAGCTTTATGAAAAGACGCGGTTTTCATATCAGCGGCGCTAAGAAGTGGCAAGGCAGTATTGAAGACGGCATTGAGTTTTTGAAGTCCTTTGATATTGTCGTGCATCCGCGCTGTCGCCATACAATCGACGAACTAAATCATTATTCGTACAAAGTGGACAAGCAGACGGGCGATATTCTGCCGATTATCGTTGACGCTTGGAACCATTGTTTGACAGGCGACGCGCTGATTGCTTGCGCCGATGGCGAAAAGCCGATAAAGGATATTAAGGCGGGCGAATACGTCCACACGCGGCAAGGGTTGAAAAAGGTTACATGGAGCGGAGAGACGCGGCACAATGCGCGCGTCTTTTCTGTTATTGCCGATGGCTACAAAGTGACAGGCACGGCAGACCACAAAATTTTCACCGTCAATCATGGTTGGTTGCCTATCGGACACATTCAGAAAGGGGACATTTTGTTATGTATGCGGAAACCAGAGTCTGCGAGATATGCGGGAAGCCCTTCACGGTCAACAAATACTCTCCCGCTAGATGTTGTTCCCGTAGTTGTTCAATGCGTCTTAGATGGCGGGACGGAAAAGGCCGTTTATGATTTGACGGTCGAGGACGCGCATGAGTTTTTCGCAAATGGCGTGCTTGTTCATAATTGTTTAGACGCTTTACGCTATGCGCTTGATGGTATTATTCAGCGCGGGCGCGGTGCGTCTATGTTTTTTGGGAGTGAATGAGAAATGGCAAAGCAAAAGCAAATGACAATTTCAGACGCGGCACTTGAGCGCGAGAGGGTGCTTTGCGATTTTTCGCCTTATGCTTCTTTGGGCTATGGCAAAAGCGACCTTCGCACGGCGCAAGATAAGGCGTTGCGCGGGTGCGGCGTTTATAACATGATCGGCAGCTTGTACGATTATCAGCAGTTTCTTGGCTATGGCGTACTTTCGGCATTGTCGCAAAATGGCATTATACGCGCGGGCGTGACGTTACGCGCCGACGAAATGACGCGCCGATGGGTAGAGTTTAATTACAACGGCGAGAGTACGGACGATGAGGCGGCAGGATATATCGAGGCGGAAATGACGCGCCTAAAAATCGACAAACTATTTCACGATGCCGCCGAGCTTTGCGGATATTTTGGCGGGTGCTTGGCATATATCGACACGGGCGATATTTCGGGCGACGACCTTAAACTCCCGTTAGGTGCAGACGGTGACACTTTCCGACAGGGCACGTTAAAAGGCTTCAAATTGATTGAGCCTGTATATATTGCTCCGGGGCGTTATAGTTGCTTCAATCCGTTAGACAAAGATTATTTCGTCCCGCAAAGTTGGCTTATTAACGGGCGCGAGGTTCATGCTTCGCGCTTTTTGTACTTCGCCGAAGATAGGCCTAATACGCTTTTGTTGCCCGCCTATAACTTTTTTGGGATTCCGCTTGCACAAACTGTTTGCGAGAACGTGCGGAAGTTTGGCGAATGTAGCGCGGCGGCGGCAAGGCTTTTGCAAAAGTTTTCCTGCACGGTATTCGCTACGGATATGCAGGAGCTTTTATATGGCGGGCGTTACGGCAATATCAGAAAGCGCATCCAGCGATTTGCCCTTGACCGTGACAATGATGGGGTAATGGCAATCGACAAAGAAGCGGAAAACATACTTGAAATCTCCAAGCCGCTTTCCGGCGTTACCGATATTGTCAAGCAACAGATGGAAATCGTGGCGGCGATGTTTGGCGAGCCGAGCGTCAAGTTATGGGGTATCACTCCGGGCGGGCTGAACGCAACGGGCGAAGCGGATATGAAAAACCATTACGACCATATCCACGCTTTGCAGGAACGGCTTTTCCGTGAACCGCTTGAATACGTTGTCAAACTGTTGCAGTTAAACAGCAAGGGCGCGGTTGACGATGCGCTTTCGTTTGAGTTTGTGCCTTTGTCCGATGAAGATAGCGACCTCAAAGCGCGTTGCAACAAGACGATTGCAGACACTTACGCAACGCTGATAGATCGCGGCGTTATTTCTTCGAGCGAGGCGCGGCTTGCGTTGGCAAATGACCCGGAAAGCGGATTTGCCAACATTGACGCTGACGAGGAAATAGAACTGCCGGAAATGGCGTTACCACTGGAGGGCGAAAATGAAACGGACACTGAAACCGATATTCCCGCCCGCAGGAATTGAACGCGAATATGAGAAACGCCTAAAAAAGGCCGTGCGCGAAATGGAACACAGCGTTGTCTATTGGTTGCGGGCAAGATATCGCGCCAACGAAAGCCGGATTGTGGGCGACAGCGCAACCGATGACCTTTTGCAAGCCTTTCGGCGTTTGCTTAGGCAGTGGACGCGAAACTTTAATGAGCTTTGCGAGACTTTGCCGCGCTGGTTTGTCTCGAAGATACGCGGATATGTGGCAAACAACCTTATCCAGCAGACAAAACCGCTAAAAGATGCAGGACTTGGCTTTAATCTGAAATTTTCCTACATGAGCCAACGAGAACGGCAGACCTTTCAAGCTATCGTCAAGGAAAACGTCAATCTGATAAAAAGCATAGCGCGGGAAAGTTTGACACAGGTTGAGGGTATCGTACTTCGCAATATCGAAGCAGGGCACGACCTCGCACGCATGACCGAGGAACTTCATCATCAATTCGGCGTGACTGAAAGACGCGCCCGCATGATAGCCCGCGACCAGACAAACAAGGCAACCAACAACCTTTCGCGTCAGCGGCTTTTGTCGTATGGCATTACTAAAGGAATTTGGATGCACACCGCAAGCGGCAAGACGTACAGAGAAACACACGCCCTTGACCACACGCAAGGCGGCATGGACGGCGCGGAGTATTTCATTGATGAGGGTTGTTATGACCCTAACCCCAACGTACAAGACTACATCCAGCCGGGCGAACTGGTTAACTGCTATTGTGTGTGCCGCCCGCTTATCCCGCAATTGAGCGAGGAAGAAACCGAGCAGGGCATTGAGAAAATCTTTAAGGAGTTAGGCGAATGAAGAGGGTTGAAATGCCGATGAATTGCCCGAATTGCGGCAAGAAAGCCGAAATTGCCGGAAGTTATCAAACACGGACTGAACTTGTAAAACATTACCGTTGCTTGAAATGCGGTATTTTGTTTCAAGATGCCTATGAAATTGTTTACAAGGGGAAGAGGGTGTGCAGGAATGATATTTGACACGATAGCGTTGGACACGGCGAGAACATTCGACGAAAACGGCTATTTGCACGTTTCAACGTCAAACATTACCAAAGAGCAGGTCGTCCCATACGTCGGCGACACGATTCCGGGTTGGCAGGAGTTGGGCTTGAAACCTAAAGCGATATATCAAATTTACCGACCCGCCGATGAGATCGAGAAAGCGGTTGACACGTTCAACGGCTTGCCTTTGAGCCTTGACCATTGGGAAATGGACGCAAGCAATATGCCGAAAGACAAGATCGTCGGTTCTCTTGGCACAGATGCGGCGTTCGATGCGCCGTACTTAACAAACAGCTTGACCGTGACCGATGCGGACGCAATTAAGCGCATTGAGAACGGTGAGTTTCGCGACCTTTCAGCAGGGTATCTTTGCGACGTTGTTATGCAAGACGGAATGTTTAATGGCAAGCATTACGACGGCAAAATGCAAAACATTAGAGGCAATCACGTTGCACTTGTTCGTGAAGGGCGGGCAGGGCATGACGTTAGAGTTGCAGATAGCGCAATGGAAGGGGGTGAAAACATGGGAAACGCATGGAAATCCCTTTTCTTTGATTTGACCAAAGCATTACAAAACGGAGGTGATACCGTGGAGGAAATCAAGAAAGAAGAAATCGTAAAGGAAGATTCCGCGCCGGACATGACGAATACCGCGCCCGCCGTGGAGAACGCGCCGGAAGTCGCGCCCGAAACGAAAGACGAAGAACCCGTTGACGTTCTCGCAGATGAACTTCGCGAGGCTATGAAAGCGGCAGGGCTTGACCCCGAAGACAAGAACGCACAGAAAGCTTTCATGGCTGGAATTGCTTTTGCAAAGCCCGCCGAGGACGCTTGCAAAGATGAGGCAAAGGAAAACGCCGAGGACAAATGCGCCAAGGATTCCGCTCCCGTCTTTGATAAGGCTATGGCGGCGGCACTGTATACGGCGGCGGAAGAAGTTGCGCCGTATGTCGGCAAGATTAGCAATCCGTTTGCGTTCGACAGCGCGGCGGACATTTACCGCAAGGCACTTGATGCAAAAGGCGTTGAGGTGGAGGGAGTTGACCCGTCCGCATTTGGCGCGATGGTGAAGATGCTGGCGAAGTCCGCGCCGATGATGGACGCGAAACCCGCCGAGGAAGACCCGATGAATGATGTATTGCGTGGCATTAAGGCACGCTAAGAATGGAGGAATGACAAATGGCTTTTACTTATCAGCAGAGCGTTGGCAAGTACAACAAGGAAGCAATTCCCGGTGATCGCGCCAACAATCAGGAAGTTATTTACACGCCGGAAAATCTTGTAACTCCGGCAGATTTGGGAACGGCTTTTGCCCCGGTGCAGGTGGGCGGCTTTGCGTGGAAAAACACGAACGGACAAGCCGTTGGTAATGGTAGCGGTGCGCCTGTTGGCTTTGCCGAGCGCGTGCAGAACTATCAGTATTACGACATGACCGAAGAGGGAACGCTTGTTGTGCCGAATGGCGCGTCGGTTGAGCTTGCCGTTAAGGGTGACTTTTTCGTACAGGCCGATGCAACGACGAGCGCGGGCGCGACGGTTTACGCCAATACGTCCAATGGCGCGGCGACGCTGACGAGCGGCGCGGGTGTTGCGGACACTGGCTTCAAGACTTGGAACGCCACCACGTCCGGCGGTATGGCGATTATCACGAAACGCTAAAGGAGGAATGAACAATGATTGACATGGAACTTGCAAAGCAGAAGGGCTTTGATTTTGGCGGCGCGACCAAGTTTTTCGACAGTGCCGAGCCGCATAAGGGCGTGACTGATGCGCTTGACCCGAACACCGCCGTTCCGGCGTACATGAATGTTTACGCGAACCCGCGCGTTATCGAAATTCTGACGGCGAAGCGCAATTATAAGGCGATTGCGCCGGAAGTCAAAAACGGCGATTGGTCGACGGCTTTCACGCAGTTTCGCGCCCTTGAGCTGACGGGCACTGTTACGCCGTATCAGGACTACGATGCAAACGGCCAGGCTAGCGTCAACGCCAATTTCCCCACGAGACAGCAGTATCGTTTCCAAACGACTTTGAGAGTCGGCGACCTCGAGCAGGACGTAAACGCGGCGGCGCGTATCGACCTTTTCGCCGAAAAACAGCGCAGCGCGGCGACGCTCTTGGAAATCAGCTTCAACAAGTATGCGTTCTACGGCGTTTCCGGCTTGAACATTTACGGCTTGCTGAACGACCCGAATCTCAACGCTGACCTTACGCCGACCACGGGCACGGCGGGCAATACTTGGACGCTGAAAGCCGCCGACGAGATCATGGCGGACTTCGCGAAGATGTACGCGAAACTGTATGAGCGTTCTAACGGTTGGATTGATGGCAACACGCGCACGAAGCTTGTAATTGCCCCGGCGGCTCTCGCTGAACTGAACAAGGTCAACGCATTCGGCGCAAGCGTCAAGAAAATGCTTGCCGACACTTACCCGACTATGGAAATTCTCTCCGCGCCGGAAATGGTGACGGGTAGCGGAAACCTTGCCATGATTCTCGCCGACGAGGTGAACGGACAGCCGACCGTTGAATTTGGATATTCCGAGAAATACAAGGCTCACAGCATTATCCGTGACAGCTCGTCCATGTATCAGAAGATTTCGGCGGGCACTTACGGCGCGATTGTCTATATGCCGTTCGCGATTGTAACGATGTTGGGAGTGTGACCAATGGCACAGACTACGGTATTTTATAACGGCGTTCGCGACATTGAATTTGATGTGACGGACAAATCCGGGCTTGTGCATACCGTTGTCATTAAGGGCAGTGGCGCGGGGATTCGAGGCGTAAACGGACAGCCTCTCCCCGCCGTCGGTGCTTATGGCGTTACGGTGGTAGATGCCGACCTTTGGGCGGCGGTGAAAGCGGCTTTTACTGAACACCCGGCCTTTAAGTTGGGCTTTGTCAAAGACGGCGAAAGAGAAAAGGCAAAAGCTAAAGCGAAAGAAGAAGTTTCCGCGCTTGACAACGGGCAGGGCGCGGCGAAACAGGAAGAGGCGGGCAAGAAGAAAACCCGCAAGAAATGATGTAAAGGGGGCGCGGCTATGACTTTCGATGTAAATGCTTTTCGGGCGGTATATCCGCAGTTTGCGGAACTATCCGACGATCAGCTAAATTTCATGGCACAAAACGCCCTTATCATTTCTGGGCTTGAGCAAATCGACGGCTTTACCGATGCCGAGAAACAAAACCTTTGGTATATGCTAGTTTGTCACCTTGCCACACTCGCACAGAGAGGAACGGCAGGGGCTATGTCAAGCGCAACGGAAGGGAGTGTATCGGTCAGTTATTCAACGCCGCAATACGGCAAAGAATCGGACTGGTACATGACAACGCCTTGCGGTTCGGCATACTGGCAAATCATCAAGGGACACCGTTACGGAGGGCTTTGGTTCGATGGGTGTCACTGTTGAGATTAAGGGCGGCGACAAGTACAAAAAGTTTCTTGCCAAAATGAGCGAGATCGCGGGCGGCGTTAAGGCGGGCATTTTAGAAGGTGCGACAAACAAGGCCGGGGGCGCAAATGTCGCGTCATACGCGGTATGGAATGAATTTGGAGTGCCTAATATTACCGTTACGCCTAAAATGAGGGCTTATATGCACTACAACGGCGTCCATCTAAAGAAAGACACGACCTCGATTTCCATTCCTGCTCGTCCTTTTATGCGGACGGTGGCGAAAGAAAAGCCGAAAACATGGGTTTCCGCTATGGTGGCTCATATTCGCGGCAAGGCAACCGACCCGGCAAGATGGAAAGATGCTTTAGGCGTTGCTGGCTCCAGGATGAAAAGGGATATACAAAACAGCATCCAAAATGGAAGCTGGGTGCCTAATGCGCCTTTGACGGTGAAATGGAAAGCCGAGCGCGGAAAGTCGCAACCCGACAAGCCTTTGTTTGACACTGGCGTTATGTTCGCGGCGGTTGATTATCAGGTGGTGGATAAAGTATGAACCTACACGCAATAGTTTCCGGCGCAATCGGCAGCGTAAATCATCATGAAATGGTGACAATCTACCGTTGCACCGGGACAACCAACACAAACGGCGTTGTTGCGGTATCGTACACGCCGAGCGACATAATGGCGCAAGTGCAAGCCCCAAACGCGGGCGATTTGAAACTTTTTGACAATCTAGCAGACGCTAAACACGTTAAAAAGTTTTATATCAACGCGTCGGCGCATACGATCAACCGACACGAGGAAACGGCGGGCGATATTATCGAGCGTGCTGACGGCTCCTATTGG
>Ga0265300_10001489_pt1 | contig 21903 bp, 13 predicted proteins | sample AusTroGonzalo_MG_FD_193482 | JGI IMG/M metagenome (GOLD analysis project Ga0265300, IMG submission 193482) | Bovine rumen microbial communities from tropical cattle in Woodstock, Queensland, Australia - Gonzalo_03 | ecosystem: Host-associated > Mammals > Digestive system > Stomach > Rumen ...
CATGGAGGAACTCAAGGCTGCAAAGAAAACAGAACTGGATGGTGTTCAGGCATTCCGCATGTTCGACACCTACGGTTTCCCCCTTGACCTGACGGAACTCATCTGCCGCGAGAACGGCTTTACCGTCAACGAGGAGCAGTTCAATGTTGAGATGCAGAAACAGAAGGATCGTGCTCGCAACGCCGCTGCCGTGGAGAACAGCGACTGGGTTGAACTTGCTGCAGGCGAGCAGCAGTTCGTGGGCTACGACTATACAGAATATGAGTGTCATATCCTTCGTTATCGCAAGGTGACACAGAAGAAGAACGAGTTTTATGAGCTCGTACTCGACTACACCCCGTTCTATGGTGAGATGGGTGGTCAGGTTGGTGACTGCGGTGTCATCTGCAACGAAGCAGAGACCATCGAGATTATCGACTCCAAGCGTGAGAACAACCAGACCGTGCACATCGTGAAACAGTTGCCGAAAGATCCTTCGGGCCAGTTCATGGCTTGTGTCGATACCGACAAGCGCGATGCCTCGGCTGCCAATCACACCGCTACCCACCTGTTGGACTATGCTCTGAAGCAGGTGCTTGGCGACCACGTGGAGCAGAAGGGCTCGTTCGTCAGCCCTGACACGTTGCGCTTTGACTTCTCACACTTCGAGAAGGTGAGTGATGAGCAGTTGCGCGAGGTGGAGCGTATGGTCAACGACATGATTCGCCAGGATATCGCCCTCGACGAGCATCGTGACGTGCCTTTCGATGAAGCAAAGAAGCTCGGTGCCATTGCTCTCTTCGGTGAGAAATATGGTGACAAAGTACGTGTCGTTCGCTTTGGTCCCTCTTGTGAATTCTGTGGTGGTATCCATGCCAAGGCAACGGGTAAGATCGGCTTCTTCAAGATTATCTCTGAGAGCAGCGTTGCCGCCGGTATCCGCCGTATTGAGGCCAAGACAGGCCGTGAGTGCGAGGAACTGATATACAATATCGAAGATACACTGAAAGCCATCAAGTCGTTCTTCGTAGGAGCCAAGGACCTGCAGGCTGTCATTAAGAAACATATTGACGAACACGAGGCCATGAAGAAGGAAATTGAAGGCTTCCAGGCTCAAGCAGTCGAGCGTGCTGCCAAGCAGCTCGTTGAAAAGGCTCGTGAGATAGGTGGTGTCAAGGTCATCACGGCTGTACTGCCTATGGAACCTGCTGCTGCCAAGGATCTGGCTTTCAAGATTCGTGCTGCCGTCGAGGGCTCACTGCTCTGCGTCCTCGGCACGAAGTATCAGGACAAGCCCCAGCTCTCCATCATGATGAGCGACGACATGGTCTCTGACCACGGTCTGAATGCAGGACAGATGGTACGTGAGGCCGCCAAACTCATTCAGGGTGGTGGCGGTGGTCAGCCTCACTTCGCCCAAGCAGGTGGAAAGAACGCTGACGGACTCTCGGCAGCTGTCGACAAAGTCCTGGAATTGGCAAAATTGTAATAAGCACACTTATTTATGTATTTTCTATAGGGAGCCGGCAAATGTCGGCTCCTTTTAGTTAATATTCCTTAAACGGATAGGATTGTTCGTGATAGTGTCAAATATAATATTTATATTTGCAACTACCGAGACAGTTCTAACTATGCGAAAACTCTATCTATTAACCACTGCCGCTGTGGCAGTTATGTCAATATCTGTTTCGTCACAGACTATCAGTTTGAAGAACGACCTGCTCTATGATGTGACGTTAACGCCAAACATTGGCATTGAACGGATGATTGGCAAATCCTCCTCCATGCAGCTTTTTTACGGCATACATCCATGGAGGTTGAGCGACACACGACGACTACGGCATTGGTCTCTTATGCCCGAGTATCGCCGTTGGTTGTCTTGTCATACACCTTTTACAGGCCATTTTGTCGGCATTCATTCCTTAGGCGGTGAATACAGCATCGCGAACATAGGTATCAGCAACTCCATCCGTAACTATCAGTATGAGGGATGGTATATTGGCGGCGGACTGACCTACGGCTATACTTGGCCTCTGTCTGGTTCCTGGAACATCGAAGCTGCCGTCGGCATAGGTTTTATCCACATGGTATATGACAAATATGAAAACGCCACATGTGGCCGACTTTTGGATAGTGGCCGTCACAACTATGTGGGGCCAACAAAACTGGCAATGAATCTGTGCTACATCCTCGGTCGTTAGATAAACGAATAAAATAACTCAAAATATTTATTAACCCTTTAAACATTTCAACTATGAAGAAGTTTATTATTTTCGCAGCCCTATTTGCAGCAGGGATTGCTGTAACGAGCTGTTCAAGTGACAATGACGTTGTTCAGGAGCAGACCTCGCTTAACAACAAGTTTGATGCTAAGGGCAATGCCTATGTGAACATCGCCATTAATCTGCCAACCACAAAAGGCAGCACACGTGCTAATGGTGATTTTGACGATGGAACAGCAACAGAATATGCAGTCAATGATGCTGTATTGGTACTGTTCAAGGGCTCTGATGAGAGTAGTGCAACCTTCAATGGTGCCTACACGCTAACTACCAACGTAAAACAGACGGTTTCGAACAGTCAGATTTCAGACCGTAGACTATACACACAGCAAATCAACAAGGGTGATAATGTGATTAGCGGCAGCGACCATATTTACGCCTTTGTGGTTATTAACACCAATGGAAAATTCTTGGTTAACGAGAATGATCACGGACTGACAGTGAAAGCGGAAGATGAAGACAAGGCGTTGGTCGCTAACACGACAACATTCTCTAGCTTCAGAGGCTATGCGCTGAACACTGTTGGTGATCCTGAGGGAGACGGATTGCTTATGACCAATCCGCCGATGAGTACAGCCGCTGGCGGTTCTGCTACTCCCTCGAGTCCTAATATCAGATGGATGCCAGAACTGACGGCAGACCACATATACAACTCCATCGAGGAGGCATATTCTGGCTCGAAGTTTGTTGAGATTTATGTTGAACGTGCGGCAGCCAAAATTGACCTGAGCGTACCTTCGGGCAGTGCCGAAGGGCTGACCACCAACGACGATGTTAAATATGACCCCACTGGCATCAAATGGGAGGTTCAAAACTTTAACACGAATTTCTATGTTGCACGCCACGTCAGTTCTACCTATATGGGCTATAGTAGTAGTCTGTTGACGACTGCTGTTTATCGTTTTGTAGAAGGAACGGCTGTTGACCCGACGGCGGCTACCAAATTTTACCGTATACCATGGGCTGAAGATGATAACTACGCATCGGAAACTCCAGACAACACACCTGCCAGTTCTGTTATTGGTAAGCAGGCTACGCTTACAAAAACCCCTGCTGACGTAGTTTATCTGGCCGAGAACACGGTAAACGAGAATAGCCTGAAGCAAGAATATACGACCCGTATTGTGCTGGCCGTTCCGTTTAATGGTGGCAACAGCTTCTATACATCCTCGCTTGGTGCCGGCGATGAGATATTCAGTGTAGATGACATGAAAAACAAGATAAAAGAATATATCACTAATAAGCATGGCAAAACAGCTACTGATGTAACGTTCACAAATGCGGATGATGGTAGTGCGACCGTAACAGGAGTAACGCTGTCTGACGCTTCCGACGCATCTGCCATCATTTCCGATTTGGCATCGGCTGCACAATTCAGCTACTATAAGAGTGGCCTGGCTTATTACAAGGTTCTCATCAAACATTTCGGCGATGTTGAGACTCCGCTGAGACTGGCTGCCGACATTCCCGGTTCGACGTATGACGATGTTTATCCTACCGCTAACCGTGCACAGAACTACTTGGGACGTTACAGTATCGTGCGAAATAACTGGTATCAGATTGTTCTAGATGGCATCAAACACATTGGTAAACCTTCTGTGCCAGAGATTCCTAGCGACACGCCAGACGATGAGATTGACGCTTACCTGAAAGTGCGCATCAACATTCTTTCTTGGGGCATCAGAAGGCAGAACGTAACCCTCTAATCGCATGGCCAAGCTCAGACACGTCCTTTGGTTCGTGGTGGTGACAGTCCTTTGGGGATGTTACGACTACGAGTGTCTTGACATCGGGACGCTGCGTGATATCACGCAGCGCTTCGATGCTGAGGGCAAGGCGTGGCTGACGCTATCAATCAGTCTCTCACAGCCGTCAGAACTGACACGTGCCACGAGTGACGCGTTCAGCGATGGCGATGAGGACGAGCACATTATCAAAACGCTAACACTGATATTTTTCCATGGGGCAGAGACGGACGCAGAGGATGAATTGACTGTTGCCAACATCCTGTCAATTGACTATAAATCTATCAAACAGACAGATAGTCAGGTGACTAGCCATTCTGGAACAACAATACAAATCAGTCGCGACAACCTTGTTGCTGGTGACCGCCTTTGCCTGTTGGCTATCGCAAATATGACTCCAGACGTCAGTATTGGACAGACTTTCGCCTCGGTCAAGAACCAGAAACTGAATAGTCTCACGACGACGATTGATGACAAAGACTATTTCATCATGACCAATAGTCCGATAGCAACATACAGCGAAGGGAATAGCAAGGTGTTTACGCTTGTCGAGGTGTCTCCTGATGACCTCTTCCCCACCGCAGAAGAGGCACAGCTGCATCCGGTGTGCTACGTTTTTCTGGAACGTGCCGCCGCCCGACTAACCGTAGCACAAACGGTCAGCCCGATGGTGATACAAGGCAATACCAATATCAGCTTCACGGAGGATGACATGCGCTTCGGATTATACAAATACAACCAGAAGTGCTATTTGGTACGACATTTTGATAGTCAGTGGCTCAGTTATAATGCAGGAGGACGAGGCTATCGTTTCATGGAACAAGCTGCCCTGCCCACAGGGAAATACCGTACATATTGGGCACAGGATGCAAACTATGATGGCACCGGTGACAAGCTGAGTACCATCAAAGGATGGAAGGAAATGGGTGAAAATTACTATCTGGCAGAAAACACCTTTGATACTGGACACATGACCGATGAGAATACTACCAGTGCTGTCATCTACCTACGACTGAATGGTGGTAACGCCTTTTACACAGCCAGCACAACAGGCTGCGACGTCATCTATCAGTTGCCGGAAAATGACTTCATAGAAGACGGAACGAGTGCGAACTCCACCTTTGCGCGCCAGCAGTCCTCCTCCAGTTCTCCCTCAGTTCACCTCCAGTCCACCTCCAAGTCACCAAAGGTCAGTACGGCAACGTCCATTGATGATTATCTGCGTGAATGGCTTATGCAAACCAACAAGAGTTTCCGCCAATGGGTGAATGACTATGCTGGCGGCGAACCCCGACACGTCAATATTGCCGTAGAGACTGCTGGAGATGGTCTCATAACAGCACGGGTCACTGCCGTCACACAAACGGCACGTACAAGTGGACAAGGAATTGACGACTTTGTCAATCTTAACCTGGTGGATTATCTGAACTCGAACATCTCCCTCAGCTATTATCATGAAGGACGTTGCTTCTATCATATTCCCATTCGTCATTTCAATGACGAGTTAACGCCATGGCAATCGCCAACTACGGCTACCAACAATAGTGCCGGACAGGCTTATGGTGACAATGCCAACGACTATTTAGGGCGTTACGGTGTTGTGCGGAACAATTGGTATGTCGTGAACATTACAGGTGTCAGTCATGTGGGTAGTCCTGTAGCCCCCGATGCTGCGTCAACGGCCAACGCTGACGACCATGTAGAGCAGCTATTAAACGCCACACTGACCATCACTGGCTGGAACAGTCAAAGCAAAGAACTGAGATGAAACGAAAATGAAGAGATACAAATATTATATCACGCTACTCAATCTACTGACAGCAATACTGCTGCTAGTTGCATGCCACGACTACGCTCTACCTGATGGACAAAGCGTTGCCATAGCCGAGACGTCGGCCACAAGCTATCTCAACTTGCATATTGTCAGCACGTCAACAAGTGACACTCGTTCTTCAGCTGCCGAGGAAAACGCAGTATACGATGGGATTCTCTGTATCTTTGAGGGCAACAGCGAAGCGGAAGCCCAACTGAAGTCTGCAACCGTTATCGACCAACTCGTCAACAATCCCGGTAATAACACGTCAGTAAATATTACCCAACAATTGGCTATAGGGACTCATCCATATAGCGGGAAACGCTATGTGTTGGCACTACTGAACACGACTTCGACAGGTTTTTCTGTTAGAAATGGCATGCTCTGCCATCATGGCGCTGTGCTCACGGGATGCACCATCGACGATATCAAGGCAATCAAGATTGATTCTGTAGGAAGCACAGCAGAGCATGTGGGACTTTTCATGGCTAATGCCCCACAGAGCGATGGCACCATTATGCCTCAACTATCCGCCAGCTACCTTTTTGACACGCCGGAGGCAGCTACCGCAGGAAGGCAACTGACCATTAATGTGGAACGAGCTGCAGCTCGTGTAACCGTCAGCGATGAGACCACCGTACTGAGAGCCATATTCTTAAATGGTAAGAGCAACATACATCCCAGTATCCACAAAATGACTTGGACATTGAACAACTTTCAACAGAAGAGCTATGTTGTGCGACATGCGCCATCGCCATACATGAACTGGGCCATGTCCGTTGCAGACACACCTTTGTCGTTTTCTGCCTCCGATTTCAGTTTATGGCCACATCGGTCTCACAGTAACGACGAACTATACATTGCCGAGAACACCAATGCCACTGAAACAGAGGTTATCGTCGAGGTACAGCTGAAAGACCAGAACAGCATGCTGATGCATCATGCATTTGTTTTCCATCCTTTCGGGGAGTATACGGAGAACGCGTTCACAGATCTTTATACCAGTCCGGAACAGTACATCGAATACCTGAAGTGGGGATTGTCACCAGAGAATAAGATGGCCTTCGGACTGGAAAACAAGGACAATGCCGACATCTTCAAAAACGCTACGATTATTGTTGAAGGCGATGGTGACGTAGTCATAACCCTGCATAACTATGATTTTGGTGCAGAAGACCAAGCACGTCTTACAAATCTAGCTTCCTTCTTAAGCGCATACACCACCTGTTTCCACGACGGGAAACTCTACTATACTTACAAAATCACGCACAGTATCAGTCCAGACGACAGTCGCAATGCTGTCGTACGCAATAATGCCTATGACTTGAGACTCACTGATGAAAGCATCCATCACATTGGACGTAATAAACCGTAATAATCCTCGAAACGGCAAGACATAATCAAAAAGAGGTGTTATATGAAAAGACGAGCATACAATCTGAGAAGAATCCCTTTATGCGCAGTGCTTCTTTCACTGCTGCAGTTCTTCTCGTGCTCGATTATAAATGAAGACCGTAGTGATTGTCCTGACTGCCGCAACCCGTTGCGTATTCATCTGTGTTACGACTACAATACACAACGGGCCAACATGTTCAGCAATCATGTGGAGGAGGCAACAATCTATGTTGTTGACGATGCTACTGGTCTTGTCGTAGAGAGCATGACTACTGGCAATGATGTAAAGAACCAACCACTGCGCAATCCGACATTTGCATTCAACGTTGAAGGACTGGTGGCTGGGCGCTACCGTCTCTATGCAACAGGGCGTTCGGCTGCTGATGCAGCATTCAACATTGAAGAACCTTCCATCGGCGAAAGCATAGACAAACTACAGTTTGAGTTGCCTGCCGACACTGCTGGTAATGTGCCAGCCTTACGACTCGACACCATTTGGACGGCACTGAGACCTATCATTGTTGATGTTCCGGAAGACGAGGCGACAGAGGCCACAATTCCCTTGATGCGTCTGACTAACGACTTGAGTGTTACGGTGTTCCGCCGCGATAAGCCTGCTGATAACGACCACAAACGTTATGACGTCAGTGTCATATCTCCATTCGTCGGCCACTCGTCGAAAATGACATACCATCCATTTGCCCAATGGACTACCGAGGCAACCACTGATAATGTCATAACCGAGCGCAACGCTCATTATGACCTGTCGTTAGGACGGCTCGTCAATCACGATGATGCCCGCTATAACCCCCGTCTTGTTATCCGCAATCGTGAGGATGACACTGAGGTTGTAAACATCGACCTGTGTTATTATCTGGCATTAGCACGCAATGCCTTTGAGATTCAACACTATGATATTCAGGAATACCTAGATCGCGAGTATAACTATCGTATAGACTTCGGCTTGGAAGGTAACCACTGGAAGACTGTCGCAATATACATTGATGTCCTTTCATGGAGTCTGCGTATACAGAATGGGAAAATATAAAATGAAGAATACAGGAATTATAAGACTATTGGTCGTTGGCTGTTTGCTGTTGACATGGGCTGCCCCATCGTGGGCTGTCGCCAGGACAGTGGCGTGGCAGGCTGTTAACCGCATCACAAACGTTGATGGCAACACATTCACGACAGCAAATAACGCCGCTAATGCTTATGCATTGGCGTTAGATGACTTAAGTACCATCGAGGGTATTGGTACGGTGGGCATTGTCAACATTCAGTTCTATTGTCACATCCCCTCTGACAGCCGTTGGGTGATTGGCATCGGTGACAAAAACATACGTGGAACAAATGCCAATGGCTCCACAAAATCAACATACAACACCGATGGCCTCATCATGCGTTTCGGTGTCGCAAAACAGAACAATACTTTCAATGTCAATGGTGTTGAGACGTCTTTTTCACCCCTTGTTGACAGGGTTTTGCTAGTATCTTTCTCTTACGACCACAATGCTCATACTTACTCGTATGAATTGAGAGACGTGCAAACCAATAACGTCTATTATAGTGCTTATGGTGTTTCGACTACCGTCGGTGCCCCTACACTTATCGAAGCTTACTCGTGGATGAACAACACCAGTATTTCGCTGAGCGATGTCTATGTGTCGTTTAGCGACTTCTACTTTCCCAATGTAGCAGAAATTGCTTACATCGAAGACATCAGCTACACGCTGCCACTCGTTAACAATACAGGTCAGACAGCCTACTACTCTTTTAACACAACAGGCAATTTCCGACAGGACGGGGCTACGCTCTATCCGAGGGCAACAACGGGCAACCAGCCTGACAACGATTGGGAAGGTGACCCCATCGTCGTTACCGCCAATGCCAACGGCCAGCAGCCTACGACCTACTACCTGCGCTTCAAGACGCGGAACCTCATCAATCCTGCTAATTTATGCACATCGAACACTTTCAACGCAGGGAGTACGCCTGGCATGTTCCTCAGCAATACTGTGACATTAGATGGTATGACACTATCGTTCAGTGAATCCACCAACGTTCCTGTAGTCCGGAGTATCGGTGGCGACTATGGTGTCACTATTATTGACCCTAACAGCTATTTCTTTGCATACATCGACAACAATAGTACGATGTGGGGTACCGTCTACAAGCTGGTAACAACACAAGCCAAGAAGTTGCACGTAACAGGCTACTTCTCAAACAGTGGCGAAGACTGTGTGCTTCTGGAGGGTAACAGGCAGATTGGTACTATTACCAATCCCAGAGACGGTTCGCTGGCCACAGGAACGTTTGACTTGGAAGCTGGAAAGACTTACTATCTTTATGGCACGCCATACACAGTGTTTGCTATGAAGTCGCTTTCTTACACCGATGCTTTTTTTCCACAACCATATATGGTAACAGCCATTCCCGCCGACGGTCACTTTCAACAGATGGTGAACGACATGTCTGCCCCAGTCTATAGTATTGCTGGCGTGACAGGAGACTTGGCTGACAAAAACGTTACCATCAATAGCAGTACAGGCGAGTTGAGCGGACTCACCGCCGGCGGTGCCGTAAAGGTGCAGGCTACAGGGGGCGGAATAACATCCTACTATGTACTTACTGTAGCATATCCTGCTACCGATTATCCGGGCCATGTTTGGAACTTCTGCGAGGTACAGGGGGGGCTGAACACTGCAGACGGACTGAAGGCTATACCTACGCCGCAGACGACCACCATCGATAGTCATGGTGATATCTGGACTGCCATGTACAAGATTAATAATCGTAATCCTGTATGGTATCATAATAATGTGGTTAGAGGTGACAATGCCTTTATCGTCCAGGAGACTGCTGGCCTGATCTTTAACACAGGCTATCAGCGGTTCTACCTGCGTAACGACGATGCGGAGACTACTTTTGTGGGCATGAAGGACTATAACTCCTCGCTAACCATTCCACAGTTGAATGCTGGTGACATCGTGGAGATGATGTGGCGTCACGATACCAGTGGACAAGGAACGCAGTTTACAGCTACCAATGTCAACGACCTGCGTGGAAAGCCCGTCAGCGAGGAGTTCCAAATTACGGAATCGGCGAGACGTTCTAAGACGCGTTACGTGGGAAGTTACTCTTTTGTGGCTACTGGCGGAGATGTAACATTTACATTGCACGACAGCGGCAATAGCGATCTCCTGTCGGTCCGTATTTATAAAGGGCCGTACCATCCGACCATGCGCAGTGTCAATCAGGAGGGCAATATCCCTGTGCCCAATAATCTGATTGTCGACGGTTCTCAAAACGAAGGCTATGTTCTCAACTATTGCAACCAACTTTATTCTACAAGCACGGGGCCGGCGATGTACGTACTGAAGGGCTATCGTCAGAAAACAAACGATAGCCAAGTGATGGGCGTCGACTATGATCACCCAGGGTGTGTCACTGGTGTCAACTCCGATCTCTCGCCGACCGAGTTCACTGATGAGGATGCCTATCCTGTCAGCAACGAAGAAAGCCAACGGCTCTATGAACTTCGCAAGAACATCATTGGACTGGAGGTGTTTAATCAGCCTTGGCAATCGGACAACTGTTCCTATAATTTCGGACGTATCAGGGCCAGCGGCGGTTGGGGTAAGGTGACTGTTCGCATGAACAACTATACCAACGACTTGAAATACGTTATCGGTTACACGCCCGACTATACATTAAACATAGGCTCTGCACCTCATCAGGAGTACCCGTACACTTGGGATTTTACGAATATATCGGGACAGGCGGTATTGGGACAGGCAACGAACGTCTATAACACTATCACCCAAAACGACCAGAATGCGGTCAACTGGATAAGCGACGGAGGCGGCACCTTCTCGTTGAATACTGATAATTACGATCCGTTACAGTCGCAGTACGTGCCAGGGGCCGTCCTCGTTACCACGGAGAAAGCGCTGAGTAACTATAATGGAGATACCTGGGGTAAGTATGCCCTCGATGAGCTCGACGGATTAGGTGTCGATGGCAAAATAACCATCGATACCGACAGTAAAACCAGCAGTAGCCGTCGCTCGCAGTTACGTCGTGTGGTTGCTAATCGTGTTGAACTGCTAAGGTATTCGATGGACAAAACTAACTATGTGGGTAATGGGCCTTTCTTGGAAGCTGGCTATGGATGGATTAAGTTCGGAGATGATGCCCGAGACTCATCGTTGGTGGCTACATGTGGCTTTAGCTACAAGTGTGACGAGGATGTTGGCTCCAGCAAGGTTGTCAGCCTAACACCTTCACGTTCACTGAAGAATGGCGATATTATCAGTATCAAAGCCTATGCCACCAGTGTGCCGACCGACAACAAGTCCTATGGCCTCGGCATTTATACTGAAAATTGGAATGGTGCGACACCCCGTGCAACAATGTTCATTCCCAACGGCATGAAAAATGCTGAGGTGGAAATGACGTACATCGTCAGTGAAGGCGATGGTCTTCGGGGGAGCAGTCTACTTCATGTATTCCGCCACGACGGACATTCGGTGTATCTGACAGAAGTCCTCATCACGGGAAGCATAAACGACGAGCCTGCAAGTCGTGAGATGCTCTGTGAAACGGAAACAACACTGACCATCCCCGATGTTACGACAGGCCATCGAATCTATGTCAGCGCCTCCGTTCAACCGGAATCTGTAACAGGTGCCACATTGATTTCCGACGGCAGCGATGCTGCTGACGGAGTCTGGCGTTACGATGTGACAACGGCTGGTAATGTCTATATCAGTTTCCCTATGGGGGCACGTATATATAAAATAGGTGTAACCGACATACTCAAGACCATGCACCCCGTTGGCGGTACAGGTTGGGCCACCGAGAGTCGCAATCACAGCATCGACCATACACTGACGGGGAACTTTACCATGAACGAGGTTAACGCCTATACTGTCAGCTACGACAGCTATGACCTCAACACCGCTACCGTTGCTTTAACCCCCGTTCAGAAAACGGGCTATGTGCCTGACAATACCGGCATCGTCATGCGACAGGACAACAATGTCGGTAGTAATCTTTACGAGGTGCCGCTGTTCTACCCCTCATACACTCGTGAGGCAGCCGACATCGCCGATGACAACATGTTGGTTCCCGTTGTCACTGGTGGCCGTCAATGGTATGAAGTCAATTCAGAAGGAAAGCAGAAATTCATCCTTACCAACGTGCATTGGCGTTACTCTGTCAGCGACGGTTGGGGGTCTCAGATAACTGATACCGATGCTGCAGGTTTTTACCGGCTCCATGTCTGGGGCGACGCTACAAAGGATTGGTTACCAGACAACTGTGCCTACCTCGGTGTGTCTCAAGGAGAACTGCCGGTCGCCGTATGGAATTCTGCTGCAGGCTCCCGTCGCGAGGGCACCCTCGGCATTCGCGACACTGGCGATGTCCCCACAAACATTTCGGATGTTAAGCTCTATAACGACTTAAAGGACGCTAAAGACCAAAAAGAACATTGGTTCTCTCCCGACGGCCGTCGCATAGTTCCACTTAAGAAAGGTCTCTACATCACTCGGGGCAAAAAGATCATCGTGAGGTAGCGGCTATCGAATTTTTCTGCAATTCGAACATCGATATATCCGGGAATTTTCTTTCGAAGCATTCCCTTACAGTCTTTGAGATAAGCAGATAATCCTCTTCGCTGCAAAAGGTGTTGTCGTTTAGACAGACAGAATCGTATCGTTCTTCTAACAAGACCTTCTGTAGGTCAGTAAGTATGTCTTGATTATACCGCTGATATGCAATGCCTTTCCTTTTAAACGGATAGAACTTGTTTGATGCGAACTGCCAGAATCGTATGAGATATTGATTCACGTCTATGTCAGATCTGAACCTGGAACAACTACGATCAAGGACTTCAGGTTCAGCCTCCCAGACCTCTTTGAAGATGGACTTTAGCATCGGCTGCTCTAAGTGGAGCATGACGAAATACTCAAATTTGTCCCTACCCAGCAACAACAGGGATAACAATAGAGGCTTGAACCAAAGATGTCTTCCATACCATTTGCTCCATGCCTGACGGACTGTCTTTTTCCTGCTGAAATGGCTATTCAGAATTGCCACGTCACAGTATGTGGCGAGATACATCCCATAGTTGTCTTCTTTTGTATGTTTGGGATTTCTGTACGGGGTTTCAAAATTAAAATCGCAAGGAAGACCTTTCTTGAAATAATACTCGGGCTGTATAGGCGCATTAAGGAACATGTCGTCGTTGAAATACACAAAATGTTCTGACAAATCCTTTATTCTGCCGAGATTTAGTTCAATGGTTCTGGCATTAAATGTGGGTAGATACTTTTCTGGAATAAAGTCTGAGTGTTTTACCAACACCAGTTTCTCGCAATCAGGATTTATCCAGTCTGGGAACTTGCCATTGGTTACGAGGAATACCTTGTTCACCCATGGTGCATATCTCTCTACCGCTCTGAACCAATATCGAAATATATCCCAGTTCCTGAATCTGGCTTTGTCCTTCAATGGCTTCTCCGGCCTATAATGATTATATTCCTTAATCCATTCCGGGTCATTTGAATCAACCCATAATACAACGAAATCTATACAATTGTGCGTCTATACCGAATGATAACACCTGCAAAGATAGCATGTTCTGATGTCTTTCTCTATTCGCCGTTCAGGATTTTAACCATATTTCTATTGTTTTCAACAATTTTCGAAAAACTTCCACGTGTGGAGTTTCATCCTTCATCCCCCACCGTTCGCTCTCCTATACTGCCAAATCTCCACCGAATTGACGATGTTCTGCCACAGGATGTAGCAGCCCGGACCAACGGAGGAAAGGGGGTTGAGATAGGCGGAAGAGAGCCAGATGGCAAAGGCGGTATTCTTCTGTCCCAGCGCCTGACCGGCCTCTTGTGTGTGGTCGAAGTAATGACCGATGTAGCGGCCCACGGCAAACTGTACGATACAGATGACCAATCCCAGCAGGGCGATGGCCGAAAGCAGCCAGACGGAGACCTGGGCGTGGACGATGTTCTTCACCGTCGTACCCGTGACAATCATCAGTGAGCACGCCCAAAGATAATAAGAGAGGTCACGCACGCTGACGATACGCCGATGCAGACGTTTCATGTGATGTTTCACTACATAAGCCAGTATCATCGGCATAACCAACACCAGGAACACTTCATGCAGAATTTTCGTGAATGCCGCCAGGAACGTGATGTCGGCACCTTTTTCAATCAGCGGGAAACAGACGGGTGCCAACAGCACCGTCAGGAAGTTCGATAGAAACGTGTAGGTTGTCATCTGCTCCAGCGAGCCGCCCAGCTTCTGTGTCACTACCGCTGCAGCTGTGGCACAGGGCGAGATACAGCACATCAGCAGCGCCTCCAACAATATAAGAAATGACGAGTGAGGAATGAGGAATGAGTGGCGAGGGACGAGGATAATCGCCATAATCAAACCGATAAACAGCACCTGAAACAGGGCTATCCACCCGTGCCAAGCCACAGGGCGCAGCTGTCGGAAATCGACTTTGCAAAACGTGACAAAGAGGATGAAGAACATGAACAATGGCAGGATGGTGGCAAAGAACGGCCCCATCGCTGTTGCCGCCTCGTCCAACTGGGGCGTGAAGGCAAACACGAGATACAGCGCCGCTCCCGTTCCCATAGCCACGGGCAGCGTCCAGTCCTTGATGAATCGTATAATGTCCATAATGAAGCCGCAAAGGTAAGGCTTTTCCTTGAGAAATCAAAGAAGTTACAAGGCGAATTTCGTATTTTCCGCAAAACAACACCGAGTTTCACGGTTTTTTGTTTTTTTGCGCCATCACCTCACTTCGCAAACGCAAAAAAGCGCCTCAGGGGAGAGAGTCCTCTGAGGCGCTTGATATTTCTGTTAAATCAGTCTTTTACAAAAGAGGGATTACATGAATTCTTCATCATCGTAAATAGGTTTAGAGAACCTATACCAGTACGTATCATTCCATCTGGCGTTCAGACTATGAAAGGTATCTACTCTGTCCGTATAGGGGACACCCTCTACATAATGCTTGAACTCGGGATACCAAGCCTCCATGTGTACGCGCTCCTCCAGCCAGCTGTAGTCTGTGTCCATACACATCTTCTCAGCGGGCTCACCGCGCTGTGCCGTCAACGGCAGGGGGTTGTTGTCAACGTAAACGGGGAGGTCGATCAGCGTAGGATGATGAGACTCCTTCTGCTTCACCTTAACGATTTTCACCACGGGGTTCTTGTCACCAGTCCAGTAGGCACCGGTGTCGGTAGGTCTGTCCTTTCCGACGGTGTTCACAAAGACACTCTGTGGCACGCCGAAAGCGGCATGAACTTCGTAGGCACCGGTATTGGTATCCTTGTAATCGCCAACGTAGATGGTCTTGCGGGCACCCTCGGCACGCAGAATGGTATAGAACGTGGCATAGCCACCATTCTCGGCGCTGGCCTCTTCCATGCGCTTGGCATCGAACACAGCATCGTTATAGTCGAAGTCGCTGGTGCTGACGTTCAGGTCTTCGCAGATGATACGCTTGAAACCGAAGGCATCCAACTGGCGGATGTCAAGGGCAAGACCGATGTTCACGCCAGCCTCAACGAGCTGACGCAGATAGGCACGCCTGTCTGATTCGCTCAGACGATTGATCTCCATCACAGTCAACTCACAGATTTCTTCGTTGCTCATAGCGGCGGCTCTGGTGACCTCGCCGCGTGTGGCAACGGGCTCCTCAAAGCTGAAGCCCCAAGTCACATTAGGGGCAACCTCACCAAAGGTCTTCTCGAAAACCTCTGCGAACTTGTTGTGTTCTGCCTGGAAAGTGGCAGTCTCATCGTAGTAATCGGTCTCGTTACTACAGCTGCTTGTAAGCGCAACGGCACCAAGCATCAGCGTCAGTGCATAGCAAACTCTTTTCTTCATTTAATGACTTTTTAACGGTTAGATTTTTAACAAAATTTGCAGTCGGCTGCAAAGGTAATAATAAATAGGTGAAGAGGTTACTGTTGGTATGTTAAAAAAACATAAACAAACCACGAATGCACACTAAAAATCACTCGAAGAGAGACAAAAAAGCTCCCCCAAGGTGGAGGAGCTTAAAGAAATCATCTACAGAGTTAAAAAGCGACGACGGCGCGAATATAGGGATCGAAAACATGGGTCTTTGTGCCGGCGTCCGCAGAGCAGTTGCCATCACCATCCACAAAGAAAGTCCAAGCAGAATCTTCGCTATGCTCTGAACTCGTCCAGTACCAAGCGCAACTGCTATTAAGCCAATTCGCACCTGCCTAGTTCAGGATGAGGTTAAAGTTCGCTACATTCATATCGCTATTAGCGACATCTGTCAAGAGCGTTGAATAAGTCTCACCTCTTGATTTCGACAGCAAGCCCCATGCGATCAGCTGCCACTGGCCTAAACTGGGCAAGAACCAATTGCTGACACCAAAAGCGCCCCAAGGGAGAAAACCTCCGAGGCGCTTTTTGTGGTGTGAAAATTGTATTAAAAGGCGAAGACAGGGCGCACACGTTTGCCCGACTTAGAATTGTTGCGCGCTAAGCCCCAATAGAAGTCCAGGCTCCAGGCAGCTCTCTCATCGCTCTCTGTACACGACCAATATTCGCCATACAAATACAAACTAGCACCCCAGCAGTCGCTCAGGACTGAGTTGAAGTAACTGCCCTTTACCTTGTCATTAGGATTATTGTAATCCCCTATGAGCACAGAAGAAGATGGCCCGGACAGATTCTCCTTCAGTCCAACCATTCCCCGAATCATCAGCTGCCACTGTCCCAAGCTGGGCAAGAACCAACCGCTGGAAGCTGAAGGAAGGCGAGTAGGACTATAGTTTACATCAGCATAGTTGATGCCATACTTGAAATTGACGCAAGCCCTGGCTGCATGATGGATGTGCTCCGTGCAATTGCAAAGCAAACGGGTAATAGTGATACCGTTCCGCAGGGTTCTGGCATCTTCGACATTCTCACATCTATTTGCGGCAGGCGTACATGAGGTAGTGGACTTCGAAGACCAAGACGGCTCAAGACTACCCACCCAATCAGGATCGTCGCTATAAGGTGCCACAAGATTGTAATCAATGTCCCGCATGGATATGGCAAGACCATGATAGCCGGTTATGGGGTCTGTACTGCTGTCATCGACGCTGCCATGTGCGCCAACATAGGCAATCATGGCTGCTGGTACAAGTTCGCGGGTGTAATCAAGCACGACTGTCTCTTTATAGAATCGGCCTTTCTGTAATGTAACATTGTTGAAAGTCTTACTGTAGACTTTGCCAGGGCCTTTGGTGACACGGTAGATGTTTCCATCCTCGTCGATGACGTCACCGATATTGGCTGTCGTGCAGGTTGCCAGCGTCGTATTCAGCTTCGTGTAGAAGTAGCCTTCCAGCACGGTGGTAGAAACAATCGTGATGTCGGCATTATTGACAGGCAGCATGGCGATGACGGGGGAGTAGTATCCATAGTTGTCGATGGTGTATTTATGTGTGCCGTCAGAGATTTCCATCTTCATAGCCAAGAGACCGTTAGTTTCAGCAGCCCATTTCTTCGCCGCTATCTGATAGAGGCATACCTCGGGCTGCATGACGACGCTGTTCTTCAGTGTGGCGGTCGTCCCCTCAACATTCAAGGTTGTTGTGGCAGTCTCGATGTCGAGACCATACTGGCTGATATACGCCAATGTGCCTTGCTGATTCATCAGAGCATCGGTCTTGAAGCCGCCGTTACCATCATGTGCCGAAGCGGGATAGACCAACGATACATTGTTGCTACCCGTCTTGGGAGCGCTGAGCGTGGCGGTAAAGTTGGCAGAGCCGTCATCGTTGATGTTTTCTATCGTAGCTGTGGCCGATGCGTGGCCATTGGATGTTTCGTAGTAGATGGCTAACTGGTCACCTACCTCCCAGCTGCCCGTGCCGTCTTCAGCGATGGTGCGTGTCAGATCGCCCTTGCTGCCAAGAATACCCTTCAGCACTACGCCTTTTGTGGGAGTTTGTGATTCGGGATTCGTTTCACTTAGGATGTCATCACTGCCAGAACAGGCAGCCATCATGGTTCCTGCCAACATCAGGATTGCTGTATAAAATATGTTCTTTTTCATTGTTGTTGTCATTAAGGTTATTTATCTAACACACCATCTGTCATTTCATAGGAGCCATGAATAAGGCTTGGCTCTGAAGAAGAAGGAGTTGGAGTGGGAGTAGGAGTTGGCTCGATGTGATTACTATCGGTAGACTTATACCAATACGTATCATACCAACGGGCACCTTTCTCCTCTGTGAAAATATCGGACTGATCCGAATAGGCCTCACCGCTGATGTAATGAGAGAAAAGGGGATACCAAGTCTCCATGTGTACACGCTCTTCGAGCCAACTGTAGTCTGTATCCATACACATCTTCTCGGCAGGCTCGCCCCTTAGTGCTGTCAATGGCAGGGAGTTGTCGTCAACGTAAACGGGGAGGTCAAGCAGCGTAGGCAGGCTGCCGTTCGTCTTGACCTTGACAATCTTCACAACGGGGTCGTGGTCCTTCTTCCAATAGGCGCCAGTGTCTATGGGCTTGTCCTTTCCAACGGTGTTCACAAACACCTTGGAAGTTACGCCGAAGGCAGCGTGAACCTCGTAGGCACCGGTATTGCTATCCTTGTAGTTGCCAACGTAGATGAGCTTATGGGCGCCCTCGGCACGTAGGATGGTGTAGAACGTTGCGTAGCCGCCATTGCCGGCGGTGGCCTCCTCCATGCGCTTGGCATCGAACACGGCATCGTTATAGTCGAAGTCGCTGCTGCTGACGTTCAGATCCTCACAGATGATACGCTTGAAACCGAAGGCATCCAGCTGACGGATGTCAAGGGCAAGACCGATGTTCACGTCGGACTCGACGAGCTGGCGCAGATAAGCGCGCTTGTCCGATTCACTCAGACTCTCAATCTCACTAACACTTAATGCACAAATCTCTTCGTTAGTCAAAGCGGCTGCTCTGGTGACCTCGCCACGTGTTGCGACGGCCTCGTCATCAGCGTTAAAGCCCCAGCTCACATTAGAATCAACCTTGCCAAAGGTCTTCTCGAAGACCTCAGCGAACTTGTCGTGTTCTGCCTTGAAAGTGGCAGTCTCATTGTAGTAGTCGGTCCCGCTACTACAGCTGCTTGTAAGCGCAACGGCACCGAGCATAAGCATCAGTGCATAGCCAATACTTTTCTTCATTTTTGATCTCAAGAGGTTAATAATTCAGTAATTTTCTGCAAAGTTAATAATAAATAGGTTAATAGGAAGTATTCGGACTGTTAAAGATATTTAATTGCTTCGTAAGCACAAAAAAAGCGCCTCAAGGGAGAATACCCTTGAGGCGCTTATGTTATTTGTGAAAGAGTTAAAAAGCGACGACGGCGCGAATATAGGGATCGAAAACATGGGTCTTTGTGCCGGCGTCCGCAGAGCAGTTGCCATCACCATCCACAAAGAAAGTCCAAGCAGAATCTTCGCTATGCTCCGAACTCGTCCAATACCAAGCGCAACTGCTATTAAGCCAATTCGCACCTGCCTGGTTCAGGATGAGGTTAAAGTTCGCTACATTCAAATCGCTATTAGCGACATTTGTCAAAGGCGTTGAATAAGTCTCGCCGTTAGCCTTCGACGTCAAGCCCCAGACAATCAGCTGCCACTGGCCTAAGCTGGGCAGGAACCATTTGCTGGTGCCTTTGGGAAGTGGCAATGAATAACGGTCGGCACTATTACTGTAGTAAGAGTTGCCGCCGCCGTATTGATAAGATGCCGCATTATAGTTGCGAGCGGTCCTGGCAGCCCAGTGCGTATGGGACTCATGATTGACGAGTTCGTCAGTCATGCTAATGCCGTTCTTCAACTCACGGGCAACAGCAATATCATCGCAGGCATGGCTGGTACAAGCCTCGGAACTCTGATTGCACCATCTGGGACCACTCCAGTTGTTATCCCAGTTTTTGTTGTAGCTTAAAGTATTACTCTGTGTGCTCCCCAGCATGGACATAGCAAGACCGTGGAAGCCGGTTTGAGGGTCTGTACTGCTGTCATCCACAGTACCATGCTCGCCTACATAGACGATTACGGCCACTGGTCTCTTGACTTTGAGAACTATCAATTTCTGACTGTAGAACTTACCCTTTTCCAACGTGATACCGCTGAAGCTGCTGATTCTGGTGAGACCGGTGCCGGCACTAACGCCATAGACATTGCCATCCGAGTCGAACACGTCACCTACATTCTCGGCCGTACAGTTAGCCAGCGTCACTCCAATCCGCTTAGTATAGAGGTAGCCCGACCCTTCATTCTCACTGGTGACAGTCGAGAACGTGAAATCAGCATTTTCAGTGGGCAGCAGAGCTACGGTGAAGACGTTGTTGGCTTCGGCAGCGTTGATGGAATAGGTGTGCGTGCCGTCATTAATCTCCAAATGGTTGGTGGGATACAAGTCATTATAATAATCTTGTCTCAGTTGCATCTTATAGATGCACACCTCGGGCTGCATCTGGACGTCGCTGGTCAGTGTAGCGGTGTTGCCCGATACGTTCATGGTCGTGGTAGCAGTCTCGATGTCGAGACCATTCTCGTTGATATATTCCAACGTACCTTCCTGATTCATCAGGGCATCGGTCTTGAAGCCGCCTTGACCGTCGTGTGCAGTAGCGGGATAGACCAACGATACATTGTTATTGCCTTTCTTGGGAGCACCGAGCGTGGCGGTGAAGTTAGCAGAACCGTTATCGTTGATGCTTGACACCGTAGCAATGGCTGAAGCGTGGCCACTATATGTTTCATAGTAGATGGCAAACTGGTCGCCTACCTCCCAATTGCCTGTGCCGTCTTCAGCGACGGTGCGTGTCAAATCGCCCTTGCTGCCAAGGGTACCCTTCAGCACAACACCGTCTGTGGGTGTTTGTGACTCGGGGTTCGTTTCACTTAGAATGTCATCATTGCCAGAACAGGCAGTCATCATGACTCCTGCCAGCATCAAGACTACTGTATAGAATATGTTCTTCTTCATTGTCGTTGTCGTTAAGGTTATTATTGAAATACGCCGTCAGTCGTTTCATAGGAGCCATGAATAAGGCTATACTCCGGAGAAGAGGGAGTTGGCTGGATGTAGCTACGATCGGCTGACTTATACCAGTACGTGTCATACCAACGGGCTCCCTCCTCCTCAGTAAACACATCGGGGACATCGGGATAAGCCTCACCGCTGATGTAATGAGAGAAGAGGGGATACCATTCCTCCATGTGTACACGCTCTTCGAGCCAGCTGTAGTCTGTATCCATACACATCTTCTCAGCAGGCTCACCTCTCTGTGCAGTCAACGGCAGGGAGTTGCCATCAACATAAACGGGGAGGTCAAGCAGCGTAGGCTGGCTGCCGTTCATCTTGACCTTGACAATCTTCACAACGGGGTTCATGTCACCAGTCCAATAGGCACCGGTGTCTATGGGCCTGTCCTTTCCAACGGTGTTGACAAACACCTTGGAAGTTACGCCGAAGGCGGCGTGAACCTCGTAGGCACCAGTATTGTTATCCTTGTAGTTGCCAACGTAGATGAGCTTGTGGGCACCCTCGGCACGCAGAATGGTGTAGAACGTTGCGTATCCGCCATCAGTGGCCTCTTCCATGCGCTTGGCATCGAAC
>Ga0265300_10001490_pt1 | contig 21901 bp, 13 predicted proteins | sample AusTroGonzalo_MG_FD_193482 | JGI IMG/M metagenome (GOLD analysis project Ga0265300, IMG submission 193482) | Bovine rumen microbial communities from tropical cattle in Woodstock, Queensland, Australia - Gonzalo_03 | ecosystem: Host-associated > Mammals > Digestive system > Stomach > Rumen ...
AGAACCAGAAGGTTACCAAAACCGAGAAGTCTGCAATGGTGGGCAAACTGATCGCCGAACGCGCTAAAGAAGCTGGCATCAACGCTGTCGTTTTCGACCGTAACGGCTATCTGTATCATGGTAGAATTAAATCTTTGGCCGACGCAGCCAGAGAAGGTGGTTTAATTTTCTAATACGAGGAGGAATATGTCAAACGCTAATATCAAAAGAGTAAAATCAACCGATATCGAATTCAAAGACAGATTGGTTGCAGTAAACAGAGTTACTAAGGTTACCAAGGGTGGTCGTACATTCAGCTTCTCCGCTATCGTCGTCGTTGGTAATGAGAATGGTATCGTTGGCTACGGCCTCGGCAAAGCAAAGGAAGTTTCCGCCGCTATCGCCAAAGGTATCGACGATGCTAAGAAGAACTTGATCCAGGTACCCGTGCTCAAAGGTACTATTCCTCACGCTCAGGAAGGTAAATACAGCGGTTCCCTCGTATTCATGAAACCCGCTGCTCCTGGTACCGGTGTTATCGCTGGTGGTGCTATGCGTGCCGTCCTCGAAAGTGTTGGTGTGAAGAACGTGTTGGCAAAATCCAAAGGCTCTTCCAACCCCCACAGTGTGGTGAAGGCTACCATCAACGCCCTGGCTCAGCTCCGCGATCCTTACACCATCGCCAAAGTGCGTGGCGTACAGCTCGACACCGTATTCAACGGCTAAGATTTCCCCAAAAGTTTTTTATATGCGAGACTCCTGCCCTTACGGGTGGGAGTCTTTTTTCGTTTAGACGGGGAGACATGCACTTCGTGCATTCGGGGAGACGGGAAGACGGAAAGACGATGTGTTCATCTTAACGAGTGAACGAAGTGAACGTCTTGTCGAGCGAGCATGGCGAGCGTCTTCACGAACTCACGAAGTGAGTGACTTCCCTCCATTAATTAATTTGCAAATTAAATTGGCACATTAGCACATTGTCTCATTAGCACATTAACTAATTTGCACATTTGCTAATTAAATTGTATTTTTGCAGAAAATTTGAACTATGGCAAAAGAAACAATTACCTATACCGAGGCCCTAGCGGAATTGCAACAAATCGTCAGTGAAATGGAAAACGCCGACATCCCGGTGGATGAACTTTCCGACAAAATCAAACGCTGTACGATGCTCATCAAATTATGCAAGGACAAGCTGACCAAAACCGAGGCCGAAATTGCGAAAATCATGAACGCGGAAGAGAATTGACAGTTGATAGTTGACAGTCGATAGTCGATAGTTGATAGTTGATAGTTGATAGTCGATAGTAGCATTCCTGCCATTTTTAATCATTAAACTCTAAACACTAAACATTAAACCGCTGAACTTTGAATTTTGAATTTTGAACTTTGAATTCATAATTATAACTACTATTCCCTATTTCCTAACCCCTAACCCCTAAAACCTATAACCTGTAACCTGAAATCTGTAACCTACAATGGAAACCCTCACCACCCCCCTGATCGAAGAATACTGCGAGGCTCACACCTCCCCGGAGAGTGAGTTGCTGTATCAGCTGTTCCGCGATACCCATTTGCATACCGTCAAACCCCGGATGCTGTCGGGACAACTGCAGGGTCGTTTCCTCTCCATGGTTTCCCGCTTGGTAAGACCTGTGCATGCGTTGGAAATCGGCACTTATACTGGCTATTCAGCCCTGTGTCTGGCAGAGGGCTTGGCTCCGAAGGGCGTGCTTGATACGATTGAGGTGGACGAGGAGTTGGAAGATATGATAAACAGATATATTGGCGCATCTGAATATAAGGACAAAATCAGACTCCATATCGGTGATGCGCGCCAGCTAATTCCCCAATTCGACTGCCAGTGGGATCTGGTATTCATGGACGCCGAGAAAAGAAGTACCCGCGAGTTCTATGATCTTTTGCTGCCCCGGATGCGCAAGGGCGGACTGATGATGATTGACAATATGCTGTGGAGCGGCAAAGTGGTGGAGGAGGGGAGCCACCATGATTTGGATACCCAAGCTATTATGGAATTCAACGACTATGTGCAGCGGGACGAGCGCGTGAGCAATGTATTGTTGCCCTTGCGGGATGGGATTATGATGGTGATGTGCTAAAAAGTGGTCAGTGATCAGTGATTAGTGGTTAGGGGTTAGTTAATAGTCGAAAAATGGATTTTGGATTTTGAATTATCTACCTAATAACTGAACACTGACTCCTGACCCCTGAGAACTTGAATTATGAATTTTGAATTTTGAATTCTTATGAGAATAGATATACTGACATTATTTCCTGAAATGTTTACCGGCGTGTTTGGCTGCTCTATTATCAGTCGCGCGGTCAAGGGTGGCTACCTGGAACTGCACACACACGACATTCGGGACTATAGTACCGACAAGCACCGTCGTGTGGACGACTATCCCTTCGGTGGAGGGGCAGGCATGGTGATGATGGTGGAGCCCATTGCGCGCTGCATCGAGAAACTGAAGAGTGAGCGGAAGTATGACCTGGTGCTCTTCATGGCCCCCGATGGCAAGACCTTCGACCAAAATTATGCCAACCGTCTCTCCTTGCAGGAGAATATCATGATTTTGTGTGGTCATTATAAAGGTGTGGACGAGCGAGTGAGGGAATTGTTCATCGACGAGGAAGTCAGTATTGGTGATTATGTGCTGTCGGGAGGTGAGATTGCGGCCATGGCCATTGTGGATGCGGTGGCAAGAATCATTCCAGGGGTGCTCCATGACGAGACCTCTGCACTGCTGGACTCGTTTCAGGATGGACTTCTGTCAGCTCCTGTATATACCCGTCCTGCTGATTATCAAGGATATAAGGTCCCGGATATCCTATTGTCGGGACATCAAAAGAATATTGACGACTGGCGTTTAGAGCAACAGTTGAAGCGAACCCAAGAGCGTCGTCCCGACCTTTTGAAAGATTTTTAACAGCATTCTGTTAAAAAAAAAAATCGATAAAAAATATTTTTTTGCGTTTCATGTAAAAAAAATATGTATTTTTGCATGTTGAAATTGTAGTGTAGTGCAATCTCAAAAATTATTTATAAACACTGAAAAACCAATAAAATAGAGAGAAAAAGAGAGAAAAAAACAATAACAATTAAATTCAAAATCTTATGAAAAAACTATTATCAATTTGCTTCTTAAGCATCTTTTTAATGATGTTTGGTATGCAAGCGCAAGCGCAGAGGGATTGCTGTTTCCAGCTTTCAAATCCCAATGCTGACACTCTCCACGGCTTTGCAAATTTGCCGGGTGGTAACTTGCCATTGTCTCATTACATGAGTCCTTTGGTTTTTGGTGCCACCGATGTCTATGACATGATTTTCTCAGATGCGAATTGCTTGGGTATCGATGAGGGCGCTAAAGTGTCCGTCGAACTTGAGTTATGGTGCGATGGAGAAAATATTCTGGACGGACAGCACGATCTGAGCCGTTACTGCAATATTACTCTCCAGACTGCTTATGAAGAATTGCAGTGGGTAGGTACTCCTATGTTACAGGAAAATTACTCTTTCGTATATGAGTATCCCGGTGCTGTTCCGATTTTCAGCGGTACCTACAATATCAGTAATGTTGCTTTCGACTATTTTTATTTCAGATTCCTCCTCAATACTCAATCCAGAATCGTTGTTACCTGGAATCAGATTTTCCGCGATGTTCAGTTGATTGTTCATATTAGAGAACGTCTTAATGGTACTGATAACTCTTTGTACTGGAATTCTCATGTTACTGAAAGCGAATACTATCAAATCGGTGGTCACCAGTCAATACGTGGCAGAGTACTCGCTTCTGATACTCTTTCTTCCATTATTCCTGTAATGAAGGATTCAGTGGTTAAGGATTGCGAACCAGTGACAGTGGGTATGCCTGCTTATACAATGGATACTACCGGTATTTATAATATCGCTTATGTTGATACTTCATGTGGTTATAGAATCGATAGCCTCATCCGTTTTGACTATACTCATTATGTACATCCGACAACTCCTACTTTGTCAGACTCAACCATCACTTATTGCCAGAGAGTGACTTCAGACGCTATCGTTCTGCCAGCTGAACCCAATCCGGATTTGGCTGACCACGTGGCCGACATTGTCGCTTATTGGTCAGTGGATGGCGCCACTTTCGAATATGCCGCTTCATTCACTCCTAAAACCGACACCCTTGCCGGTACATATACATATTATGTAAAACGTCACGACAATGTGACCGAGTGCGAAAGTGAAGTGGACACCTTCCAGGTGGTTATCACTCCTATTCCCGCTGATCCTCATGTGACCGATACTTTGGTAGAATACTGCGTTGGTGAAACTCCGGTTGCACTGACCTATGCAGCTCCCGCTGGTCAGCAGGTACTCTGGGGAGAAGATGTTGACAATATCACTTCAACGACTGCTCCTGTTCCCACTGCTACTGCTGCCGGTACAAAAGTATATTATCTGAAACTGCAGGATACCACTACTGTGAACCAGTGCATCAGCGATGGTTATGATTCCATCAAAGTGAAGGTTTATGACAATCCTACAGTGACTATCACTACTGATAATGATACTTTGTGCTTCGGTGACAAAGCTTCTATGCAAGCAAATCCTGCTACATTGACTACCTATCAGTGGCAGATCGACGGTGTTGATGTTGCTGACTCAACCAATGCTACTTTCTCATATACTAATAATGTAATTGACACCACCACCTTCCATTTCATGGTTAAGGTTACTGAATTACATGTGGCTAAATCTTGTAACGCTGCCGACACTATCGACGTTTTGGCTTATCCGGTTATCGGTGCTCCTACCGTTGTTCGTGGTGACACTTCTATCTGCGGTCCTGGCACTGTTACTCGCGAGGTGGCCAATGGCGCTCATGCTTCTATTTCATTATGGTATTCAAAAGATACTACTGTTGTTCATACGGGTACTACCTATACTCATAACTTTACTGAAACCGATACATTGTATGTTTCTTCTATGAATGATTTCGGTTGCGAAACTCCGATGGCTAACTGGACCCGCATCATCGTTAGAGTGGACAGCATTCCTGTTGTTACCTTGACTACCGACCATGTTGGCGATGAAGTTTGTGCTGAAGAAAACCTGATTATCCGTTCAAGCGTTGCCTCAGCTAAGAGCCCGCTGACTTATGCATGGACTGGTACTGGTTTGGTTGCTCCTCTCAATAGAGACAGCGTTACTTTCAACTATGCTATCGCAGGTGTTTATACCGACACTTTGACGGTGACTGACGCTAACGGTTGTATCGGTGATGCTACTATCGATATCACTGTTGACACTCTTCCTGTTATCCAGAAGGATTTGAACTACACGGTTAAGAATAATGATTACTGCGTTGGTGTAAATGGTAAAATTGAATTCACCACTCCTGACTATATAAAATATAGTATCGACAGTGCCGCTACTTGGCAAACTAACAAGGTGTTTGCTTCTCTGGCAGCTGGCGATTACTATTTGGTTGTTGAAGACGGTAATGGTTGTAAAAACCATGCTAACCACGAAGTGATTGTTGACGCTCCTATCATGCCTGTTCTCACACTTACCGACTCAGCCAACACTCGTTGCGAGGCTCCGTTCAATGGTAAGTTGATTGCCTCTGTTACTCCCGCCGCTACTTACAACTATCAGTTGTTGGATGGTGCTTTCCAGGCTGACTCAATATTCAGCGCTCTGAAAGACAGTACATACACTGTTATTGTAAAAGACATGACCACGGGTTGTAGAGACACCGCTACCCATAATGTTACCAATGGCAGAGTAACCCCAGTGCTCACTTTGGTTCAGAATCCGAATACTCACTGTATTGCTCCATTTGGTGGTTCAATTGCTGTTACCGCTATGTATCCTGCTGACTCTACTTATCAGTACAAACTGTCTACCGCTCCTTATCTAAACTATCAAGACGATACTTTGTTCACCGGATTAGAACATGGTTTCTATACCGTTTACGCACGCGATGTTAATTCGGCTTGCGTTGGAAGTGATACAATCACTGTTAAGTCAACCAGTGTTCTTCCTACTGCTACCATCTCTGCTCGTCCGGAGATTTGCTATGGTGACACTAACTTAGTGTCTATGGTACCTGGTGGTCTTGATGTTGTTTTCGATCACTGGACTTATAGCGGTCCCGTTCCCACATCAGATCCTATGGTTGACACTATCCTGCACAAGCAGACCTTCAGCATGAAGGGCTTCCCCGCTGGTAAGCATAATTTCACTGCTCATTTCCATGATACCGTTACTCATTGTACAAATACTGTTACAGATACCCTCCGTGTTATCCCTGTGAACATTGACCTGATCACTATTCCATACGATGCTCATGTTTGTTCATTCGATTCTTTGAAGGTGTACTGCAGATACTTCCCCGATGATGACAGAGATACTATCGTTACCTACAATTGGTATGCTCGTGAATATCGTTACGCTGGTGGTTTTGATACCGTTTGGGTTTCACCTACTTACAATAACAGACGTGTTTCTATCGTAGTATATGATAACCACGGTTGTAGCAACTCCAAGTTTGTTGACCTTAACGTATGGCCGCTGCCTACTTTGTCTATCAATAAAGATGAACAAAATTATTGCCAGAATGCCACTTCAAATATCAATGTTGTAGCTTCTTCAACTCCTTCATATACCTACTGGTGGAAGAGAGAAGGCCACGAGGTTGGTGGTAATTCTCCTCATTTGGCAATTAATGTTGGTATGGCTGATTCAGTTGTTACTTTGACGGTTAAGGATGGTCATAACTGCTATTCTTACGATACAATTCCTGTACATGTAATCACGGTTCCGGGTCATCCGAATTTCGATCCTGCTACTCAGTATTTCTGCGACAACAATGTTACTATCCACTATGGTACACCTGCTCAAGCTGCTCCTGCTGTAGGTACATTTACTTGGCTTAATGGTTTGGATCCTGAAGTGGAAAGAGTATCAAATACTTATAGCGCATATTATGTGAACACCGAAAATTCAGTTTCATGTTATTCAGACACAACAAGTGTTGATGTTCAAATCACCGGTGCTCCTGTGTTTAACGCTGTTAATACCACATATAATTCAGAACTTGTTCATTCTACTTCGCATGCAAGATGTTATGATGCAGGTGCTACTGATAATATTACTATAACAATGAACCCTGCTCCTTCTGCTACTTTGTCGTACGAGTACACATTGAATAGTAATACTCCTACTTCGACTCCTATTTTCAACATTACCAGAACCGCTCCTGGTACTTACATCGACACTATTCACATTGTGGCAACTGAAACTCATGGTACTGTTACTTGTACACATGATACAACGGTTTATTATACGTTGACCATCCATGAATTGCCAACTGCTCCGAGCAACTTCCCGCACTACTTCGCTGAACTCAGTGACTCCACTATCTTCTATTGCCAGGGTGAAACCGCTATTTATCAATTCAATGATCCTCTTCGTTCTTACGAGTACAGAACATATCCCAGCGGCACTTGGTCAACTACAGCTCCGACTACTCAGGTCACATCTACTGGTAGATATGATGTTCGTGTTACCAGAACTGATGTTACTCCGAACTGCTCTAATATCTTCCGCTATAGAATATATGAAGTCGATAGACCTTCAGTTTTGGTAACCCATAAGGATGCCAGCAAATTGTGCGATGGTGATGTGTTTAATGATACGATTATAGCTCATATTACCACTTGGCCTTTCGAAACTTGGTATAAGAGAGTGTTTGTTTGGAACGAGGGTGCTGAAGTTGTGAAGACTACTCCTATGCTTAGAGATACTTTCTATAATGATCACGTGACTGCATCTGATACGGTTACATTACGCACTGCTTTCAGAGTTGAGAATGGTGCACAAACTATTACTTGCTTCAAGACCAAGACAGATTCTGTGATCATTTACGTTCAGCCGAGACCTACAATTCCTGTGATGGGTAGTGTCTTTGGTAAGGTTGATGCTGACTCAATCGCTTATTGCGATGGTTCAACTTTCACTATTACCAGCGCTGACTTCACCACCAGTGCAGGTGCTTCAATTTACATGGTTGATGGTAATATTACCGAAAGTGCTGCAATTGATGCTGTTTACAGAGTTGTAGCTAAAAATGATCTTGATCCTAAATGTCCAAGTGATACTTTGTATGTGAAGGTTCACAAGAAACGTACTCCTACTGTTCCTGCAGAGTTCGCAGCCGACAAGTACAATGACACGATTTACTATTGCGCTGGTCCTGGTGCAACCGCTAATTACATTTTCACTCCAGGTCATGCTGATGATCAATTCACTTACTATAGTGGTTCTTCATTGCTGGCTGACAAGCCTACTACTGATGGTACGTATAGATTACATATTGCCGACAGCAAGGAAGGTTGTTCTATTGATACAACATTTGTGATTAAGATGGTGGCTAACCCAACAGCATTAATTGTCACTCCTTCTGCTTGGGTTGATTCCAATGTTTGCGAGGGTACTACTATTAATATTTCCTATACTTTCCTTATTACTCCTGTCAAAACTTATACTGCTATTCAGTCCTATAGTTGGACAGGTGTTACTACTTCATCTGGTGCTCATGCTACTTTTAATGCTACTCCGGCTGCTGACACTTCTATCACTTTCGCCTACAACTTGATTGATACCGTGGGTAACACTGGTTATGGTGTGGCTTGTAAGTATAACTACAATGACACGATTACTTATACGTTCTTCGCTAAACCCGCAGTTCCTATTTATAATGGTTTGACAGAGTTCTGCTTAGGTGACTCTATCGTAGTAGGTGTTGACAGCTTCAGTTTGACAACTGCTAATACAGAGTTATACACTGCCACCTCACTGCCTGTTACCTATAAGACTTCTGGTGTAATCAAAGTTCAGTCACAATATACTGCCTTTGCCTCATGTAAGAGTACTGAAAACACAATAACTATTACTGGTTATAATTTGCCGTCAGTTGCAGCTTCTTCAAATAAGGCTAAGATTTGTTTCGAAGGTGATACCGCTACTTTGACAGCATCAGGTGATCCTGCGTCATACTTCTGGTCAACAGCCACTATTGATACTGTGGCTAAGACCGCAAGTATTAAGGTTACTGACACTGTAATGTATGTTGTGACGGGTACTGATCCTCACGGATGTGTGAGCAAGGATTCTGTTAAGGTGACTTATCATCCTGTTTTCACGGTGAAATTGAGTGATGACACTACCGTCTGCGTTGGCGATAATGTTAATATCTCTGCAATTGTTACAGGTACTACCGGTGATTTCAATTTGACTTGGTACAAGGATTCAGTTGCTACTTCCAGCATCCTGTTCACTGATCTTGGTATTCATACAGATGCTCTTACTATTCACACTGTGTTACCCGATTCAAGTGCTATTGTTGCCGGTGTTCCTGTACCGAACAAATATATGCTTGCAATTGAGGATGCTAACCATTGTAAGATGTCTGCTGAAAAGAATATCATCAGAATTGCTGCTACTAACAGACCCGCATTTGAATTCCGTATGATTGACAGCACCAAGACCATCCGCTACATGGAAGTTAACTCTGGTGACCAGGCTGGTTTCGAAATGATCATCAAACAGAATTGCGGTAACGCTGCTGAAAAAGTATTCGTTGATGTTCAGATCTACAAGAATGGTGTGCCTATGACTGATGATGAGTTGGGTGAAGCTATGGATAATATCACTTCGACTTACAATACCGGTTATTTGTTCGATGTTACCTATGCTAACGCTCCTGGTATCTATACTGCTGGTGTTGAAGCTTGTAACTTCGGTACTGCTTCTTACTTCTTCCCGAATTCTGAGTTCATCAATGACAATGCTTACTTCTTCGATTGGTTGTACATGCATTTCTTGGATGGTCGTAAGATTACGGTTAGAACAGGTGCATTCAAACCGGGTTCAGCAGGTGTTTACACCTTCTCCTTCGCTGTGATCAAGGCTTCTGCTACCGCTGCTGCAAACGGTTTGGTTTACAAGTATCCGTTGAAGGTTGGTGGTCATTCAGGTCATTCTGGTTTGACAGTAAAAGATACTGTTGCATTCGATACCTTCACTATCTATGTTGATTCTAATTATGTAGGTTCTTCTACTTCTTCAAGCTTGGACAATCCTACAGTGGTTACTACATCACCTGAAGAACCTGCTGTTGAGAAAGCTATCAACATGAATGTTTACCCGAATCCTGCTTCTAACAATGTGAATGTTGTGATGAGTGGCGTTAAGGGCCAGACCGTTATCACTGTTCACGATATGAGTGGTAAGGCTGTTACCAGCATGAAGGTTGATATCGATGATAACAACCAGATCATCAACCTGCCAGTTGACAACTTCTCACAAGGTATCTACTTCATCAAGGCTGTTAACGGCAGCGCTGTGATGACGAAGAAGCTGATTATCGCCAGATAATTTATGATTCAAAAATAAGTTCAAAAGGAGTTGCGTTCTCTGCGTAACTCCTTTTTTTTTAGAAAAAGAAAAAATGAAGAAATTCGCCGACGGAAATTTTATGGGATTCTTGTTGAGCCAGTATTGGTATAAACTGATAGTGGTTTTCCTTTTTAATGTTTTGGCTGTCGCTTTCTCCATTCTTTCTTTATTGTTGATAGAGCCTTTTGTTGCCATTCTTTTCGGAATGGATCTTTCCCGTTTGAGTGTGTTGGGTACATTGATGATGAATATTATTTCCTCATTCATTGACCTTCGTGCAGCGAGCATGCAGGTGGCGGGATTGGTGATTCTGGCCGTGTTGTTTTTCTTCCTGAAGAACTTCTTTACGTTTATGGCGCAATGGTTCATGGCTCCTGTCAGGAGCGATGTGGTGCGGAATATGCGCAATGCTCTTTTCGACAAGATTCTGATCCTCCCACTGTCGTATTTCAGCGACCAGCGCAAAGGTGATGTCATCTCCTGTGCGGTGAACGATACTCACGAAATTGAATACACGATCCTAACTTCGTTAAAGCAGTTTCTTACTGAACCGCTGACCATCGTTATGTATATGATTGCTTTGTTCTGGATCAGTCCCCATTTGTCGCTTTTTGTGCTTGTGCTTTTGCCTGTGGCGGGCTTTATTATTTCGTCGATTTCCCGCTCTTTAAGACATCATGCCAAACATTCCAAGGTGTATTTGGGTGTCTTGCTGGCCCATGTTGAGGAGACTCTGTCCGGTTTGCGTATTATCAAGGCTTTTAATGCTTTCAAGCAGGCCGAACATTCTTTTGAGACGAGCAATGAACGTTATTCCAAAGTTCAGCGAAGCATTTACCGTAAGGTGGATTTGGCTTCGCCTCTGAGTGAGTTTATGGGCATTACTTTGGTGATGATTATCCTGGTGTTTGGTGGCATCCATGTCATGCGCCCAGGCAGTTCCCTTACCCCGGAACTATTTATCACCTACATTGCTTTGTTTACTCAGATCATTAACCCTTCCAAAAACTTCTCCACGGCATTTTCCAACTACCGTCGTGGCCTTTCCGCAATGGATAGAATGCGTGAAATATTAAATGCCGATGAGTTGATTTTGGAAGTGCAAGACGCTTTGCCTGTTTCTGCCTTTGAAAAGGAACTGACGATTGATCACCTTTCTTTTTCATACGATCAGCAGGAAATATTGCATGATATCAGTCTTTCAGTGCCCAAAGGCTCGCGTGTCGCTTTGGTCGGCGCCTCGGGTGCTGGAAAATCGACTTTGGTAGATTTATTACCTCGTTTTTATGACCCATCGTCGGGTTTTGTCGCCATTGACGGTGTGGACATCAGAAGGTACAGGATTGACGATTTGCGGGCCTTGTATGCCTTGGTTTCGCAAGATGTGGTCCTGTTTAATGACACGATTGCCAACAATATCGCTTTTGGCTTACGGGATGTGTCGAAAGAACGTATTATGGAGGCTGCCAAGGCTGCCAATATTGATGATTTCATCTCTTCCTTGCCCGAGGGACTGGACACCAATATTGGCGATAGAGGCTTGAATCTTTCGGGTGGCCAACGCCAGCGATTGAGCATTGCTCGGGCGGTGTTGAGAAATGCACCAATTCTTTTGCTGGATGAAGCTACTTCCGCCATGGATACTGAATCGGAACGATTGGTACAAGATGCCTTGGACAAGATGATGCAAAACCGTACTGCCATAGTGATTGCCCACCGTCTTTCCACCATCCGAAATGCCGATAAAATATACGTGATGGAAGCAGGTCGCATTGTGGAGGAAGGAAAGCATGAGGAACTGATGTTGTTGAATGGCCGCTATGCGAAACTCGTACAAATTCAGAACAATTAATAGTTAATAGATAATAGTTAATAGTTCAAAATCCATAATCCTGTAATCTTCTAACCTTCTAACCTTCTAACCCTCTAACCCCTAATCCCTAACCTCCATGTCCAAACACAAATTAGCTCGTTTCGCCGAGAATGAAACTTTTCCCAATTTATTCCAGCATACCTCTTATAATATCCGAGAGGATGGTTTTCCCATGCAGGGAAAATGGGGTGCAGAATACTTTCACAATGAACATCCCATTGTCTTGGAATTGGGTTGTGGCAAGGGTGAATATACGTTGGCATTGGCACAGCGCTATCCGGACAAGAATTTCATAGGGGTGGACCGAAAAGGAGCCCGTTTATGGAGAGGCTGTAAGACTGCTCTGGAACAGCAGTTGCCCAATGTGGCTTTTTTGCGCACTGCTATTGATGACATCTTCTATTATTTTGCCGAAAATGAGGTGAGTGAGATTTGGATTACTTTTCCGGATCCACAGCCCACCAAAGAGCGTAAACGCCTGATGTCGCCTCATTTTGTGGCCAAATACCAGCGCTTTCTTAAAGAGGATGCATTGATGCATCTTAAAACCGATAGTCGGCTGTTATATGACTATATTCGTGAGGTAATTCCTCAGCAACAATGGAAATTACAGGCGGATATAGAGGATGTGTATGCAGGTGAGGCTCCCGACATTCTTACGGAGATACAGACTTTTTATGAACGGCATTGGCTGGAAGGGGGAAGCAAGATTTCTTATGTAAGCTGGAAGCTTCAATAATTGCTAAAAAAAAAAGAGGTTGGACATCCAACCTCTTTTTTTATGCTTATCGAGTCATTTCGATACGATTAGTTGTTTTTACGTTTGACACATCTAATGCTATAGCCCATACCCGCATCGGTGCTGTAGTAAAGCAGTTTGGGGCAAGTAAGGGTGATGGAGCAGCATTTGCCTTTCTTTTCAATCGGAGCGCCTTCGCTAGTCCAGAAGAAGGCTTCGCCCAGAAGGTCGAAGAAATAGGGGCTTTCTCCTTTATAGAAATAACCTGCGCCAACAGCGCTGAAGCCTGTGGCATCGGTTCCAGTGATGTCGGCCAGCCAAGCTTTGGTGCTGCTGGATTTGAGGTTGCTGACATCTTCTCCGGCACTGAGGTACAAGCTTTCGAAAGAAGCTGTGGTAGGAAGACCCCAGCCTTCGGGACAAATACCCTGAACATAGGAAATATGGCTGTCGGGATCAGTTATCGTTGCAGGGGCACTGGTGGAGTTCTCTTCCAAACCTACTGCGGCATACCAGGAATACAGACGACCATATTTTTCAAGGTTGGCGCTGTTGTTTTGGTAAAAGAAAGAGTATCCTTTCGAAGGAGTGGTTTTGAGGTTGGGTTTGGTCCAGCATTCGTTGCCTAAACGCACCGTTTCATATTCGTAACCATCATTGTCGGTGACAGTATAGCCACTTCCACATTGGGGATAAACCACAATATAGTGTTTGAGGAATGTTATGGAGTGTCCGCAGGGATCTGACAGCTTCCATGTAATGGTGGTATCTGTGCCCACTGTGAGACGGCCTAAGATAGCACCGGTATTGGCAGTGTCATTTCTGTTATTGCTGACGACAAGTGTATCTTTGTATTCAGAGGTAGTGGAGAACTGCGGAATCTGCACATTGTACAAGGTGTCGCTAAAACCGTAGAACAGAGTGATGGTGTCATTGGAATCGTCAAATGTAAAGTCGGCTGGATCGAGATCGGGAAGGGTAGGAGCCGTGATAGTGACATATTTGGTCCATTCGTTACCACAGATGTCTTGTACCACAATAGTGTCTATAGTGCTGGTATTAAAGGCTATGTAGCTTCCTTCTGCGGGTTTGCAGGTGTAGGACTGGATCATGCCTTCGCCGCAGGGGACATTGAAATGTGCGACGATTGTGTCTTTCATATTAGGAATAACATATTTGCATTCGCCAGGATTCAACTTTGCGGCTTGATCAGGAATATCGCTGAGGGTAAGGATGGGGGTCTTGAAAGAGGTAAATGCCGTGTCGCTGACGCAACCGTTTGTGTCTTTCACCATAAGTGTAGATTGGTATAACTCACCGCATGCAGGTGTAAAACTTCCTTTCCTGATAGTGTCCGCTGAATAAGTTCCATAAGATATAGAACTATTCCATTTATATAATGTAACAGGGGCATCGCCAGGAGTGATGTCAGCGGAGATATAAAATTCTGTGTTTTCCGGGCAGGAGTCTTGCGCGAAAAGTTTGTTGATGACAGGATTTTTAAATAAGCTGTAGTCCCATTGGTTGTTGGATACGATAGAGTCGGTACAGCCGGCCAAGGTAATGGTGTAACGATAGCTGACCGCACTGGTCAAATGTGGAATATTGACATGGAAAGTATTATTCACGGAGTCAGGGATGTTATTCCAGGTAGTGCCGTTGTCGTTTGATTTCTGCCATTGGATACTATAGCTTGTACCGCTTTGGACAGTTATGCCATCGGTGGAGAGAAGGGCTGTTACTGTACTGTCTTTACAGTATTTTTGAGCTTGTGTGGAAATCACATTGCCCGGGAAAATAGTACCGGGGTAGGTCATGGTCAGCACATTTGAGTAAACGGTATCGCAGTCGGAATAGAAACCACGTTTATAATAAGTGACGCCAGGATATACGGCATAGATGGGGGTGTAGTTTTTGTCGGTCTCCCCATTGATAATGGACCAATTGACATTGTCAGTGGACATGGCCCACAAGTATTGGCCGCTGCCAATGCCTGGGGTAACGTTGACGAATTGTTTGCTGGTGTCACCTTCGTTGCAGGAGATGATGTTGACACCGATGCTACCCGGGAAAAGAATACCTTTCACGGTTACGGTAACCGTAAAGTTTGCGGTGCTGTCGCATGCACTGGCTGTCACATTGTAAGTTACATCAACGTCGTCCGTGTAGGAGTTGATGAGTGTACCATTCACTGTGGTTTGGTTAGTGCCTGCGGCTGTGCCGGAAATGCCTGATACATAGGGAGCGGACCATGAATAGGTAGTGTTCGGATAAATATTGCTGCCCGTGGGCGTTACGCTAAAGGGTTTGCCAGAGCAGGTGGTTGCGGTCATATTGTCCACAGACATGGGTTCGGGAACGGTATAGGTAATCAGGACATATCCTTGGGCGCCGTTGCCGCCACTAACGGATCCTGCCCAGCCAGCAGCCATACCGGAACCACCACCACCGTAGGTGTCACCCGCTTTGCCTTCCACGTCTGTCCATGCTGATCCTAACAATGAAACATATACTCCCTGTGCACCGTTTCCACTGTAGGTGCTACCAGCTTGTATTTGTCCGGCATCTCCGGGATGGGCTTGGACGAGAATGAATATAATGACATCGCCTTTGGCACCATTGCCGCCATTGCCACCGTCCCCTGTTCTACCAGCAGCGGCGCCGCCGCCACCAGAACCGGCATAAGATCCGGTAGAACCTGTGCCGCCGTGACCGCCACTATATTTCGTGTCACCAATACCATCGTCGGATTTTCCTCCCATGCCGTAAGTTGAATAACTGCCTTGGGCACCACCTTTACCACCTTTTGCCAAGATGACGGTACTGCCGTCATATTTTGCGTAGCTGTCGCCTCCGATAGCGTCTTCCTCACTGTTGCTGCTAGAGCGACCAGCCCCTCCTTTGCCCACTTGGATGGTAATTGGTTTACAAGGCTCCACGGACAATGTTTTCTTGGAGTATGCGCCGCCACCGCCACCAGCGCCGGCATTGTTGTTGGTGCCTATATATCCGCCGCCGCCACCGCCGCCCCAGCATTCAATGGTAACTTCGGTTACCCCTCCGGGAACCGTCCAGGTTTGTTCAGAACTAGTGGTGGTAAAAGCCACCTGTTTGGTCACCTGTGCAAAAAACTGTCCCGACAAAAACAGGAAGGCAGCTGTTAGAAGCAGTGTCTTGGGTAAAAAAGACGTGTGATTTGTACTTTTTATTGGCATAGTGGTCATTGATTATGTTTTTCTATTATTGTTTCTTAATGTGCATTTCTTTATGGTTTAGTGCATTACATTATCTATCTCTGTTTTGGAACACATTCACCATAAACTATGCAAATATATGTTTTTTTTTCCAGATTTCCATCTTTTTTTTCAAAAAAAATTCCCGAAGATCTGTTCATAAACAATTTTTAAGAATGCTTTGCTTCATTCAAAAAAAATATGTATGTTTGTATGCTAATTTTTTTTTGCGTTTAAAAATGTAAAATATTGAAAATTAGAAATATATCGAATTAAGTTTTTTTAACATATTTAACTTTTTAAGCTTATGAAAGACATTTTTGAAAGAATTAAAGAGACTCCGGGTCCCCTTGGACAGTATCAGGCCAACGCTGACGGTTACTTCATGTTTCCCCGCCTGGAAGGCGAAATCGGACCGGAAATGGTGTTTAACGGCAAGAAAGTGCTGAACTGGAGTTTGAATAATTACTTGGGATTGGCCAATATGCCTGAAGTTCGCGAGGCTGACGCCCAAGGTGCCCGCGATTTCGGTATGGCAGCCCCTATGGGTGCCCGTATGATGTCGGGTGACACCAAGTATCATAAGCAACTGGAGCAGGATCTGGCTCATTTTGTGGGTAAACCCTATGGCTATTTGGTCAATTTTGGCTACCAGGCCATGATTTCCATCATTGATGTGCTGACCAGCCGTCGCGATGTGATTGTCTATGACTCTGAGTCACACGCCTGCATTATGGATGGCTTGCGTTTGAGTTTCGCCAAGAGATATGTGTATCAGCATAATGACATGGAGAGCTTGCGCAAACAGTTAGCTCAGGCATGCAAATTGGCTGACGAGCAGGGCGGTGGTGTACTGGTAATTACTGAGGGTGTGTTCGGTATGGCTGGCGACCTGGGCAATTTGGCCGGTATTGTGGCCCTGAAGAAGGAATTCCCCTTCCGTCTGCTCATCGACGATGCTCATGGTTTCGGCACCATGGGTCCCAAAGGTGACGGTACTGCCGCTCATTTCGGCGTAATTGACGAGCTGGATGTATATTTCGCCACCTTCGCCAAGAGTATGGCCGGCATCGGTGCTTTCGTGGCTTCCGAGAAATATGTAGTGGATCATCTGCGTTTCAACATGCGTTCACAGATTTTCGCCAAATCACTGCCTATGCCGATGGTGATCGGTGCCATGAAGCGTCTGGAACTCATCAAGACCCGTCCCGAAATCCGCGAGAAGTTGTGGACTATCGCCAATGCACTGCAGAGCGGTTTGAAAGCTGAAGGTTTCGATCTGGGCAGAACCCAGTCTCCTGTAACTCCGGTTTACCTGAAAGGCGACCCCGGTCAGGCTACCAACTTGATTGTCGATTTGCGCGAGAATCATGGTATCTTCTGCTCTATGGTGCTCTATCCTGTTGTGCCTAAGGGTGTGATTATGCTGCGTATCATCCCGACCGCTGCCCATACCATGGAACATGTTAACCGTACCATCGAGGTCTTCAAAGAAGTGAAGAAGAAACTGGATGCCGGCGAATACAACAAGCCGATTCCTCAGATGAGTTTGGTGAGAGAATAGTAACGTGGAGACGTGGAGACGCTCACTGCGTGAGCTCGGGGAGTTATGCTTCGCATAAGGGGAGTTTCGCACTTCGTGCTCAAGGGGAGATTTTTAATGTGCTAATTAGTTAATGTGCTAATGTGCCAATTGAATGAATTGACACTTGACAATTGACAGTTGACAATTTGAATTTTAATTTTGAATTCTCCCCCAACCCCTAATCACTGACCCCTGACCCCTGTAACCTGAAACCTATTAATTGTCAATTGTTAATTCGAATATGAAATATTCTATTGTTTGTAAAAAATGCGGTCATGTGACGGAGAATTTCGCCCAGTGGCTGGCCCAAGACCAGTGCTGTCCGGAATGCGGCGGCAACCACGTGGATGTCCGTTATACCGCTGATTATGCCCAACTGCCGGAACTGTACAAGCAGTCACCCGACAGTTTCTGGCTGTATTTCGACTATCTGCCATTGGAGCACCGTGAGAATATCATCTCTTACGGTGAGGGTGCGATTCCTATTGAAGAATGGGATTTCATGGAGAAATACGCCTTGGAGAAATTTGGTATTCGCTGCCAGGTGATGGTTTATCGTAACGATTTGAACGGGGGTACCAACACTTTCAAGGATGTGGCCGCATCCATGGCTGCCTCTATCTTCAAAGAGAACGGTGTAAAGGAATTCTGTGTGGCCTCGACCGGCAATACCGCAACCGCATACAGTAAATATTTGGCCAAGGCTGGTGTCAACTTCAACGTGTTTGTACCCAATTGCGTGTGCAAGGACACGGTGGAGGAGATCCAATCGCATGGACAGCATATCCATATTGCTGACGGAGATTATGCTTACGCCAAGAAGCTGGCCGCCGCTTATCATAAGGACAACCACGTGCTGATTTCAGCAGGTAATATCGACCCCATCCGTGTAGAGGCCAAGAAAACCATGGTTTTCGAGTTTATGCGCCAACTGGGCCGTATGCCTGATGTGTATGTGCAAGCGGTGGCTGGTGGTACAGGTCCCATTGCGGTGGATAAAGGCGTTCGTGACATCTCTCCTGTATTTCCCGAGGTGAAGCTGCCGCGTATGCTGCTGGTGCAGCAGGATACCTGCGACCCGATGGTGCAAGGCTGGGAGAATGCCGTCAAGGCTGGTTTCCCCGAAGGCTATGAGAAGAATTATCCGGTGATTGACAATCCGCAAACCAAGGTGTCGATTTTGTCCACGGGCAATCCGGGCATGTTCCCGATTGTGGCTCCCATTGTGCGCAAGAGTGGAGGTACATTCCTGCGGGTGAAAGAGTCCGATCTGCTCGACTTGGCCCGTTTGGTGAAGAAAGAGCGCAATGTGGTGCTGGGTCCCGCTTCCATCGTTTGTCTGGCTGGTTTCTACCAGGCTTTGGAGCAGGGTGAGATTCACGACGGCGAGATGCTGCTGATGAATACCGGCGAGGGTGCCGCCCGTGCCAAGGAATTTGCCAACTCGTTATAAAACCAGCGGTTTATGGCTAATTGGTTTCAGGATAAGGTAGTTTGGATTACCGGTTCCTCGTCGGGTATCGGCGAGGCAACAGCCTATCGCTTTGCGCAGGAGTCGGCCAAGCTGATTCTGACTGCTTTGGAAGAGGATATTCTACAGAAAGTGAAAGAGAAGTGTCTGTCGTTGGGAGCCCCTGCGGTAGAAATATTGCCGTTCGATCTGTCGAAGACCGAGGAGTTGGAGGATTTGGCCACCAAAGCGTGGAACAGTTTCGGCAGGATTGACGTGTTCTATAACAATGCGGGCATTAGCCAGCGGGGCACTACGGTGGAGACGCAGATGAGTGTCATCCGCAAGGTGATGGATGTGGACTATTATGCTCCGGTGATTCTAACCAAGGCTGTACTGCCGAAGATGATCGCGCAGGGTGGGGGACAGTTGGTGGTGACCACCAGCATTGCCGGCTTGTTCGGCTTTCCGCTGCGTTGTGCCTATTCGTCGGCCAAACATGCACTGTACGGTTTCTTCGAAACGGTGCAGGCAGAATACTACAGCCAGAACATCCGGGTCACTATTGTTTGTCCGGGTCGTGTGCGCACGAACATCTCCTTTTATGCTTTGGAGAAAGACGGCTCGCGCCACGGTAAATTGGATGCAGGCCAGGCTGGCGGGGTTACCCCCGAGCAGGCGGCCAACAAAATTGTCAAGGCCGTTTATCGGAAAAAACGCGAGGTGATGGTGGGCCGCAAAGAGCTGTTGATGGCGTACATTAAGCGCTTCTTCCCGGGACTGGCGGCGAGGATTGCGAGGAGCATTAAAGCCATGTAGGTGTTAGTGGTTAGGTGTTAGGGATTAGTGGTCAGGTGTCAGTGGTCAGGGAACAGTAGGGACGCAATTTATTGCGTCCGCGAAAATTATAGCTAAAAATTAGCACATTAAAATAATGAACAAAAAATATTTCTTCTCAGGAATCCAACAAGTGGGCATCGGTGTCGAGAATTTCGAGCAGGCTTGGAAGTGGTATATCGACATGTTCCAGATGGATATTAAAATCTTGGAGGATGACACGGTGGCGGAGCACATGCTGCCCTATACGGGCCAGTCACCGCAGAAACGCCATGCCTGCGTGGCCATCAACCTGCAAGGCGGTGGCGGTTTCGAAATATGGCAGTATTCCGAGCGGAAACCGCAGCCTATCGGCTTCGACATTCAGGTGGCTGACCTTGGTGTGTTTGTAGCCAAGCTGAGATGCTATGATGTCAAGGCTTTTCACCGGCAGCTGAGTGCCAAATATGACAAGGTTGGCCCTATCGCCACGGCTCCCGATGGCAGTCAGACCTTCTTCATTGAAGACCCCTTTGGCAACAGCTTCCAGGCAGTGGAGGACAAAATCATCTGTGTGAAAACAGGCTTTCCCTCTGGCGGTGTGGCCGGCATGATGGTAGGTGTGACCGATGTGGAGAAAGCGTTGCCTGTTTACCAGGATATTTTGGGCTTCGATACCATCGTATATGACAAGACAGGCACTTTCGAGGATTTGGCTTTTCTGAGAGGGGGAGACCAACGGTATCGCAGGGTGCTTTTGAAAAATAAACAACCGAGGAAAGGGCCTTTCTCCAATCTTTTGGGACCCGGCAGTATTGAGTTGGTGGTGGCAATGGACCGCCAGCCCCGCAAGATTTACGAGGGTCGCTACTGGGGTGATCCCGGCTTTATCCAGATCTGCATGGATACCATCAACATGAGGGAATTGGAATCGTATTGCCGGTCCAAAGGCTTCCCCTTTACGGTGGACAGCTGTGCCGGTCAGAGCCAGTTCGACATGGGCGAGGCATCGGGTCATTTCACCTATATCGAGGACCCCGACGGAACGCTTATAGAATTTGTGGAGACTTACAGGATACCGTTAGCCCGAAAGTTCCATTTGTTCATCGACTTGTTGAAGCACGACCGCACCAAGGCGTTGCCGAAACTTTTCTACAAGCTGATGAGATTCAATAGAATTAAAATGCAATAAATATGGGAAATTTGCATGATTTACTGATGCAGGATCTCCGCTTCGGCGAGGCTTTGAAAGCCTGTATGAACTGCGGGGTCTGCACGGCCATTTGTCCGGCGGCGGAGTTTTATGACTATGATCCTCGCCGTATCTGCGACACGGTACAGCGGCAGGATGAGGAGGAGATAGAGAAACTGCTCCGCTCGGAAACCATCTGGTACTGCGGTCAGTGCATGTCCTGCAAACCGCGCTGCCCGAGAGGGAATATTCCGGGAGAGGTGATTTCTGTTTTAAGGAAACGCTCGCAGGAACTGGGCTATTTCAAAGACAGTGTGATGGGGCGCCAGCAAAAGCAGCTGATGAACAGTATCGGTTCCAACATTTTGGAGATAGGCTATTGTGTGCATCCCGACAAGGTTGATCCTGCCTACCATCCGGAGCAGGGGCCGATTTGGGAGTGGTATATAGAAAACATTGAGGAGATTGCCCCGAAACTGGGTGCCAACTATCATGGTGACGGCCCCGGCGCTTTGCGTAAAATCCGTGAGGAAAACTTGGAGGAGATACGTAGGATTTTCGAGGTG
>Ga0265300_10001496_pt1 | contig 21853 bp, 15 predicted proteins | sample AusTroGonzalo_MG_FD_193482 | JGI IMG/M metagenome (GOLD analysis project Ga0265300, IMG submission 193482) | Bovine rumen microbial communities from tropical cattle in Woodstock, Queensland, Australia - Gonzalo_03 | ecosystem: Host-associated > Mammals > Digestive system > Stomach > Rumen ...
CAGATGGTCGACTTCCACCAGGCGAACAACGCCATCGCGACCGTGGCGGCGATCCCGATCCCGATCGAGGAAGCCAGCCAGTTCGGCATCATCGAGGTGGACGACCAGTGGCGCATCACCGGATTCCAGGAGAAGCCGAAGAACCCGACCCCGCTGCCGAACGACAAGAACATGTGCCTGGCCTCCATGGGCAACTACATCTTCAACTCCGCCGACCTGCTGACGCTGCTGAACCGCGACCACAATGCCGGCAAAACCAGCCACGACTTCGGCAAGGACATCATCCCCGCGCTCGTGAAGACGAAACGCCTCTACGCCTACAATTTCTACACGAACATGATCCCCGGCCAGGACCTCTCCACGAAGCCCTACTGGCGCGACGTCGGGACCCTTAAAGCGTATTTCGAGGCGAACATGGACCTGCGCAGCACCACGCCGCACCTCGACCTCTACAATCCGCTCTGGCCGATCAACAACTACCACTACAGCCTGCCTCCCGCCAAGTTCATCCACAACGAGGAGATCGACTCCTTCGGCCTCCCGCGCGTCGGCAGGGCCATCAACTCCATCGTGTGCGACGGCTGCATCGTCTCCGGCAGCACCGTGACCGACTCGATCCTGTTCAACAAGGTCTTCGTCCACAGCTACGCCACGGTCCATAACTGCATCCTGCTGTCCGACGTTGACATCGGCGAACACTGCCGCATCCGCAACGCGATCATCGACAAGCACAACATGATCCCGCGCGGCACGATCATCGGCTACGATAAGGCCGACGACGAGAAGCGCTATTTCGTGGTCGACCTCGGCGTCGACGAACAGGGCAATCCGAAGTGGCTGACCGTAATCCCGAAGGAACGCCATTCCCTTCAGGTGGTGCATCCGTCGGCCGACCTCGCCCAGCTGGACGCAGAACCGGAAAAAGACGAAAAGGCGGACGGCGCCGCCAAGGCGTAAGCTCCGAATATTGCGAGACCGACCGTGAATTCCTCCGGGGCATCCCTCCGCCTCTGGGACCGAGTGTTTGAACGGGTGCGCAGCGAACTCGGCGACGCGCCCGGCTGCCACGATTTCGCCCATACGCTCCGGGTACTGAAGAATGCCGAACGGATCGCCGCGGAAATGCCCGGTTGCGACCTGGATACGGTGCGCTTCGGTGCACTGCTTCACGACGTCGCGCGTCCCGAGGAACTCGCCTCCGGCGGCAAGCGCTGCCATGCCGCGCTCGGCGCGGAGAAATCCCGACGCATCCTGGAGGAGGAGGGCTGCGAGGACGAGGCGTTCATCAATCATGTGTCGGAGATCGTGCGGACGCACCGTTACCGTGGCAAGCTGAAGCCCGCCACGCCCGAAGCGTGCATCGTGTACGATGCGGACAAGCTCGATTCCCTCGGCGCGTTCGGCGTGGCACGCGCGTTCCATTTCGCCGGACGCATCGGGGCATGCCTGCATAATTCCGAGCAGGAAGCCCTCGCCTCGGAGTCGTATTCCAGCCAGGATTCCGCCTACCGCGAATACCTCGTGAAACTGCGCAAGCTCCCGGATCATCTGCTGACGGATCCCGCGCGGCGTTTTGCCGCCGACCGGGCGGAATTCATGCGGGCATTTTTCGACCGTCTGAACGAGGAACAGGAGGGCCGCCGCTAATGCTCTCCGACTTCATGGCATTCTGTTTCCCCGACATGACGGCGTTCCAGCTGGCGATCCTCGCCGTCTCCGCGCTGCTCGTGGGCGTGAACAAGTCCGGCATCCCCGGGCTGGGCATGCTGCCCGTAATCCTGCTGGCGGTGGCGTTCGAGCAGAATCCGGGGTTCGCGACCGGCGTAATGCTGCTCATGATCTGCGCGGGCGACATCTTCGCGGTGTCGTACTACCGGAAAAATGCCGACTGGAAGATCGTGCTCCGTCTGCTCCCGTACACCATGCTGGGGCTTGCGCTCGGATTCGTGACGCTGCGCTTTTTGCACAGACCGGAGCATCTCCGCATCATGATCGGCTGGATCATCCTGCTGCTGGCGGCGGTGCATCTGGTGCGCGTGGCGTTCTTCAAGCACGCCGCAGTCCCGAGCCACTGGGCATTTTCCGCCGTCGTCGGGCTGACCGCCGGATTCACGACGCAGGTGGCAAACGCCGCCGGGCCCGTGATGGCGCTGTATCTGCTGAGCATGAAGCTGCCGAAGGACCGCTACGTCGGCACGTGCGCCTGGTTCTTCATGATTATGAACTGGACCAAGCTCCCGGTATTCTGTTTCGAGGGGCGCGTCACGGCGACCGCCCTGCACGCCGTCCTGCCGGTGCTGCCGCTCATCCTGATCGGTGCGATCCTGGGCGTGCTCTTCGTGAAACGCGCCCCGCAGCGCTTCTTTGAGGTCGTCATCGAGATCATCGTCATCGTTTCCGCGGTCAAGCTTCTCTGGCCGTCTTCAACCGTCAATACGCCCGCAACGGAACCCGTCGTTCCGGCGGAGGAAACGGCGCCTGCCGAGCTTCCGCCGCCCGAACCGGACCCCGTCGGCGCGGGCTGAACCATTTTCCTTTCCCCCTCACCCACGGAGCAATCAACCATGGAACCAAACCTCCCGAAAGAACAAACGACTGGCAACGTCGGCACAGCCGATCCGTCCGCGACGAAGTCCGCGGTCAACGTCGCGGAACAGCCTGCCAAAGACTCCGCCGCGCTGAAACAGATCGAACAAATGGTCTGGAACGTCCGTACGGTCGACCTGCCGAAACGCAAAGCCATCCCGCTTGCCATCGAACGTGTCCTCCTGCTGACCGGCAAGAACTTCATCAAGAACAAAGGCGGGCTGCGGGCCTCCTCGCTGACCTTCCTCACGCTCATGTCGGTCGTCCCGCTCGTCGCGCTTCTCCTCGGCATCGCGCGCGGCTTCAATTTCGAGGAAATGCTCCGCGAAAAACTCGTCGAGAGCTTTGTCGGGCAGGAGGAGGTCGCCGAATGGATCCTGTCTTTTGCTGACACCACGCTCAAGGTCGCCGCGGGCGGCATCATCACGGGCATCGGCGTGGCCATGCTGTTCTTCACGGCGCTGAAGCTGCTGGCCAATATCGAAAGCTCGTTCAACGACATCTGGGGCATCAAGCAGGGGCGCCCCCTGCTCCGCAAACTCAGCGACTACATCACGCTGCTGCTCCTCTGCCCCGTTTTCGCCGTGGTCCTCCTCGGTCTCAACACCCTCGGCATGGCAAGCATCGAAGGATTCAACTGGCTCCCCGGAAAAAGCTACCTGCTGAACGCCATCCGCTACGTTTCTCCGTTCGTGCTCGCCTGGGTCATGTTCTTCTTCCTCTACCTCTTCATCCCGAACACCCGTGTGAAGCCGAAAGCCGCGCTCTGGGGAGCCATCCTGACCGGCACACTCCTCATCATCACCCAGTACATCTACATGTTCCTGCAGACGATCCTGACGAGCTACAACAAGGTTTACGGAAGCTTCGCCGCGCTGCCGTTCTTCCTCCTCTGGCTTCAGGCGACCTGGACCGTGATCCTCCTCGGCGCGCAGTTCTCGTTCGCTGTCCAGAACGTCAACTATTATGAATACTATCCGGGCGACCAGCCCCTCTGCATGCACTACCGCTCCATCTGCGCCATCCGCATCATGAAGCTCCTCGGCGAGGCGTTCAACAACCGGACCGGCGCCGTGTCCATCACGGATATCTCCGGCAAACTGGAAATCCCGATCCGAATCGCGCGCGCCGTGCTGAACGACCTGATCACCGCCGGACTCGTGATCGAAGTCTCGAACGACCGCCGCCATGACGACGCCTTCATGACCAAGGTCCCGCTCGGGGACTTCATCCCGACGACCATCCTGGAACGCCTTTCCAACATCGGCGACAGCGGCTACCAATCCGTAAACGCCGCCGATGCGGAAAAGCTCCTGTCCGACCTCTGGGATGCCGCAAAGAAGGACTCTTCGAACGCCCAGCTGGTGGAATTCACGCCGGAAGCCATCCTGGAAGCGGAAAGAGCTGCAGCCGCGGAGGCAAAAGCCTGACACACTGTGTGTGCTGAATCAGAGCGCGGCTCTGCTCGCGCACGTGCAATCAGGAAGGCCCAAAAACGTTATTCCCCCGGGCGCGAAAAAGCGGCGGTATCCGAAGTTGGATGCCGCCGCATGTTTTTTCTGAACAATCAACTGCCCCGTGCTCAAGCGAAGCTGAGAGCACTGCCACAACATACTCTGTGTGTGCTCAAGCGAAGCTGAGAGCACTGCCGCAGTGGAGGCTCCGCCTCCTCAACCCACGGAGAGGCCGGGCTCGCAACCGTCGCCGTCCACGGTCACAAGTTTCAGGCTGGTTTCGCTCTTGGCGGCGAGGAGCATGCCGCAGGATTCGAATCCGGCGATCTTCGCAGGCATGAGGTTGGCGACCACGACGATGGTCTTGCCGATCACGTCCTCCGGCGCGTACTGCTGGGCGATGCCGGCGACGAGCGAACGGATGTCGCCGTTTCCGAGGTCGATCTTCAGGTGGAGCAACCGGTCCTTGCCCTGGATGCGCTCGGCCTCCAGCACGTTCGCGGTGCGGAGCTGCGTCTTGAAGAACTGTTCGATCGTGACCATGCCTTCCGGCACCACGACGTCCTTGGTCTTCGGCGCTTTGACTTCCTGCTTTTTCTGCTTCTCCGGCTTCGCGGGGGCGGCCTCTTCGGGCTTTTCGACCATGATGCGCGGGAAGAGCGGCGGCATGTCGACCATGGTGCGCCTGGTATCGCCGCTGGCGAATTCGCGGAGGGACGCGAAATCGGTCTTCGCAATCTCTTCCTCGGAGAGGCCGAGGGAACGGCGCAGGAGCGTCATCTTTTCGGGCATGATCGGGAAGAGCAGGCCGGAAACGATTTCGAGCGTCTGGGCCGCGGTATACAGCACGGCGGCGAGGCGGTCGGTCTTGCCTTCCTTCGCGAGCGTCCACGGGGCGGTACGCTCCAGGAACTTGTTGGCCTCGCGGACCACGTTCATGACGGCGGCGATGCCGCGGTCGAGCTTCATGGCGTTGAGCTCGTTTTCAAGCTGCTTGATCGCTAGTCCGGCCTTGGAGAGCAGTTCCATTTCGAGGGGCTGGAGCGGAGGCGGGGCAGGGAGCGTGCCGCCGAAGTTCTTGATGGAGAGCTTCACCACGCGCGAAAGCAGGTTGCCCAGGTCGTTCGCAAGGTCGGTGTTGAACCGCTGGAGGAAGTCTTCCTCGGTGAACGAGGCGTCGTTGCCGGGCGTCATGGCAGCGAGCAGGAAGTAGCGGAACGCGTCCACGCCGTACTTGTCGGCCATGTCCATCGGATTCACCACGTTGCCGAGCGACTTGCTCATCTTGCGGCTGCCGGTAAGCCACCAGCCGTGCGCGAAGATGGCCTTCGGCATCGGCAGCCCGATGGCGTGGAGCATGGTGGGCCAGTACACGCTGTGCGTAGTGAGGATGTCCTTTCCGATCAGGTGCATGCAGCTGGTCCAGTAACGCTCGAAACGCGCCTGGTCCACGCCGTAGCCGATGGCGGAGATGTAGTTGATGAGGGCATCGAACCACACGTAGCAGACGTATTCGCGATCGAACGGAAGCTCAATGCCCCAGGACAGGCGGGATTTCGGACGGGAGATGCAGAGGTCCTCCAGCGGTTTGCGGAGGAATCCGAGCGTCTCGTTGGCGCGGAATGCGGGCTGGATGAAATCGGGGTGCTCGGTGATGTACTGGATCAACCAGTCCTGATACTTGCTCATGCGGAAGAAATAGTTGCTCTCGACGATGGTGTCGACCTCGCGCTGGCAGTCCGGACAGAGCTTGCCGTCGATCAGGTCTTTCTCCGTAAAGAAGCGCTCGCAGGCGACGCAGTAATAGCCCTTGTATTCGGCCTTGTAGATGAGGTCGCGGTCGTAGAGGTCCTGGAGGATTGCCTGAACGATCTTCCAATGGCGTTCCTCGGTCGTGCGGATGAAGTCGTCGTTCGTGATGCCGAGGCGCTTCCAGAGTTCCTGGAACCGGACAACCGTGCTGTTGCACTGCTCGAGCGGGGTCATGCCGTTCTTTTCGGCGGCTTTCTGGACCTTCTGGCCGTGCTCGTCGGTGCCGGTCAGGAACCATACGTCGTCTCCGGCGGCGCGGTGGTAGCGCGCGAGCACGTCGGCGAGGACCGTGGTGTAGGCATGGCCGATATGCGGCTTGTCGTTGACGTAGTAGATCGGGGTCGTAACGTAAAATGTGCTGTTGCTCATGTTCGTGTTCCTTTCCAATTCATCGTTCGTCAGAGATAGCGGCCCAGTTCGGCTCGGACACGTTGCGCCAGGACTTCGGCGGCCTGTTCGACCGGGATCATCTCGGAATCGCGGGAGGCGCGCGTGCGGAATTCGACCATGCCGTTCGCGAGCGTCTTCGGGGAGACGATCACGCGGAACGGGATGCCGAGGAGGTCGGCGTCGCTGAACATGAAACCGGCCTTTTCGCCGCGGTCGTCGTACAAGACTTCCACGCCCTTCGCCTGAAGGTCCTTGTACAGGGCTTCGGCCTTTTCGCCGGACTCGGATCCGTTGGGCTGGAGCGCCACGATATGGACCTGGTACGGCGCGATGGACATCGGCCAGATCGGGCCGTAATCGTCGTGGTTATCCTCGATGACGGACGCCATGGTACGGCCGACGCCGATGCCGTAGCAGCCCATGTACATCGGCTTGGATTTGCCATCCTTGTCCAGGTAGTTCACCTTCATCGACTTCGAATACTTCAGGCCGAGCTGGAAGATGTTGCCGATCTCAATGCCGTGCTTGAATACGAGCGGTTCGCCAGTCACGGGGCAGGGGTCGCCCTCGCGGACGCACGCCACATCGGCCACCAGGCCGCCGGTCATGTCGCGGCCGTAGTTGAAGTTTTTGTAGTGGAATCCTTCTTCGTTCGCGCCGACCACCAGATTCACGGTCCCGGCGGCGGACGGATCGATCACCAGGCGGACCTTCTCCGGGACCTCGGCGATGCCGACCGGGGAGGCGTATCCGGGGACGGCTCCGCAGGCGCGGATGAGGTTGTCGTCGGCGAACTTGATCGCGTTGAGCCCGAGGACGTTTTTGAGCTTGCACTCGTTGACCTCGAAGTCGCCGCGGATGAGCACGAAGATCAGCTCCTTGCCGTCCTCGGTGCTGTAGAACACCGCCTTGCCGGTCTGGGCGGGCGTTACGTTCAGGAAAGATGCGACTTCCTCGATCGTCCTGGAGTGCGGCGTGGCGACTTTTTCGAGCGGGAGCTCTTCGCCGGTGCGTTCGAACTTCAATCCGGACACCGCGACCTCGCGGTTCGCCTTGTAGCTCTTGCCGTCCGGCGACAGGAAGATATTGTCCTCGCCGCAGTCCGCCAGCAGCATGAACTCGTGCGACACGCTGCCGCCCATCATGCCGGTGTTGGACAGGATGGAGACGACGTGCTTCATGCCGACGCGGCGGAAGATCCGTTCGTAAGCGGCATGAAGCTCCTGATAGTAGGCATCCAGGTCCTCCTGCGAGGTGTGGAAGCTGTAGGCGTCCTTCATGGTGAACTCGCGGACGCGGAGCAGGCCTGCACGCGGACGTGCTTCGTCGCGGTACTTGGTCTGGATCTGGTAGATCATCACGGGCAGCTGCTTGTAGCTGTTGATCTCCGTGCGGGCGATCTGGCAGCTGGCTTCCTCGTGCGTCATGCCCAGGACCATCGCCTTGTTGTTACGGTCGCTGAAGCGGAGCAGTTCGGCGCCGACGGACTGGTAACGGCCGGATTCCACCCAGAGATCGGCGGGGAGCACGACCGGCATCAGAACTTCCTGGCCGCCGACGCGGTCCATTTCCTGGCGGATGATGTTTTCGATCTTGGCGATGACGCGCTTGCCGACGGGCAGCAGGGAGTAGATGCCGGCAGAAACCGGACGGACATAGCCCCCGCGGACCAGGAATTTGTGGCTGAATGTGGTGGCGTCCGCCGGATCCTCTTTCAGACGGCAGCCGAACAACTGGGACATTTTCATGGAAAATACCTCGCGGATGTGTGTATTGTAATTTATGAAAAGATCTTGCCGGAAAAAAATAATATATCACGACAGAGAGTTTTTTTCAAGCGAATACAATTCCGGAACATAAAATGAAAGCGAAAAAGGACGCATCCATGGCGAAGCCGCCGGTGGAAACTGACGCCCCTATCTCCGGTGCAACAGGGCAGACGAATGACATCCCCCTGTTTTCCGCCTTTTTTTATAAAGAAACGCGAAAGATTTCTGTTTTTTGATTGCATTTTTCCGAATCCAGTGATATATTTCATTTTGAAGTTTTATCGACAACTTTTTCCGGAGAAGAACGTTGAACCAGATTCGCACATATATCGCATGCGCCGTCACGACGCTCGTCCTGCTGCTCAGTGCGGCGGAAGCCTTCGGTCAGCGCGAGTATACGCCGCCCAGAAGAGTCAACATGGACAAGCTGGTCGGCAACTCGGACATCGAAAAGCTCTCGAAGATGCCGGATATTTTCGACGCCGCCGCGGATTCCTATGAATTCATCGGGGACAACCTGATAGCCCGCGGGAACGCTGTAGTCCAGACGCCTGGCGTTGAGCTTTCCGCCGACAAGATCATCGTGAACATGGATTCCGACCTCTACGACGTGGAGGCGGCGGGAAATGTCACCTTCTCGGTACTGTCGACCGCCATCCAGACCATGTCCATTGAGGATTATGAACTGCTTCTGCAGGAGCCCCATGCCCGCGTGACCCTGCTCCGCTACGTCGTGAACGACCTCGGAGAACAGAAAGCCGAGGTGGAGATCGTGGTGGAATCCTCGTCGATCCATGCGGAACGCGCCGCGGGGAACATGCTTACGGGCGTATTCCAGTTCTCCAATTTCGCGATGAAATCCGGTCTTTTCTACTGCGTCGGCGAACGCGCGGAACGCTTCTTCGACGGCACGGTGAAAGTCCACAAGGCCAGATTCACGACCTGCGAATATATCCAGGACGACCACGACCACTACGCGATCGCGGCCTACGACGCCACGATCGAACCGAGGGCCAGCAACAGCAGCCATTTCCACTACGACAACCAGCTGGGCGACCACAGCATCCTGATGAAGAACAACTTCTTCCAGATCTACGGCGTCCCCGTGCTCTGGCTGCCGGTCCTGTACAAACCCTCCGACCTGTCGAGTTTCGGCGGCAAGATCGAGTTCGGAAGCCAGAGCGAATGGGGCTGGTATATCCGGACCGCGAAGCATTTCAAGTTGGCGGATGACCCCTACTGGAACATGAACCTGATGCTGGACTGGTACGAGAAACGAGGCATCGGTTACGGACTGAGCTCCGACCTCCTTACTCCGGAATCCGCCACGGAATTCTCGTTCTACGGCATCTACGACCGGAACCGGTATATGTACTGGGACCGCGACCTGCTGCCCGGCGATCCCCACTATCTGGAGGACAATTCCCGCCTCAAGATCCCGTATTACCGGTATGAAGTCCGCACGAATAACCTGACGCACATTACGAACCGCCTTGATTTCCGGATGCAGATCGACCTTATTAGCGACTTCGAATATCTGCGCGATTTTTACATCGACCGGTTCCGCTCCGAATATGAACCGCCGACCTACGCGTCCCTGGAATACCAGCACGACAGATTCACGGCAAGCGCCTACATGACGATCCGCATCAACGACTTCTACTCCACCGTGGATCGCCTGCCGGAATTGAGGCTGGATTTCCATCGCCAGGAACTCTTTGCAAACCTCTACTATCAGGGCGAGATGTCGCTTACGCCGCTCTTCATGCGCTGGCGCAGGTTCGACCGGGACATTCCCGGCGATGAAAACTGGCATATCAGGAACTACGGCACGCTCCGGTTCGATTCGCTCCACATGCTGTACTATCCCCTCAAAATCTGGGACATCAACATCATCCCGAGGACAGGCATCCGTCTGACGGCCTACTCGGCATCGTCCGAACGGGAGATCGGCACCAACGAGCTCGCCAGCATGTTCATGGCAGATGAGGTCGAAGGGATCCCGTGGGGTACCAGGGTGACGAACTACGATTCGAAGGGAGGTTCCAAATTCCGCGTGATCGGGGAACTGGGTGTTGAGGTGAACACGAAGTTTTACCACACCTGGCAGAACGTGAAAAGCGCCTTCTGGGGTCTCGACGGGTTGCGGCACGTGGCCGTGCCGTATATCAACTACACATACATCCCGAGGCCGACGGTGAACGCGGACAACCTGTACTACTTCGATGAGATCGACCGCATTTCCGAACAGCATTTTATCCGGACCGGTATCGTGAACCGGCTGCAAACGCGCCGCAACGGGGTGATCCACGAGTGGTTGTCGCTGGAGAATTACTGGGACTTCTTCATCCATGACTCCGAAAAGTTCAACCACATCGGCGACTTCGGCACCATCTTCAGGTTCAGGCCGTTCGCCGGGCTTACGGTTTCCGCCGAATTGCTTCTGGACGTCGGAAACAACAACGACCACGACTACGAGGTGATCCGCGCCGGCAAAAAATCCGGCCGGCCCGGCATCGGCGGCACTGCCATCAACCGCCTGACGACCTCGATCGACTACCGGTTCGCGCCGGAGTGGCGCATCTATGCCAGCTATGTGTATTCGGACGCATATACCCAGCGTTCGATCTACTCCATGGGGGACCAGTTCGCCACCGTGACGGCGACCTCCATGATGTTCACGCCTACGACCCGGTCCCAGACGATCAGCGGAGGCTTTGAATTCCCCCTGCTCATCGACAAGGATCTTCACGGCTACACGCAATGCTCCTACGACATCGACCGCAACCTGGTCACGAGGGCATGTGTCGGCATTACCAAACGATTCCACTGCTGGTATGTTTCCGCGGAGTGCGGCACTGGGCAACGCTGGGACCGCCACAGAAACGGTGAATACTCGCAGCGTCTGAAAAATTACCTTGCCGTCTCCGTTGGACTCACGGCCATGCCCGGCCTGACGTTCGGGCAGAGGGTCGGCATTGGAAACTGAGCAGGCAAATATCCATTTTTGAAAGGCATCGACCCAATGAGATTTGAACAGGACAAGATCAAGATCGGAGATATCCCCGTCGCGGAGCTCGCAGCACAGTTCGGGACCCCGCTTTACGTTTATGACGAACAAAAGATCCGCGACAACTACAGACACGCCGTTGCGACTTTCCGCAAGTATTACCCGGATTTCCGCATGTTCTATGCAGTCAAGTGCTGCAACAATCCGGCCATCGTGAACATCCTCCGCCAGGAGGGGGCGGGCGCGGATTGCGCCAGCGTCAACGAGATCCTGCTGGCAAAATCCGTCGGCCTCACGGGCGAAAACATCATGTTCAGCGGCAATTTCCTCTCGGACGAGGACCTGCGCCAGGGCATCGAGACTGGAGCTGTCATCAACCTCGACGACGAGAGCCTTTTCCCCCGTCTCCTGAAATTCGGCGTGCCGGAGGTCATCTCCTTCCGCGTGAACCCGGGCTACGGCAAAAGCAACGTGGGCGAATACGTGACGAACGCCGGACCGAAGGCAAAGTTCGGCATCCACCCGGACAAGGTCACCGACGCGTACCGCATGGCAAAAGAAGCCGGGGTGAAGCGGTTCGGCGTACACATGATGACCGGCTCGTGCATCACGGACGCGGACTATTTCCCCTTCGTCACGAAGCTCCTGATGGAAATCGTGTGCAAGACGGGCAAGGAGCTTGGGATTGATTTCGAGTTCATCGACCTCGGCGGCGGACTCGGCATCCCGTATGAACCCGGGGAAGCGTCCCTGGACCTGGAAGCCGCCGCAAAGAAGACTGCCGAGGTCTTCAAGACCTTCGTGGAACAGTACGGCATGAAGCCGCCCCGCCTCGAAATGGAACCTGCGCGCTACTTCGTCGGGAATGCCGGCTATGTGATCGGCCGCGTCCACGCCGTGAAGGAGTCCTACACACGGATCGTCGGCACCGACGTCGGCATGAACGTGCTCGTGCGTCCGGCCTTCTATGGCTCATACCATCACATCTACGTCGACGGCAAGGAGAACGAGCCGCGTCAGAAAATGGGCCTCTGCGGACAGCTCTGCGAAAACACGGACTACTGGGTCAAGGAACGCAGCCTGCCCGCCAGCCTTGGTCCGGGCGACCTCATCGTGGTGGAAAACGCCGGCGCCTACGGATTCGGCATGAGCTACCAGTACAACGGACGCCTGCGGGCCGCCGAAGTGCTGGTAAACGGTTCGGAGGCGACTCTGATCCGCGACCGCGAGACGTTCGACGACATGGTCAGCCATACCCATGTACCGGAGCGTTTGAAAAAATAACAAAAAAAATATAAAACAGGCTTTACTTCCTGAAAACGCGGGCTAAATTATGGTTATGCAAAGATGATGCAGCCCGGAACGAAACAGTTTGGAGACAACAAAAATGAAGTTCAGATTTTCTAAATTCTTCTCTAGCGACATCGGGATCGACCTTGGTACCGCGAACTGTCTGGTTTATGTCAAGGACCACGGTATCGTGCTTAATGAACCGTCCGTCGTCGCGATCAAGGACAACGTTGTCGTGAGCGTCGGGATCGAGGCGAAACGCATGCTGGGCCGCTGCCCGATGAATATCAAGGCGATCCGTCCGATGAAGGCCGGCGTAATCGCCGACTTCGCCGTGACGGAAGAGATGCTGCGTTATTTCATTCTGAAAGCAAAAGATTTCATGGCGCCGTACCAGCGCATCTTCCACCCGACGGTCCTCATCGCAGTCCCGTCCGGCATCACCGAGGTCGAAAGCCGCGCCGTGCAGGACAGCGCCATGCACGCGGGCGCCGCCAAAGTCCAGACCATCGAAGAGCCGATGGCCTCCGCGATCGGGGTCGGCCTGCCTGTGGCGGAACCGACCGGCAGCATGATCGTCGACATCGGCGGCGGCACGACCGAAGTGGCCGTGATCTCGCTCGCCGGCATCGTGGAGAAACGCAGCTGCCGTGTGGGCGGCGACGAGATGGATTCGTCCATCATCCAGCACATGAAGCGCGTGTACAACCTGCTCATCGGCGAACGCATGGCCGAGGACATCAAGATCCGCATCGGCAGCGCATACCAGGTGCCCGACATCGAGGAATCCATGGAAGTGAAGGGGCGTGACCTCGTCTCCGGTCTCCCGAAGAGCATCCGCGTCTCCTCCCAGGAGATCCGGACCGCCCTGCAGGAGCCCATCGCCAGCATCGTCGACGCCGTGCGCTCCACGCTCGAACACTGCCCGCCGGAACTCGCATCCGACCTCATGGACCGCGGCATCATGCTCGCGGGCGGCGGCGCCATGATCCGCGGCCTCGACCGCCTGATCTCCGAAGAGATGAATCTCCCGGTCTTTGTAGCTGACGATCCTCTGAACGCCGTTGTGAAAGGAACCGGCGTAGTCCTGCAGGAACTGAGCAACAACGTCCAGCTCTGACGCTCAACCGAAAATGGCTGAAACCGAACGTTATATTACCTCAACGCTGAATCGCCGCGACGAGACCGTCGAAAAGACTCTGCGTCCGCAGAAATTCGAGGATTTCCCCGGTCAGGACAGCGTCAAGGAACGCCTTAAGGTCTACGTCGAGGCCGCGAAACAGCGCAACGAACCGCTCGGGCATCTCCTGCTCTACGGTCCGCCCGGGCTCGGCAAGACTACCCTCGCCTACATCATCGCAAACGAAAAAGGCGCCAATATCAAATCCTCCAGCGGCCCGGTCATCGAGAAACCCGGCGACCTGGCGGGTCTGCTCACGTCCATGGAGGACGGCGACATCCTCTTCATCGACGAGATCCACCGTCTGAACACAGCCGTGGAGGAATACCTCTACAGCGCCATGGAAGATTATTTCATCGACATCATGCTGGACCAGGGGCCAGGCGCACGCTCCGTCCGCCTGAACCTCGCTAAGTTCACGCTGATCGGCGCGACCACGCGTCAGGGCCTCCTTTCCGCACCTCTCCGCGCCCGGTTCAAGCTCGCGCCGAGGCTCGACTACTACGATCCGGAAAACCTCCGGAAGATCGTGCAGCGGTCCGCCGGCATCCTGAACGTCGGCATCACACCGGAGGCGGCGTTCGAGATCGCACGCAGAAGCCGCGGCACACCGCGCATCGCCAACAATCTGCTGTCGTGGGCGCGCGACTTCGCCCAGGTCCGCGGCAACGGCACGATCGACGACGAGACCGCCCGCAAGGCGCTCTCCATGATGGAAATCGACAGCAACGGCCTCGACGAGATGGACAAGCGCATCCTTGAGACCATCGTCGCAAACTTCAACGGCGGCCCGGTCGGCCTGAACTCCCTCGCCGTCGCCATCGGCGAAGACCCCGGCACCATCGAGGAAGTCTACGAACCGTACCTCATCCAGGAAGGATACCTCATGCGTTCGCCGCAGGGACGCATCGCCACCGATAAATCCTGGTCGCTCTTCGGCCTCACCGCCAAAAACAGGCTGACCGGACGAGGCTCCTCCGGCAGAAAAGGCGATTCCGACCAGCCCGATTTCTTCCAGTGATCAACCTCACCCCATCTCCATAGGCCCAATCCTCACAGATGAGTTCCTTTTTTTCACATACTCCATGAAAACCGACCTGATCCTTCCCTTTTACAACCCCCATGAGGGTTGGCTGAACCATCTGCTCGAATCTGTCACGGCTCTCAAACATGTATTAAACAGACGTGGCTCGACGTTGCGCGTCATCCTCGCCAACGACGGCTCGCCGAAGACCTGCTACCCGGACGATGCCCTGGACGCCATCCGCGCGGCCGCCGATGAGTTCATTTTTGCGACATACGACGTCAACCACGGGAAGGGCTACTGCCTGCGGCACGCTGTCGCACAGGCGGACGGCGATATTCAAATCTACACCGACGGAGATTTCCCGTTCGGCTGGCAGTGTGCCGCCGAGGCGTTCGACCGCCTGAGTTCCGGCACGGACGTCGTGATGGGCGTGCGCGGATCCGATTACGGCCAGGCCCTGCACCCGCTCCGCAAATTCATTTCGAAGGGAGTGCGCCGTCTGAACCGGTTCCTGCTCGGAATGCCGGAACGCTACCTCGACACGCAAGCAGGGATGAAAGGATTCCGCGGCGCCGGAAAACAGGCGTTTCTGGACACGACCGTGGACACCTTCCTGTTCGACACCGAGTTCATCCTGCTTGCCTGGGACCGAGGACTCCGCATCGACACCATCCCGCTCTCCTTGCGGTCCGGCCTCTCCTTCTCGAAAATGGGCTGGAGCGTCCTCTTCCGCGAGTTCGGTCATTTCCTCCGGATCATGCCCGCGCACTGGTTCCGTAAAAAACAACATCGTCCGGCGCAGGGCTGACCCGATGAAAAGCATCCTGCTTTCGTTCGACATCGAGGAATTCGACCTGCCGACCGAGTTCGGCGTGGAGGTCTCCCGCGACGACATGTTCGCGATCGCAGGCGAAGGGACGCGCCGCATTCTCCGGATCGTGAACGAGGCCGGCATCCGCACCACGTTTTTCGTGACTGCCGCTTTCGCGTTGGAATTCCCCGATCTGGTGCGCGAAATGAAGGCTTCCGGCCATGAGATCGCCTCCCACGGATACTCCCACACCACGTTCGAGCCCGCTGACCTGAAGCGCTCCCGCGAAGCGCTGGAGGAGATCACTGGCTCGTCCGTCCGCGGATTCCGCATGGCACGCCTCGCGAAGGTCGGCAAACAGGACATCCTGGAAGCCGGATATGACTATGAATCCTCCCTGAATCCCGTCTGGCTGCCCGGCCGCTACAGCAATTTCAACGCGCCGCTGAAGCCTTTCCGGGAATCGTGCAGCCTGTGGCAGATGCCCGTGTCCGCCCTTCCCGTCGTCCGGTTCCCGCTTTTCTGGCTCTCGTTCAAGAATCTCCCGCTGGCGCTCTACCTCCCGATGGCAAAGACCGCCATGTCTGCCACGGGCTTCTTCAATATGTATTCGCATCCATGGGAATACCACGAACGCGCCGCGGAAGCGCAGTGGCATATTCCGGGCTACATCGTCCGTCATGCCGGCGAATCCCAGTGCATGCGCCTGCGCCGGCTGATCGCGAGTCTCGGACGTGCCGGCACGTTTGAGACCTTCAGCGCGTATCTCGACCGACTCCAGGCGGAAGAATAATCCCGCGCGATTCTCTTTTCCCGCATCCGGCGACCGGAATCAACATCCGTCAATTCAATCGTCAAACGTTCCGTCAGACATCCGTCATTCCGTCAATCCGTTGATTTGCATCAGGTTGCAATCCAACGAACCATGAAGCTTCCCGTACGCCGATGATTGTCGCGGGGCTGCGCGAAGGCGGGGATCAGAACACTTTCATCCTGTTCGCGATCCGCTTTTCCAAGACCTGGAAGAGCTCCTCCGCATCAGTCCGGCGGACAGTCGCCGCTTCCAGATAGGCCGATTCAAGCTCCCGGCGGACATCGGCGGAGATCCTGAGATAGCGGAAAAGCCGGATCAGGTCGTCGGCGATGACGGGGACCGTAAGACTGGATTTGGCGCATTCCGCAACGTCGATCCAGCAGAACTTCATTCCGTCCGGCCCCTGGCTGTACAGCAGATTGGCGGGCGTGAAGCCGCCGTGGACAAATCCGCGGTCGTGAAGTTTCGCCAGCAGGGCAAGATGTCCGCGGCAGAACTCCTTCAGCAACGGGATGTTGCCGACTTGGTCGCCGACATAGAAATCGACGCCGCTGCGGTATTCTCCAAGGAACCGGGAGACCATGAAGGCATTGTTCAGAATGCCGATGCCGCCAGACCGGATTTCCCCGGCCGCCAGCAAGTCGGGCAGAGGGAACCCCATTTCCGTCAGGAGGGTGTAGTTTGCCGCCTCGGAGGCGCAAGGCGACGGACGCAGGATGTATTTGCAGGCGTACTTGATCTTGAAAAAGCTTTTGTAGGCGACATCGAAGCCCTGCGACGCGGGAACCCGCAGCACGAATTTTGTGCGTGTGGTCCAGATCTTTTCGGATCCCCCGTCCGGCCGGAACGCCCCAGCATCCGACAGGCGCTTAAAATCGTCCGCGAAATCGCTTCTCACCCAGCTCCAGGAACGGAGCAGGCGGATCATGTTCGGGGAGAAAGCCGAAGCGACCAGAGGACTCTTCATCGTGCCGGGCCGATTCACTGGCTGAACTGGGTGGTGTGCAGACGTCTGTAGATGCCGTTCTCGCGGGCGAGCAGGTCGGCTTCCTTGCCGAACTCCGCGATCCGGCCGTTCTGCATGACGAGGATCATATCGGCATTGCGAATGGTGCTCAAGCGGTGCGCGATCGCAAAGACCGTGCGGTTGGACATCACGCGGTTCAAAGCCTCCTGGACCAGCTTCTCCGTGACCGTGTCGAGCGCGCTTGTCGCTTCGTCCAGGATCAGGATGGGCGGATTGCGAAGGATGGCGCGCGCAATGGATACGCGCTGTTTTTCGCCGCCGGAGAGCTTGAAGCCCTTCTCGCCGACCTCGGTCTCATATCCCTTCGGATGCGGCCCGTTCACGATGAAATCATGGGCGTTCGCGAGCTTTGCGGCGGCAATGATCTCGTCCATGGTGGCGTCCGGCTTGCCGTAGGCGATGTTGGCGGCGATGGTCTCGTTGAACATGATGGCGTCCTGGTTTACCACACCGATCATGCGGCGGAGCGAGGCGATCTTGTAATCCCGGATGTCCACTCCGTCGATGGAGATGGAGCCGGAATCGACGTCGTAGAAGCGCGCCAGAAGGTTGGCGATGGTCGACTTGCCGGACCCGGTCTCGCCGACGACCGCGACCATGCTGCCGTGCGGGATGTCGAACGACACATGATCCAGCACCACCCGGTCGTCGTAGGAGAAGCAGACATCGCGCACGGCGATGCCCTGTTTGAACTCCTTCAGTTCGACCGCATCGGCCTTTTCGGGCACAGACGTGTCGGTGTCGAGCAGCGCGAAATAACGGTCCGCCGCCGCCATCGACTGCTGCAGGCTGGCAAACACCTTCGAAATGTCCTTGATCGGGCGGAATGCCATCATGGCGGGCGTCAGGAGCGCCGCCAGCTCAGTAACGGTGATGCCGTGCTTGTAGGAATAGAGCAGGAAGATCAAGGTCGAGGTGACGCCGACCATTTCCATCAGAGGCGTGAACATGATATGCAGACGCATCGCCTTGATCGCCTGGCGGTAATACTTGCGGTTTACGGCACGGAACCGTTCGTTTTCACGTTCCTCCGCATAGTATGCCTTCACGGCGCGGATGCCGGAAAAGACCTCGTGCATCCGGGAGAAGACGTCGGCGATGCGCGCGAAGCTCCGTTTGTAGTACTTTCGGACGATACGGCTCACCACGACGATCGGGATGATGACGATCCCCAGTCCGAGCCCCAGCAGGATCACCAGTCCGTAGTCATCGAACTGGCGGCAGGCCACCACGATAGCCGCCACGCATCCCAGGATCTGAAGCGGGGCATTGGTCAGGTCCTCGATGGAATGCGACACGGAATACTCCAGCGCGGACGTGTCGTTGGTGCACCGGCTGATCAGGTGGCCCACATCCATGTCGCCGTAGAACCGCAGCGACTGGCTGGTGAGCTTGCGGAAGATCGTGTTGCGCATGTCGGCGACGACCCGGATGCCCACATAGCGTGTGCAGTAGCCGTTGAGGTACATTCCCAGACTGCGCAGAAACCATACCAGTACGAACGATGTGATGTAGATCCCGAATAGCTGCCATGCGATCCGTCCGTCAGGCGTCACGACCTCGAAACTCTTCTTGACCGGCCATTCGATCCGAATCGTCGTTCCGTCGATGGCGCAGGGCAGATGAAAGCGGTTGATCGCGTCGTCCGCCTGTTTCAGCAGGCGCGTGAGCTTCGGATCGTCGTCGGGCGGGCCGGACAGGACATCCGCCATCCGCTTGTCCTTTTCCTCATCGGAGAATTCCGGCGATACGGCGATTTCGCGCAGCAGATCGATTTCCTCCGACGTGATCTCCCGCTGATCCGCGGATGCACCGATATTGCCGCCGGAATCCACCAGGCCGACCAGCTGCGGGACCAGAAGCAGCGCGAAGAACAGCGATCCGCCCACGAGCATACCGCAGAGAATGCCGAACGTCAGGCGTTTCCAGTACGGCACGGTATATTTCAGGAGCCGCAGATAGCTTTGGGCCTTGAAATTGGAATCGTTGTCTGTTGTGCTGCTCATGGATATCTCCGGGGAGAGGTTTCAAAAAGTCAATATTCAATAGTTAATATAGCACGAAAACGAGCCGGATTCAAGAAAAAACGCCAGTTTTGACGAAAAACGCCGTTTCATGCATCGTCACGGACGCGCCTGCCCCGGTGCGCCGGAAGGTTTTGAAGCCGAGAGGACAGCAGGAACATCCCCGGAGGATCACACCCGTGGCTGCTGCCGGAAACAATCAAAGAAAAAAGTGCGATCCCTGGCCCATGCCGGATCGGTCAGAATTTCTTAAAAGCTTCGAGGAGCTTGTCCTTCAGTGGGTTGTCCTCGTAGTCGACCATGATGAACGAACCGTGGGAGACGGCGGAGAACTTGAAACCGTAGATGTAGATGAAGCCGTTCTTGTCCACGTATTCGATCTTCGAACGGGGCTTCTTGTACTTTATGTCGAATTTATAAAACGCCACCTGACGGTTGGCGACCTTGAGCGCGAAACCTTCCGAGGCATGGATCGGTTCGACCGCCATCATGCCGTCGAATGTGCCGCCGGTCTGCTGCATCATGTACCGGCAAAGCTCCTGCGCGGTACGGTTGCGGTTGTCAACGGTACTGCTTTTGCAGCCGCTGCAAAGGATGACCGCGACGGCGGCGAAAAGAATGCATATTGATCTGAACATGGCTGGCTTCTCCGGGAAAAAAGTTTAACATGATAATGTAGAGGCATTTTCCGCAAAGTCAAGTGTATATAGAGAAAAAAAGCGAAAACACCGCCCGGTGTCAGGTCATCCGGACGCCGGATCATTTCCGCCAGGCGTCGCCGCGAACAGGATCGACCGGACGCATGCAGAAAAAAGTTACCCGGATCACGTCCCCCCCCCATGAAAACCCGCTGTCCCGGGAATCTTACTTAAGCGAACGGAGCAGGGCAATCACCTGGCCCATGGTCTTCGAATCGGGATCCGAATCAATGTTCACCTGACGGCAAGCAGGCACACCGTCGGTCCGCTCCAGTACGATCATGCCGGGATGCAGGCGCCCCGGCTGCGTCCAGACGATCAGGATGTCGCCGGGGTCCACATCGGTCTCCGTGGAGAGGGCATTGAAAAGCCCGGAACGTACTGCGAAAAGGTCTTTCGCGCAGACTTTTTCGGGAAGCAGACTGTCATCGACGAGATAATAGGAGGCGGGAGCCCCGGAGAGGTTGAAGTCCTTCAGGAAAAACGGGACACTGACCGGGACTTTCTGCGGCAGGCCGAGCCCCATTCCGACAGGACGGATACTCCGGCGGCGTCCTTTCTGCCGCTCAATGACACGTTTGCGCTCCAGGGCGGCAATGTGCGCCGCAACGGTGGACGGTTTGATGGAAAAGTACTCGGCAATGTCATAAAGCGTGGGAGAAATAGCATTTTTACTGATGAAATCGCGAATAAACCCCGCGATCTCAAACTGCCGTTTTGTAATTTTCTTCATTCGTCGGAGTCCTGGGGTCGGGTCGTGGATTGGCGTACGCCGGGGAAGAGGAAGAACGGAAACCCGGCGAGTCGAGCAGAAAACAGGAAGAATCCTGGTGCAGAAATACAATACTACGAAAAGTTGCAGCTTTCAAGCAATCTTTGCAACTTTTTTGAAAGTATTTTCAATTTTTACACACAAATATGTGTCGGAAAAATGGCGCATAATCCAATTTAACACATTGATTGACAGAATCTTATTCGGACAAAACAAGCAAAAGCGAAATTGCGAAAAACCGTTCAAAAACGCAACGCTTTTTGGCATTTCGTGTCATTTTTCCGGACCGTTCCGGAAAACCATCCGTCTCTGTCGACGGAACCCCCCTTGACTTTTCGCCGGCGGCATGGTATTTTATTTAAACAAACGATTCATCCACTGCATGACAAAAAAGGAAATGATCCTACCATGAACGCATGCGACCTGAAAGGCAAGGCTGTCGTCTTCCTCGGCGACGGCATGGCCGACCTCCCGATCCCCGAACTCGGCGGAAAAACTCCGCTGGAAGCCGTCCCGACCCCGACCATGGACATGATCGCCGCAAACGGTGCGTCCGGCACGTTCCTGACCCTGCCGGAAGGCTATCCGACGTCTTCGGACGTGGCGAACATGTCTGTCCTCGGCTATGCGCCGTCGCTGTACTATCCGGGCCGCGGCCCGATCGAGGCAGTCAGTCAGGGCATCCCGCTCGCGGCCGATGATGTCGCGTGGCGCTGCAATCTGATCACGGTGGAGAACGGCGTGCTGAAGGACTATTCCGCCGGCCACATCACAAAAGAACACTCCCGCATCCTGATGGAGGCGCTTCAGGAGCATTTCGGCTCCGACAAACTCACGTTCTATCCCGGCGTCAGCTACCGCAACCTGCTGATCCTGCACGGGCCGGAGTTTTCCCCGAACGTCGGCTACTACAAGCCGGATTCCTCGCAGGATATCCCGGTCGCCGAATTGCCGTGGACCGCACTGGACGATTCGAAGGAGGCCGCCCATACGGTGGAGTTCCTGAATAAGCTCTGGGCGGACGCGGCGGCGTTCCTGGCCGAACACCCGCTGGTGAAGTCCGGCGAGGCGAAAGGCAACGCGATCTGGCCGTGGAGCCCCGGCCGCACGCCGTCCTTCCCGAAGTTCACGGAACGCTACGGCGGCAAGAGCGGCGCGGTGATCACGGCAGTCGACGTGATCTCCGGTA
>Ga0265300_10001497_pt1 | contig 21831 bp, 18 predicted proteins | sample AusTroGonzalo_MG_FD_193482 | JGI IMG/M metagenome (GOLD analysis project Ga0265300, IMG submission 193482) | Bovine rumen microbial communities from tropical cattle in Woodstock, Queensland, Australia - Gonzalo_03 | ecosystem: Host-associated > Mammals > Digestive system > Stomach > Rumen ...
CTTGAACTTCCAAATCCGGCGCACCATATCGCGTGTGGTCGGATAGAATTCAAAATCCTCACCGGCCTCTTTGAGCGTATTGATCAGCTCGTTCATTTGCTTTGTCATGAGCGTGTCCTTTGTTTGAAAACGCCGGAGGAATGACCTTCCTCCGGCTGTAACAGTTTTGTGCTTGGATGCGTTCAGATTCAGGCGAAGATCGCTGCTTGACGACCGTCCAGGCCGAAGGCCCTGTTCAGGGCGAGGTAAGAATGGTCTACGCGCTGGGGGGAGTATTTCTTCACGATTTCCGTGAACGCGTTTAGCAGGCTCCAGCGCGTCTGCTCTTTGAACTCGACATGCGAGGGGGCCTTGAACTCGCGATAGACCGGAAGGATGTCGCAGGAATTGATAACGCCGAGCTCGGCAGCACGCACAATGCTGCTTCTGGCTTCGTCATCATTTTTGAGCTGGATGTCCTTCAGGTCCTCGCATACGGTTTCGGTCATCAGGAAATCGTCCTCCAGCGATGCAACAGCACGGTCGATCAGGTCGGTCAGTTCAAACCGGCTGGTATGCTTGCGCTTGATGACGGTGGTTCCGCCAAAGGCCAGGTTGGAGCAGACGAGGACAACGATTCCGGCAGACAGGCCGACAGCAAGAGATTTGTCATGGCTGTTGCGAATGCCAATGCAACGATGCCACTGAGGAGAGGATGAACGGGAGATTTCCATCACGCCGAACATCTTCTGTCCTTCACTGGCAAGACCGAATCTTTCGTCCTCGATGTCCCATTTGTGGGCCTTGACAACTTCGGTCACGGCTTCGATTACGTCGATATGCGGAACGGGCTTCCATGAGGCCGTTGAGCTCGGAGTGTCGATGCGTGCGACCTCATCCTTGCTCACGTACTTTCCTTCTTCCATGATCAGCATATTTCACCCGACCTTTCTGTGAATCGCTTTGCAACGGCTACCGTAGGCGCATTCAGCGCAGTTCATGCAGGATTCGAGGGGAAGGAAGACGCCAGTCGAAACCGATTTTTCAATTTGTCCTGCGAGGTAGACGAAACGGTCGAAGTCGTCACTCGTTCTGAGCGTGTAGAACTGGTGATGGGCAGGTGTCTTCGCCTTTGTGAACACGTCGAACCGGAACAGCGGATTCACGCCATATTTCTGCTGATAGGCGTAGGTGAACACGGTTGCCTGAAGATCACGATCAGCTTTTCCGTTTGGCCACTTCATCGAGGCGGTCTTCCAGTCGCAGATCGTTTCATCTCCACCGTCAACGGTAACGAGGTCAAATTCCCCGACCAGCGGTTTACTGAGACCGGGCACGTTCACACTGAACGCTTCTGCCACCGATTTAACCGTGTAGTCGTCAGGCCATTCAGTAAGGGCAACGTCCAGCATGTCGCAGCCACGCTGATTCCAGAACCAGTAGTCCTCATCCGGTTTATACGAGATGTTTTCGCTTGCTTCAGTTTCGCCTCGGAAATAGACTGCGAAATCTTCCTTCGCGTCTTCCAGCGTGTAACTGACGCCCTTTTTCGCGCGGATGCTCAGGATCGCATGAAATGCTCTTCCGAACGGCATACTGACGTTTGTGCGTTCCACCTCGGCATGTTCGATGTAGCGGAAGTAATATCGCATCGGACAGGCCAAGTATGTCTGGAACGCGCTGTACGACCAGTGAGGCGTATCGCGCATGGTTTCAATTTCGCGTTCCATGAGTTCACGCTGCCTTTCCACTGAGCTCGTCGATGGCGCGACTGCACTGCGTTTTGGAGAGGCTTTCGAGGGCAGGCACGTTGAACTTGTTTTTGATCTGGTCGGGGGAGACGCCGTACTGCTTTGCGAGGTCGAGGAGGTATTTGATCTGCTTGGGGGACGCCGGAGCATCAGGGGGCGTGCCGTTCCTCTTACCGTAATTATTCTGCTGCGGTGCAGAGGCCACCTGCTGGGAGTTCTGAGCGTTTTCCACCGGGAGGGAAGCCGTCTGATGAGGAGCAGGATTTCCGTGAAGTTCGGCCTCCACGCTGTTTCGGAGCTGGTCAAAGGTTTCGTGGATCTTCGCATTGATCTGTTCAGGCGAGAGCCCGTCCGGAAGTTCGATTTCCATGGAGACATGGTACGACTGGCTGCTGTATTCCGTGTCAGCCGGAACTTTCTTTGCATATGCGGTATTGAGTTTGAGCATGGTTGTTTTTCCTTTCGATTTGAGGAGAAGTGAGGTAAAAATTTGCACCCCCGACAGCTCGCGCTGCCGAGGATACTGTTTGAGTGAGGTGAGTTTTTAATAATCTTCATTCATGATGAGGGATCGAGCTTGATTAAGGGACAGGTCCTCAATGCGAGCAACATCATGTGAGCTACAAAAAACCTTTTCCGGAATATTACGTTGTTTCAGATTTAAGCGGATCAGCCCAATCTGTTTTTGCGTAACACTCCTGGGGGAATCCTTTTCCGGATTTTCTTTTTGCTGTTGCGTCCCCTTTTGAGAAAACTCTTTTCCTTTGTTAGCAGGAAAAGGCTTTGCCTGAGCTGTGTGTGCTGCTGGCGTAAGCTGAGGAACGTCTTGAACAACGACATCCGCGCTTGGCAGAAGTTTTGCCTGTGACGTTTTCTGAAAATCCGTGATAGCTTCCTGTATTTGAGAAAGCATACCACGGAGATCAGGAGTTGAATTCCCTTCGCCCTGAGCAGAGACGCGAATCATGAAGGAAGGGTGGTCATTTTGAATTGCATACGAAATTTCAGCAGTTGTAGACATAATAGCCTCCTTATTTAGTTTTTTGCTGACAATATCTATGTATATAATGACCGCAGATTCGCTGACAATTTCCCACACGCCTTTTTTTAAGTTCAAATCTCTTCAGGGACGGAAGAAGGGGAACAGGAATCAGGCGGCTCCGCTTGCCACGCGAACACGTTCGAGGGCTCGCTTGGTCTGATTATATTCGCGGTCTTTCTGACGCTGTGCGAGAGCGACCTCACGGACCTTACGGGCCATGACGGCGGATTCATCGAACATGGCCTTGAGTTTGGCTTTCATAGCCTCGATGTTGGCGGTCAGTTCGTCGAGCGGATTTGCAGGTTCATTGTTCGGGGTGAAAGTCTGCATGGGAGCAGACACGGTACGGGTGACGGTGTTTTCGTTCATGTTTGGTTTTTCCTTGTTTTGGGTTGTATTGGGGATTTGGGTGGATTCCGTGGTTTCAGGGATGTTTTGAGGCTCACGCTGCTCGGTCTGGACTTCGGGATTTACGTCCGTTTGAGCGGAGGCATTCTGTTCCTGTTTCTGCTCGGATTGAGCTTGCACACTGGTGGGGCGAAGGGGCATGACGATATACATGCCGGTTCCTCCGGTTCCGACAATCGGACCATACGTGTCGTTGATTTCCAGCTTCCGATGTCCTGCATCCAGCAGGCGCAGGAGAAATTCCTTCCGAACGGAAAAGCTCAGGTCGCACCAGTTGGGATCGAATTCAGCGAGGATGCTGAGCAGCATACCGTTTGAGCTTTCAAGGTGCAGATTATCCGGGACTTCAGGGAGACGGCTGAGCTTGACAGCGTTGCTGTGCTCCTTGTCGTCCGGGATGCTCTTCAGATAATGCCGAAGGCGTTCTGCTCGGTCTTCCTGGAAGCTCACATAGTGCGTTGCCTCTGTTCGTTCCGGTACAATCTGCTTCCAATTCGGATAGTTTCCGTTGATCGCCTTGGTTCGCCAAGTCCACGCTCCAAGCGTCAGCTCGAAATGCGTCTCGTTTTCTTTCTGCCATGTGCAGAGACGTCCCGAATCGCCAAAGGCTTTTGTCGCAAGCAGGGCGAGAGGGAATGGAATCGTGACGCTTCCATGTGTTTCGAGCTTGAGAGGGATGTTCAAAAGTTCTTTGCCATCTGTGGCAGTGAATCCGTCGCCACTGATGTTGATTCCAGCAAGAATCTTACGGGGCGCCGTTCCCTTGTCTGTGATTGGGGCGAGCAAGGACAACGCCGACAGCGTGTCGGAAGGAAGTTCCGTGACCGTGATGTCCTGATCCGGGATCTCTTCCTGCAACGGGAAACTGCCTTGGATGGGAGCAAGCTTTATGCCGTCGATGAAGACATCGCCACAGTCAATCTCCAGTTTCAGCGTTTTGTTTTTGCTGTTGCGGACCGCAAGACGGAACTGCTCGAACTCCACGAGCGTCGCTGGGAAATCGTCTTCCAGGTCGGCGAACAACAGGAATTCGATCTCTTCGGTCATGTTGCGTGTTCTGAAGGAAAGAAGGTTCGATTTTCCTTCGATTTCGATCCCCTGATACGCTTTGATAAGCGATGTCCGGGAGACCAGCTTCCCCAGTGCTGTCAATGCACTGGCCAACGAGTTTCTGTTTACGGGGATTTCCATAGATTCCTCCATAATTGGGTTAGGGTGAAATGTCAAATCAATTTGATCAATAGAGGAATATATGCTTAAAATGTGTTGAGAGACATTTTTAGAGGAAATCAGTTCAATTATTTGTCAAAAAAAGGCTAAAAACGGGTAAAAAACGCCTTTTTTCGCGTTTTTTTGTCCTTTTTTAGCCCAGAAAGTTACTCAAAACAGGCGTGAACACGCAAATGAACGTTGATGAGGAGGTAAAATCTTTTGCGGTATCGAGGATGTAAACTGCATTCCGTTCATTATCTCCCAAAGCCTCGTTTTATCCTGGTCTATTGTGGAATAATCAACCGACAGATCACCTATAAACTGGATTGGAAATGGAGAATACAGCTTCCAAATGCGCTGAGCTGCTTCAGTAACATCGTTCATGTCGTTTCTGAAGTATCCCTGAACTATCAAAATCATGTTGTAACAGCCACGAGCACTGTCATAGGACCATGAATAGACCGGACGGCAATTAAAACGTTTTAAGGCTGAGGTGAAAGAGTTCATATATCTGGTAAACTCATAGTAATTCTCCAAGGCAGGAAAGATATAAAACGCCACTCTTGCTTGTCCGAAACTGATTAAGTATTTTTCTAACAGATTTCCGATTCGTTCTAATTGGTTGTTTTCATTTGTCATATAGAGACTCCTTATTTATGTGATGGTAGAACACATAGTATGTTAAAAGATTGTATGATATATAATCATTATATGCCGAAATGTTACATGTTCCTGTCCCTTGGCATGATTTGAAAACATCTCATTATATCACGGTGGTTTTCGTAATGTCAAGAAGCAGGATAATAGGTATTACTTACATATAAAAAGACTCATAATCACTTATCACAACAAAATCTTTATATTTCCAGGAGGAAATAATGAAAACAATTAACCAACCAAACTCTCTTAACATCCCGATGAACGACAGGATACTTGAAGCAGGCAAGTCTGTCCTAGCCAATTCTCTCCAAAAACATAACAAGGTCTTTGTCCAGAGAATCGATATCCGTCTTCCATTGGAGTTTCAGCAAAAAGGGATCATTCCTTTCAACAAGCGTTTCATTGAAAAAGAGAAAAACGCTGGATATGATCCGAAGTACATCATAGTCAGAGAACTAAGCAAGAATAAGAATATTCACTATCACATGACATTGTTCCTGGACGGGAACAAAACAGAAAACACGTATCAGCATTTCAAAAATGCAGAAACAGTCCTTCAGAATGTCATAGGAAAGGAAAACAATATAAAGGGCTTAATTGACAGATGTGATAGAGGTCATAGGAATGGTATTATGCTGGAACGTAATGCGACGGATCAGACGAATCTAAATGAGGTTCAGAGACAACTCAGCTACTTGGCAAAAAGAGATCAAAAACAAAATGTGAAGGGTAAGACCTTTTTCACATCAAGACTCAACAATAAATCTTCTTCAAATTCAACTCAAAAATCATAAGGAGAAACGATTATGTACGATGATAATGAATATGAAAAGACAGACAAAATTAAACAAGATTTCTTTTACGAAAGTCTTGATGAACATGGTAAGGTTTTTGTCATGGGAATGGATATACATTTTCCAAAAGATCTTAATCCGGACTTGATTGTGGAATTCAATCAAAGGTTCATAGCACTCGAAAGTCGGGATGGATATGATCCGAAATACTTCATGTCCAAAGGAGAACACGATTCAAAAGGTGATACGATGTTTTACATGGGACTAATATTTGACGGGAATATGACTCACAATACAACAGAGCATTTTCAGAATGCTAAGAAAGTCCTTCAGAAAGTTATTGGACCCAAATATTCAGCAGAAAATAGAGTTGATTATAACAATCCAGAATTTGAGAGCAATGGACTCATTGCTTCTCATGAAGAGTTTGGTCCGTACAAGAACGAAACAGAGACTTTTCATCTGTTTGATCTTGCTTCGTATGATCCCGATTTTACTCCAATAATGCGTAAACCATATTATCATTCTCCCGTTAAAGAAGATGATGACGAGATATGAATGGATTCAAATAAATGCATTATGGTTTGTCTATACAGTTTAGCATCAGGAGAATAAGTCTCCAGGATAGACATATATCTTACTTGGAGACTTTATTCTTGAATTGTTTTACGAAGGAAGTACCATCACATTTCTTTAAACAAAAAACACTCGTTTTTGAAGAATCTGTCTCAGTTTCCATCTATGAGGGAAGCCTGCTCTCAGATATTGTGTCAGATATTGTCTCAATTTGTTGCTTGTTTTTTCATAATAAGGCTTGACATCCGGTCAAACTCTGCTATAGTATCCATGTTCGGTTACTCCTCCCTCGTCAACACCTGCATTTGTGAACTGAGATAAGCATGGAGAATACATGAGCGCGATCAACATCCGGCAAATCGAAACCAATGTCAAAGCCGTCGTAGCAAAATACAACGAAAAAAGCTTTATCTACGATTTTCTTTTGGCTTATGGGCTCCCAAAAGCGACAATCAAGCGTCAGCAATTAAACTCGCAAGGACAACCGGCTTTGTTTCCTTCAAATGACGTTTTTTTCAAAAAAAAGGTCTATTTCAGAGTCGATAAAAGGAATCAATTACCTCTGGTCATCTCAGAACTGGCAGATGAAAACGGATCGGCAATAAGATCAACGCATCCTCGTTTTGTTATCGCTACAGATTTTAAGCGTTTTATGGCGATCGACACCAAGACGAAAGACAGCCTTGACACTCCGTTTGCCGAACTTCCCACTCACTACGCATTCTTTCTGCCATGGGCTGGAATGGAGAAATCCGCGGTCCAGATAGAGAATCCTGCTGATGTCAAAGCCGCTGAAAGAATGGCGAAGCTTTTCGATGAAATCAAGAGGGACAACCCCGATTTTGCAAATGACTATGTTCATGGTCTCAATGTTTTTTTGACCCGTCTGCTGTTTTGCTTTTTTGCGGAGGATACAGCTATTTTTCCCAAGGGAGCATTTACGCAAGCAATTGAATCCTACACGCAGGTCGATGGTAGTGATCTCGGAGACTTCTTAACCAGATTATTTGCCGTGTTAAATACACCGGAAAAATTGCGCAATAAAGATTTGCCGGATTATTTACAGCAATTCCCTTATGTCAACGGCGGATTATTCAGGGATGCAATGCCATTACCGAGCTTTTCCCCCAGGTCAAGGAATGCTATTATCAAGAGTGGAGAACTTGATTGGGCTGCTATCAACCCCGATATTTTCGGCTCCATGATTCAGAATGTAGTGACCGATGAAGATCGTGGAGATTTAGGCATCCATTATACATCAGTTCCAAATATCATGAAAGTCATACAACCGCTTTTTCTTGATGAGCTTCATAGAGAGTTCGAAGAAGCATGTGTGTTGCGAACAGATGTGAAGGATCCGAAAAAGGCCAAGAATGAACGATTGAAAAATCTGTTAGGGCGCATTTCAACAATCAGGATATTTGACCCAGCTTGCGGTTCAGGGAATTTTTTGATTATCGCATACAGGGAATTGCGAAAGCTTGAAATTGCAATTCTCAAAGAGTTGGACATGTTCTCGTTCAGCAGTATTCAATTGCAGAACTTTTACGGTATTGAAATTTCCGACTTTTCCTGTGAAGTTTCAAAACTCTCTCTTTGGCTTGCTGAACACCAAATGAATATGATATTCAAAGAGACATTGGGTCAATGCAATCCCACTTTGCCTCTTCAAGAAGCCGGTAAAATCGTATGTGCAAATGCGACGCGCATTAATTGGGCAGAAGTGTGTCCCCGAAATGGTCAGGAGACCTACATTTTAAGCAATCCTCCATATTTGGGGGCAAGATTGCAAGAGGATGAACACAAATCGGACCTTGACTACGCATTAAAAGATATAGAAGGAAGAAACAACTTAGATTATATTTCAGCCTGGTTTGTTAAAGGAGCTCATTACATCAGCGGAATGAAATTTTTTAAAATAGGATTCGTTACTACCAATTCTGTTTGTCAAGGAGAACAAGTGGCTTTGCTTTGGCCACATGTTTTCAAGCATAATGTTGAGTTCTTCTTCGCCTATGAATCGTTTAAATGGGCAAACAACGCAAAATATAACGCCGGAGTGACTTGTACCATTTTAGGACTGAGGAATATTGACAACTCTCCTAAGTTTTACTATAAAGAAGGAATGAAGTTGCCTTTTAAGAATATTAATGCTTATCTTGTTGATGCTGATGATGTTTACATCGATCAACGCAAGAAATCTATTTCTGATGTTCCAGCTATGTGTTTTGGTAGTATGCCGAACGATGGTGGTAATCTGATTTTGACAGAAGAAGATGCTCGTGCGGCATGTGAAGATGACGAACGAGTAAAAGCTTTTTTGCGTCCGATGTATGGCGGCGACGACTTTATTAACGATAAAAAACGCTATTGTCTATGGATTTCAGAATCACAATTTCATAATGCTATGACAGTTCCTTTTATTAAAAAACGTGTTGATGCGGTATTGAAATATCGTAGCAATAGCAAAAGGGCAGCAACGCAAAAACTGGCATCTGTTCCCTATCGCTTCGGAGAAGTGAGACATCGCGATTCGGAACTTATTGTTGTCCCTGCAACATCATCTGAAAGAAGAATGTATATCCCAATTGGATTTCTTCCATCTGGAACAATCGTGAATAATGCAGCACAAGTAATCTTTACATCATCTATCGATTTATTCGGCATCATAACCTCCTATATGCATATGCTTTGGGTAAGAACCGTTGGAGGACGACTGAAAACAGATTATAGATATTCTGCAACTTTGTGTTATAACACATTTCCATTTCCACATATTTCGGAACAGCAAAAAGAAGAATTGTCAGAACTTGCGCAACAGGTTCTTTTCCAAAGAGAAATGCACTCTGAAAAGACTTTGGCAGAACTCTATGACCCTGACAAAATGCCCGATGAACTGAAAGCAGCTCACCATCAACTTGATCTTGCCGTTGAACGTTGTTACCGATCCAAGCCCTTTGAATCTGACGAAGAGCGACTGGAACACCTTTTCAATCTTTACGAAAAAATGATCGCTTCGGAGGAAAAGATTAAATGATGAGAAACGCCAAATTTGATGATTTGTTTTCTGAACGAAATCTTTCTTCTTGGAAGGAATTTGTAACCATTTTAATGAATAGAGGCCACAACAATTTTATGTTGTGGCGAGGTCAAGCTGACGCAAAATGGGAAATCGTATCGTCATTTACTCGAGACGTAGAAAGTGAAATAAAATGCATTCCAAAAGATGCAATAGATTACGATCAGAAAGTATTGAATTTAAGAATGGAAAAAGCGTTTTGTCTTAGCTCTAATTACCACGAATTGTTGTTCAACTCTCCAATAAATGTAACTGGAGAAAGAATCAATTCAATCCAGTATTTTTTCAAGCCTCCAATTTCTCAGCGGTACACTTATGATATATATTTAGAAAGGTATAAAGATTTTTTGAGCAAAAGGATTATAGGCTTGAACGAACAAACAATTCAAGCTGTTGGTTCAAACTATGACATAACCTTTGGGATAGATATTGACATTTCCAAATGGACTTGGGGACAACACTATGGTGCAACTACACCTCTTGTTGATTGGACACGTTGCGCCTTGGTTGCCTTGTTTTTTGCATGTAGTTCTGATAGTAAAGCTGATAGCAAAGCGGATAACATTGCGGTTTACTCATTAGACATAAAAAAGCTGGAGAGGATTAATCAAATTACACTTCCTCCCCAATTGTCTTTCATCGATATATCACAACCATCAAAAGAGGTTTTAGATAATTTACATTGTTATTTTCTTGCTTTTTTCAAGGGATTACCAATTGAAACAATACTGAAACAGGAAATGTCTGAAAAGAATTACTTATCAGTATTTAATTTCCTTTCCGACATGAAGAAAATTAAACTTCTCGGAAATGATTTGGGAGATGACACTAATAGGCGGTTAAATGCTCAGGAAGCTTTTTTTAGTTTTTCACCAGGAGGAATTAGTATAGAAGATTGGTGCAAACGCTTTTATGAGATTCATGAAGGAGGAATACCTGTTTTTGAATACCAATCTCCGATGTTGACAAAATATATTATTCCAATGTCTACGGATGACAAACAATGCTGTATGCAGTTCTTGGAAGATGCTGACATCAATTTCAAAACAGTATTTCCTGATTTTCAGGGGATAAGCAAGTATTTGGATCAATCATCAAAACAATACAACGAAATAATAAGATCAGTTTTTCAAAAACAATGAAGGGAACCACAAATGCCTGATTTAGTCAAAGTGAACTACGCTCAAACTGGAGCCAGTACAAAGACTAATATCTATGGGATGCGTGAAATGCAGGAGCGAGCATTTGCATCACGCGATGCCCAGTATTTGCTTTTGAAAGCACCTCCTGCTTCCGGCAAATCCCGCGCCCTTATGTTTATTGCTTTGGATAAGCTCATCAACCAAGGGATTAAAAAGGTGATTGTTGCCGTTCCTGAGCGCAGCATCGGTGCATCTTTCAAGGCGACCGCTCTTTCTCAATTTGGTTTCTTTGCGGATTGGACTCCTGATGAACGTTTTAACCTTTGCACTCCCGGAGCTGACAATAGCAAAAGCAAGGTCGCCAAATTTAAGAGTTTTCTTGCTGATTCTAAAGCCAAGATTTTGATATGCACTCATGCAACTTTGCGTTTCGCTTACAATGAGTTAGCTGATTCTGACTTTGATAATTGCCTTTTGGCGATTGACGAGTTTCATCATGTTTCCGCCGATACAAACAACAGCAGACTTGGAGATTTGCTGCACGGAATTCTCAACAATAGTTCTGCTCAAATTGTCGCTATGACTGGATCCTATTTCCGCGGAGATACCATTGCGATTCTTTTGCCGGAAGATGAAGAAAAGTTTGTCAAAGTAACTTACAATTACTACGAACAACTTAATGGCTATACCTACTTGAAATCGCTCGGCATCGGTTACCATTTCTATCAGGGTAAATATATATCAGCTATTGGAGAGGTACTTGACACCGACAAAAAGACGATACTCCACATCCCTAATGTCAACGCCGGTGAATCCACAAAAAACAAATACGATGAAGTCGATTCCATTCTTGACTGTGTCGGCACCGTTGAATCCCAAGACCCGAAAACAGGAGTTATCTTTGTCAAACGTCATACAGACGGAAAAATCCTTAAAGTCGCCGATTTGGTCGATGATGATCCTGTGGCGCGGGATAAGATAGTCGGTTACCTGCGCAATATTCGATCTGCTGATGATATGGACTTGATTATCGCGCTTAACATGGCTAAAGAGGGCTTCGACTGGCCTTATTGCGAACACGCCTTAACGGTCGCCTATCGCGGTTCTCTGACCGAAATAATCCAGATTATCGGTCGCTGCACCCGTGACAGCGAAAATAAAACCCATGCTCAATTTACCAATCTTGTCGCGCAACCAGATGCCTCAGATGAGCAAGTCAAGGTTTCTGTCAACAATATGCTCAAAGCCATTACCGCATCGTTGCTGATGGAACAAGTCCTGGCGCCGTCTTTTAAATTCAAAACGAAACTGTCCGAAGATGAAAAACCTACGCCGGAACAATTCATGTCCGCGGATTAAAGGAACCCACCTCAAAACGAGTAAAAGACATTCTGGAATCCGATCTTGATGATCTTAAAGCAACAATTCTGCAAGACGCCAACATGCAAAAAGCCATGCCTGGGCAGATTGAACCGGAAGTTATCAACAAAGTCCTAATCCCCAAGATAATCAGTACCCGTTATCCTGAATTGACAGACACAGAAGTTGAAGAAGTCAGGCAGCACGTTGTAGTGGATTCTGTCATCAAGAATTCGTCCATTCAGGAAGTCGGAAACAAGAAATTTATTACAATGGGAAACAAGTTCGTTGATATTCAAGATCTGAATATTGACTTGATAGACCAGATTAATCCGTTCCAAAAAGCATTTGAAATCCTCTCTAAAAATGTTACAGTTCCAGTGTTAAGGCTTATTCAGGAAGCTATTGACGCTATGAAAATCAATATTTCAATTGAGGATGCTATCAAACTTGTTCCAAAAATCCGGGAGTTTAAGATCTCTCGAGGTAGAGAGCCAAGCGTTAGAGGAACTGATCCACAGGAAGTGCTGTTGGCGCAAGCACTGATCAAGTTGCGTGAAGAGAAGCGTAAAAGGACGATGAATAATGGATATTGAAGCGGAACTTTCCAGAATATTTGCGGAAGATGATTTAGGTCTGTTCGAAGTCAAACCTAAAAAGTCCTTCGTTAAAACCGCCGACCAAAGACTGATAGATTCTTTTGAAGAAATCAACGCTTTTGTGGCGGAAAATGGATTGGAGCCTAAACAAGACGGTTCGGTCATAGAGAGACAATTGGCTTCTCGTCTATATGGTATTCGCAATAATCCTCAAAAAACCGCTGCATTGCTGGACTACGACAGATTCGGTTTGCTTGGTGATGTTCCTGCGAAAGAGTATCATTCTCTGGAAGACGTTTTGGCAGACAGTGATAATTCGGCGTTGTTTGACGATGACGAAAATGCAGAAAGCATTTTTACGCTGAAAAATGTTAAAGAAGTCACGTTGCCTGATTATATTGCCCATCGAAAAACTTGTAAAGATTTTGAATATTTTGATGATTTATTTAAGAAATGTCAAAAAGATCTTTCAACGGGAAGACGTCAGATATTGCCATTCAAAAATGGAACTCATATTGAAGCAGGGCATTTTTTTATATTAAGCGGCATTTTACTTTATGTCGATAAAATTGACACTTTGAAATATGACAAGAATGGGGATTTGAATGGAAGGACCCGTTGCATTTTTGAAAATGGAACGGAATCTGATATGCGTCTTCGCTCGCTCTCATCCGGCCTTTATAAAGATGGCAGGAGGGTTACTGAACTGGATGAAAGGTTGTTGGACGGTCTGAAGGATATTACAGAAGACGACAGCGAAACAGGATATATCTATATTCTCAAGTCTAAAAGTTCTGATACAAGGATTCAATCAATAGACGATCTCTACAAAATCGGATATTGTACGGAGCCAGTAGAAGAACGCATCGCAAATGCGGAACATGAACCAACCTACTTGATGGCTCCGGTTGAAATTGTTGATTCTTTCCGGTGCTTTAATCTCAATCCGGAAAAATTAGAATTGCTGCTGCACAATTTCTTCGGTAATTCATGCCTGAATATTGACATTTTCGATGACAACGGGGAAAGACATTCTCCGCGAGAATGGTTCATTGTGCCTTATCAAATTATCTATCAAGCTATTTATTTTATCCTGAACGGAGAAATCGTAGATTATCGTTACGATGCACACCAGCAGGAGATTGTAAAAAAATAGGTTGGTACAGGACATCGCACACGTGAGAAAATAGTTTTTCGATTCACGTGTCGTACCCGTCGTACCCGTCATCTGAGACGGGTACGACAGGATAAGGTATATGGGGAGAAGAACAGTGGTGTAGGGGGAAATCCGTAATAATCTATTGTAGTTTTTTAAGAACTTCTTGAAGTTTTTTCAGCCAGTCGATAATGAAATCAAAGGGAACAATTTCAGCAGCATACCAGTATGCCTGATTATCATTGTGTTGAGTGAAGAACCCCTGAAGTTCAGGATGAGAACTCATAACATCGTCAAGTATCTGTTTCTTCGCCCATATGGTTGTTTTGTATCCGGTGGATTGCAAGTGCAAAGATATCCCAAATGTGGTTCCATTAATAATGCAACCTTGAATATCTACCTGACAAGGGTACTGTTTCATTTCGGTAAAAGGCGCAATACTCATTTTGTTAAGCTGTTCTCGTATTGTTTTATCCTGCGCATAACACAATGAATACGTATAGCTCTTTTCAGACATTTTGAAACGAATTCGATACAGATCATTGATATAAACAGCAAATTTATCCACTGCTTCATCTGTAACCAGCCCTTCAAGCGTTTCAGATGAGGAATCGACTACAAGTACAAGCCACCCGCAATTTTGGCCATCACGGTTAAACTCTTTATATGTATCAATATCTATTTTTAAGGTAATACCTGGATGTTTTTCCGCATATTCCTTCAATTCTGCAATAACGCTATCATGACGGCCTGGACACCTAAGCAATTGTTCCTCTTCGAAAAGGCTTCCAAATCCCCCATACAAGAACTTGACACGACGTGTCCATATCACATGGTATGAACTATCATCATGCCCCATGGTTATACTCGCACATCCATTCGGGTCCTCTTGTGGTTTCTCAAATACCATGTTGAGCTTCTCCCTCACGCGCTTATTCGTGCATTTGATAGCGTCAAAGCCGTCTAAAAGCGAATTCAGTTTATGCTCAAATTTATCACGGAACTGACACAGCCATCCAGAGGGATTGAAATCTTCGATTTTCTTATTACCAACGCTTTCTTCAGACGCATGGACATTGGTAACAGCAGAGAAGCGGATTAGTTGTTCAATCGTCTGCGCAACTGCATCGTCTTGATCCTTCTCTGCGGTCTTGTCGTCACCTTGTCCCAGAATAAGTGCACTGATTTTATTAAGCAATTTTGATATATCGACAACGCGACTGGAAAGGTAGGTGTCTTTAAGGCAAATTCGAAACAGAACACGTTCCCATGGATCATCAAAATCCTTCCCCTGTTTATCGAGTCTTTTCTGTTGGGCTTCAGTCAGATCTTGCAAAGACAGCTTTTTTTTCAAAGTGTAACCAACACCACCTGATGCTTCATCTTCATCATCTCCCCAATGGTGGAAATTCGGATACTCCAACAAAGTGTTATAAATCAACGGATAGGTAATCTGAATACAGACAAGAGCGAAGTTTACCTCCTTGTCTATCAGAACATATTCGGGAGATTGCTCCTCTCCGACATCACCTTTTTCTATCTCTTTTGTCATCAATTGAATTAACGACAAAATATTGGTCAAGCGCTTCAGCGAACGAGGGTTCTTACCAACGGAATACCCAGCTATTTCGGAGAGGTTTTTCTTTAATTCCTCATTTTCTTTCTCATTTTCTGTCAAATATCCAATTTTTCCAAGCTCGTTAATAAGAAAATTGTCAATTGTATAAGCCCCAACTGGCATGGCAAAAGGCAATTGAATAATTTTATCAAAAAAAGATCGAAACTCGCGGGCGTTTTTATCATTCAACTCCCCGAATTTAGGCTTCAACCCCTTGACGACAACATCATAGTCAATTGCAAGAATATAGATGCAGTGTTCTAAATCAAAAATATTTTTCAGAAGCTCAAGTATCTGGACGGCAACAGGAGGGTCAATTCTATCCAAATCATCAATAAAGAAAAGAAATCCTTTGCGCTCGTGCTTTTTTCCTTTCTCCTCCGCAAGGATATCTTTTATTAGTTTAGCTATATTTTTGCGAATCTCAGCAATCTTTGAATCGCCGGTTTCTGGCACAGCTCTCTGTGCCTTGAACGAATCCCAAGCGGCTTTGATATCTGAACCAGAATTAGAGACCCCCAACAACCATCTTCCTACAATATTAGCTGTACCAACTCCAGCTATTTTGACAGCCTGATCTATAATAGGGCTGATACGTTTCTTTTTTTCCTCATCTGTCTTGTTCGAGGAGTTTCCAAGCTGATAGATGATGCCTTGAAGAATGCCAACAATGGCATCCTCTGGATCGCTCATGATCGAATGCTGCCATGTGTTAATCCAAACGGAATAGAACGATGCATTATCAGCTTCGCAGAGATGGTATTTGAGCATATTCATCAGCGAGGTCTTGCCACTGCCCCATTCACCCTGAAGTGCTATCGTCAATGGGGTTTCTGCATTCTCTATAAATTCTCTAAGCGCATTCTCGTATCTGGAAATGCCGAACTTGTCCTCATCAGAAAGAGTGACTGGTTTGTCGATAACACTGCTACTTTTTTTCCAGAACATGGTATCTTGCCCTTGTAGTGAGTTTGGTGTTGTTAGAATACAGCAGAAATATAACACGGGCGGGAATACTTTTCAAGCGATGAGTTCGCTTTTTTTGGAAGCTTCAGAAGCCGATTTTGGATTTTGGGGCGAACTTGTTCGTGTTCTTGACTTCACTCTCGCGGACGAGCGCTTCGATATAGTCCCGGTTGCTGACCTGACCGCCAAGGTAGAAGAAGCTCTGTCGAACTGTGCGGAAGTCTCCCGGCGCAAGCATCGGGATTTGCGCCAGCTCGTGGTATTCCTCCGGGGTGAGCGTTGTGCGGAACATCCGTTCGAAGAAGAGTTTCTTCCCTGCCTCGTCGAGGTAGTCGAATTCCAGCTTGAACGTGAAACGACGCAGGATAGCTGCATCCAGATTGGCCGAGAAGTTCGTGGCTCCGATCATCACTCCATTGAAGTTCTCCATGCGGTGAAGGAGCTCATTAACCTGCGTCACTTCCCAACTTCGCATCGCACGTTCCCGGCTTTGCACTAAGCCGTCGATCTCGTCCAGGAACAGGATTGCCTTTTCTGCCTCAGCCTCGTCAAATGCCCTGCGGATATTCTGTTCCGTACCGCCGACGTACATATTGAGCAGATCGCTGCCCATCTTCACGATGACTTTTGTGTTCAACACACTGCCCAGGTATTTGACGAACTCGGTCTTTCCTGTACCGGCTGCGCCGGAGAGGAGCAGGTTCATCCTGGGGCGGTCGATTGCGCAGTCGCTGCCCTGCTGGAAGTTCCTGATTGCATCCACGATGCGGTCGAGCGAGAGACTGCCTTTGATGTTCAGCCCATCAAGCGAATAATCCTGGGCTGGAAGCAGCCTGTCATCGGCCTGGGAGATATTGAGCAGTTCGCAATGCGGAGCCATCAACTTTTTGACTAGCGATTCGACCTCGTCCGGTCGTGGAGAAAGCTTCACGAGGTTCTGAAGCGTCAGCGTGATTCCGCCAGCGCTCACCGGGTAGATGGAAGCGAACTTGTTCTGCATGGCATCATCGACCAGGTGTTCCAGGTTCATTTTCGCGACGTTATTGCGCCAGATCGCGAGGCGTTGTGCGGCATTCAGCGGATCGAACCGGATAGAATAATCGAAGCGACGGCGGCTTGATTCATCCAACTCTTCCGCAGAAGTGTTGGTAATCCAGATTGTCGGGACTCTGACTGAATCCAGTACACTGTTGAGCAGCCCCTTGTCACCAGTTATTCCGCTTCCTCCACCGAAGGAACCCCAAAAGCCTATGTTGCTGCGAAGCATATCGTCTGCTTCGTCGACAATGATGATGCTGTCGGCAGGATCAACCTGTTCCGCGCAGACCTTCAGTGCGGCGAAACGATGCTCCGCTCTTGGTTTTTGCCGCACAATTAAGTATGGCGGGATATTGTGGGAAGGCCCGTCTGCTGCTTTGATTTTTTGCGAGACCATATAACAGTTGCGTTTCAATTCAGCCGCGAGGGTCTTCGCAAAACTGGTCTTGCCTGTTCCCGGCGCACCATAGAGCAGGATGTTGGTCGGCATGCTCCGGTTGCCCGCAGAGATGATCCTTTTGAGCATTTCACCGTGTTTCTCGGCCAGGTTTCCATAGTAATCCCATGGCAGGACCTCATCGCGACAACGGATATAATACGAATTCGTCAGCGGATCCTTGGAGACTCCATTTAGGAAGTTGAACAAATTCCCGTTGAAATCAAAATCCGAATCGACGCATCCGTAACGGCGGAGCCTGTAATCCACCCCCAGTGCATCACGGACCATGGAGACGTCGCAATTGAGGCATTTTGCGACAAACTCCTGCTTTTCTTCCTGATTGCAATTCCGATCCCCACTATAGTAAAGAAGATTGCTTCCCACGAACGCGAGGACCAGAAGCACTTCCGTTTCGAAATCTGTGAGCTTTAAGGTCTGTTGCAGCTCCTGAACTTTCTGTGCGAACGGCTCAGATGCGTGTTGTTCGACCGGGTGTTTGGCCAGTTCATCTGAGATCACGGATGCAAGCATCTTACGGAGACGGGTGCGGGCGAACTCCGAATACCAGATTTCACGGAACATTTCTTTTGCGTCATCATCGTAATCAAGACGGTTTCTGCAGCTGACGCTGTGCTCCATCTTTTTGAGCGTGCCCTTCGGAAACGCCGCCTTAATAAGGCCGATCCATTGAGCATGGTTGCGCAGGGATGCCACGAGATCGAAGACGTCATTGTCATCGATGGCGCCTTTGTGGTTGTTGATGAAATTGAGGAAGAAACAGAGCGCCTTGTTTTCTTTCCAGCGGTGATTCTGTGCCGTGTATTTCTTCATGTCGAATCCTTTCGTTGCGTGGATGTCAATATAGTTTCAGACAGCTGTGGTAGATTGGCAATCTACGTAAAAGCAGTATCTATGCCAGTTTTTCCTTTATGCTGCGATGAAGGGTTAAAGCACGCGATTGCAGTCAGAATTTGAATGCGTCCGGTCAAATTTAAGGAAGGCTGTCATTTTTTAACCATTGCAAAAAGATGTCCTGAAACACTTTTGAGCTAAACAACCCCTTTGGCACGATATTTGCTTGCTTCGTTACATAAAAAAACCATTTGGAGACGTCTTCATGCCTGAAACTCGTTTTTACCCTGTACCGACTGACCTGTTCTGAGGGGTATACAATGAATTCAAAACGCACATTGAATCAAGTTCAAAAATATCCTGCTTCGGAACACGGTCTAGCAGAGGCGGGGGAACTGCCAGATTTATCTCAAATGGAAACGATGTTTTTTCCTGAAAAAGACTTGAAAAAAAGGGGAGAGGAAGCTATTGTAATGGCAGGACAAAAAACATGGCGGAAGGGCAAACCGAAAATGAGCTCGAATAACCTGATTTTGACTGGATGGGGCTGGCCAGAATACGCCTGTGCTGCGGCACTCGCCCTGCGGCATTTCAAGGATGCCGACGTTTTGGGCATGAGCACACGACGGCTTCCTGAATTTCTGGACGGACTGAAGCCCCCGATTTGGCACACGATTGTGATTTTCGGCATTGGCTTGACTGGTGACCCGGAACGCCTCTCAACAGCCCTCAAACGCCTGAAAGCGGACGGCGTCCGCGTGTTCTGGATCAGTGCCCTACCGTTCCCGGATGAGATCTCCCCCAAAACTGCTGCCGAAATTAAAAAGTCGGTGAAGGTTTATGTTAACGAGGATGGTTTGCTTGAAGCAACCGGAGCCATGTTCAAACTTCCGTTCAATGATTTGGTTCCGCTCATAAGCGACAAGTCGCGCAGTGCTTACCACAAAGCCTGCCGGACCCTGCTCGATGCAGCCATGTATGCTTATCGGAACTATCAGGACGAGATCTCCTATGGCGTGGCCATCGCCCATATTGCTAACAATGATCCTGAAAAAAACTGGGGCACTGTCGAACGCCAACTCATGGACCATTTCAAACGCTATGGCGGACGCGAGCTCGCAGGCAAGAGTGAGGCGAACCAGGAATTGCTTGCGAAAATTAACCAAGTCGCACCTCACGATGACGCGCGTGTTATCGTATACGGGGAAAGTGGAACCGGCAAGGAAACCGTAGCCCAGCTCATCCACAATAAATCTCCGCGCAAGGGCGAGCCGTTCCTCGCATTCAACTGCGCAAGTGTTACGCCGAATCTGCTCGAAAGTCGTTTCTTTGGGCACGAGAAAGGGGCGTTCACCGGAGCAAATGAACGGAAGGATGGCCTTTTCACGCTGGCAAACGGCGGTACACTCTTCCTCGACGAGATCGGTGAACTACCGCTCGAAGCGCAGGGCATCCTGCTCCGTGTCCTGGAAGGCGGACGTTTTACGCGGCTGGGGGGTACGGAAGAACTCGAAACGAACGTTCGGCTGATTACGGCCACAAACCGAGACCTGGCCTCTATGGTTCGAGACGGCAAATTCCGCGAAGACCTGTATTTTCGCCTGAACGTTTTTCCGATTCGCATCCCGCCACTTCGCGAGCGTATTTCTGATGTGGAGCAGATCGCCGACGGCTGGTGGCTGAGACATTGCAGATGCCACCTGACACGAGGGCAGCTTAAAGCGCTCATGACCTATGATTACCCCGGCAACGTGCGTGAACTCATCAATCTGCTGGAACGCGCTACGGTTTTCGAGAATCCCGACTTCACCAAGATTATCGAAGAAAACCGGGCCATGACCGCGAACCTGCGGAATACATCTGCACCAGACGATAAGCTTGCTTCAAATGTGCCAACATCATCCTTGTTCGCAACCGCCAAATCTCCTATCTCGAACGAGCCAGCCAATTCAACAGACATCCCGGACGTTCTGGATGTCATCATCCGACTTCATGTCCGAAATGTTTACGAAAAGTACAATCACAATCTCACGAAAACTGCTGAGGCCCTGAAAATCGCCAAAAACACCCTGAAAAAGTATTTAACTAATAATTCGGGATAATACCAGAACAAAAAGACAATATCCTTATCTAAACCAACGAACAGCAAAAACAAGAAAGAAGGTATCAATACTCAAGCATCGAAAAAAGAGCAATCTCAGAAGTGGCTTCCTCTGTCCTTCCACAATCTTCCTTAAATATGTAGGAGACTCTGTTATGAATCGAACAGAAATGGATCGTTTTGAAAACTTGAGCACAATTTCCGCAGGAGAAAATGCAATCAGGAATAGACATTTATCCGTGTATAAACATCTTGTCACATCTTTTTTTGAAGATTTAGATAAGCTCCAATTGTCAGATTCCGAACTTCGATCTGTTCCATCACTTTTTTTGCCTTCTTGTGGGAAGCGCTATGATCAAGCATCCATAAAAATTGCAGTTATTGGGGAATCAACGTTGCGTTGGAATGAAGACTTGCGCTATGACCTTGATCATTTCAAAGATGGTTCTTATTGGAACGATAATCTTGGTTATTTCGCAAGCTTTTATCTTTTTCAGAACAAAGATGAAGGACCAGTTAATTGGAAAAATAACTTTTGGATTTATCATGCGCAAGTATTAGAAGCATTGCTTGATCAAAAAGGGGCTTTTGACATGAGCAATCCTGTTTTTAGTCAGATTGCATGGGGTAACTGTTGGTGTTTAGAGCAATATAAGAATGGAACGGGTGTAGACCTGAAGAATATCTCTTTAGATTCTTACAGGAAGATTTCCTACGAGACGATGAAACTTCGGATTAGCGGATTAGAGTATTTTGTTGAAGTCTTTTCTCCTGATATTATTCTCTACACATGCAAGAACAATTATGGTTCTGATTACATTTTCCCGCCGAGTGGAAAAGAAAACCTTTCCTGTGAACAACCTAAACGTTTTCAAATATTCGCTCGAAAATATAAATCGACATTAATCGTACAAACATGGCATCCATCATACTTGAAGAGGTTTTGTGGCGTGTCTGAGCAAGAGTTTGGAGAGTCGATGCAACAGGCGATAAAAGAGCTGATGTAGGAAAAGGGAGTTGTGAGGACATGACTTGTTCTTGAAAGTGCTCAAAACCAATG
>Ga0265300_10001500_pt1 | contig 21811 bp, 33 predicted proteins | sample AusTroGonzalo_MG_FD_193482 | JGI IMG/M metagenome (GOLD analysis project Ga0265300, IMG submission 193482) | Bovine rumen microbial communities from tropical cattle in Woodstock, Queensland, Australia - Gonzalo_03 | ecosystem: Host-associated > Mammals > Digestive system > Stomach > Rumen ...
TCCTTCCAAGGTTGATTTTTTAAACTACGACCCCAAGGGGCATATCGCGGGCTCCCTTCTTCGAATTACAAATAAAACAAGCGAGCTTCACATTTTTCCACTCGTGTGTTCCTCCTTTTGAGAGAGGAACGACATGTTCAACTGATGGATAAGTAGGTCCTACGATGAACACTCCATCTTTCCATTGACAATCATCCCAATTACAAAGGCATCCGCATAAGTAGCAGATGCCTTTGTCTCTCTCATATAACTTTTCAAGCGAGATACTCCAGTCGCCGCCTTTGCATCTCATTCGTCTTTTAGTTTCTTTTCTTCTGTCCTGTTTACGCCGTGCCTTCTTCTTACATTGATCACAAACGCCTTGCCCCGGCAAAAGGAATTTTCCACACTTGCATTCATTAAATGACTTCTGTCCTTTAATCTTTGGTGCAAGTCTGTGAGCCTTTCCTTGTTTTTCTATAGCCTTGTTTACTTTCTCTTCTTTCTTCTTTTTTTCTGTGCAAACGCTACACTGATAAGTGATTCCTTTTTCTTTCCTCAACAAAGATGCACATACTATAAAAAGTGTTCCGCATCCATTACATTTGAGCTCAACAATCGCTTCACCTTTTTTATAATCTGCAATGCTTACAAAAGAAACACTCTCACCATATTTTTCTTTTATCTTCTCTTTCCAACGATCCTCTGATATATAACGACGGCTGCCTCTTTTATGAGCTTCTTTTATTTCCTCTTCAGAATATCCTAAACCGCGCCTTATACAATACAGAGCTACCGCTTTTCGAGTTATCCCAAAGAAATCAGCAATCTCTTGATATGTTTTCTTTTCTTGTCTCATCTGAATGATGAGATCAAGTTTCTCTTGTCTTGTCATGTTGCCACCTCCGCAACTGCCTAATAAAAAGAGTCAAGGAAACGAGTAGGCTTCTCGCTTTCGTGTTGCAATCACTATCCTTGACGCTTTATTCAGTTTTAATCCTCATACCGCCTGGATCCATCTTCCAACGTCGTTCTGGCTTGGACTTAAAATGTTCCGCATTATGACAATCAAGACACAAAGCCTCGAGGTTGTCGAAGTTGTATGCCACTGCCGGGTCTTTGAAGTTCAGACTGTTCAGGTGCTCCTTGTGGTGCACGATGTCAGCCGGAACTATCTTCCCATCCGCCTTACATCTTTCGCATAAGCCACCGCAATACTTCATGTACGCATCACGGCAGCTCTTCCAGGCAGGCGCGTCATAGAATCTCTTCGGTATCGATCTCATATTGTTTCCTTTCTCCCAAAAGAAAAAGCCTTCCGGCGTTCATGGAAGGCTTTTCTAAAGGAGGTCTATAAATGATCCTATTCATAGACACTATCAGTTTACCATTCTATTTGTCGCATGCAGTCGCAGTTTTATTACAAAATGTATCAAGGAACGTAAGACTGCTCCAATAATCGGACATCAGGTTGCATATCACTGCACGCATCTGCGGATCGTCTGACTCCATCATGAAATCTTCCAATGCTCTCATCTGTGTCATGAGATCTTCTGCTCTTCTCGTCTTGGTGAGTGAGTTCGGGTTAGAGTAGTGATGTATGACCGCCGTTCCGTTAGTTACCATCATGACGGGATCTTTAGCCATGCATTCATAATTAAACAGCTCATCCTCTCCATACTGCAATCCTTCCTTGAATCTGATCTCTGTTCCCAGGAAGGAAGTACGATAGAGTTTGTTCCATACCATACAGAAGCATTCAGGCGCATCCATGCCGAGCGCATACACTCCCGGCTTCCCTCTGTACTTGACAGTCTCCTTGTTGATCTTGTCGTAATATCTGATGTGGTCCATCTGATAGAAGTTGTGGATCCCCTCACCTATTGCGGTCATATATGCTTTGTATGCATCCGGCTTGATCTCGTCATCAGCATCCAGGAATGTAATCCATTCGGCGTCCAGCAACTGCTGAACGAACACTATGCCGAAATTCCTTGCAGCAGACACGCCCTTGCCATAGTAAGTCCTGAGCACTCGGAAGCGTTCATCATGGTATGCGTATTTCTCGACAATGCTCTCGGAGTTATCCGTACTCTGGTCATTGACCATGACGAATGCGAAGTCACCCTCGGCATTGGTTAGAGACTTGCAGCATCTGTCTATCCAAGGTTCTGCATTGTAATAGGGAACGATTATCGCTATCATGACTCTTCTTCCTCCTTCGGTTCCAGATCTTCCATCTTCTCATCGTGTCTCTGCTGGTTGTTGTATCTCGTGCACAAAGCATCAAACTCCTCGTCTGTCATTGCTCCACACTTCCAGTCACTGAATGCGCTCATGATTCCCTCCCCTCATATCTGCCCCACACCCAGGGCAAAACTCGGGCGGGACCTCGTGATCGTCAAGATAGTTACACATAACGCACATCTTATAATACAAGCCTGTCCAGTACCAATGCGATCGCACTCCTTTGATTTCAAATATGCTGATCTGTTCCATATGCTGCCTCCTTAGTAACTGAAATAGTTATCGCCAACCTTGGCATAACGCTTGTGTCCTCTGAAGTAGTGCCCTGCTCTGAAGTACAGGACAGCCGGAGCTGATCCGTTCTTCTTCCGTCTGACAGCTTCGATGACCGCACGGTCTGATAACTTTGTTCTGCCCACTCGCCTGTATGCTCCGGAGCTGACCACCGAAAACTGTCCGCTCTGTCTCAAGACCTTGGTGATCGTGTTCGGGAACTTCTTACTGTCCACCCTGTTCAGGATGACGATCGCGATCATGACGCGTCCCTCTATAGGTCCATTCTTCCTGTCGGACTCTGCTTCCACTACGGAAGAGAAGAACTTATACTCTTCTACCTTCATCCCTGCCACTCTCGCCTTGACTTCGACAGGGATCTCATCCTTCTGGTCCTCCGACAGCGAATCATAGACCTGCATCACTGTCGGGACTTCGATCGGAGGTGGCAGCATACTCACGGACACCCAGTTGCTTATCATGCAGGCAATGGCGAAGATGATCGCACAGATCTTCATGAGATCACCTCCCAAGGCGACGGGTCCGGGAACCTGTTTCGGATCCATTCTCCAACTTTGCCGTTGGCGAACGTGTCATCTGCCGAAGACAGGAAGTCCCAGGTCTTGCCCGGAACGGTCTCCTTATCGTAGATCTTGACATCCTCATGCATTACATAAGGAGCTCCGGTCATGTTCCCGTACATACAGCGGAACATGGGTGACTTTGAGACTGACAGGACTTCCAGAGCCTTATATCTGTTAACCAGCATCGGAACGTGAAGCGCATAGTTGATTGTCGGGAATCCTTTCAGCTCGAGTTCCATCTCCATCTGTTCGAGTTGTCTGATGTAGTTCGAGTTCGTGTGTCTGGTCTTGAGATCTCTTATCCTGGCCCCGATGGATCCAAAAGCCATGTTCCTAAATTCGCCGTGCTGAGGTTCCAGAACATAGAAGTCATCATTGAACAGAATGAAATCTTCGGTCAGATCGTCGTTCTGGCAGATCGCCTTGAGAGAAGAAGTCGATCTCTGCCACTTCAGAGCACCTGTCTGGATATGCGGAACGTAGAGATCGGGCTTGATGTCTTTCGGGCATCCGCAATAGAATACCACTCTGTGATCAGGCATGTTCTCGGCAACTGACCTGAGCGAATACTTGATCTCTTCAGATGTTATGTCCTTCTTCAGTATGTAAACAATGTCTTCTTTCATTCTCTGTACACCTCGCTGAACTTCTTAACGCCCTTCTGGAGCCATCTATATACCGTTGACCTGTCTATCTTGAGAGCATCGGCCGTCTGCTCTGCGGTCATGCCTTTTATGTAGACCATCTCGAGCACCGTGAACTGGTCAATGTCGTTGATCTCGTAAAGAGCTCTAAGGATTGACTTCTTAGTCTTGTCATTCTTGGCAAGTCTTCGGTCGATCTCCAGTCCGAGCTGAGCATATTCATCAAGCTGCGCCTGCTGCGCCTTAATGGATATATCGTCATTCCTCTGGGACTCCCGGGCATTGAAAGCGGACACTATGGCCATCTTGCCTTTGAGCTCTTCCCGTCTTGAGAGCAGATAGTTGATCTCTCGGGTCAGTTTCCTGTACTGCTTCAGGACTTCTCTACCTTTCACAATGGAACACCCCCCAACTTTCTTCGATCAGAAGGTTCGACTTGTCTGTCACCTCATTAATGGAGACGATTATCACGAAGTCTTCCTGTCCTTTAGCCAGGAACTTCTTTGACTCCATGTGTACTATCTGCTTATCGTCTTCCCAGAACTTGCACTGTGTCATAGCATCGAGGAAGAGCTTCAAAAGGTTATCCAGGTCAGGAGTTGTTGTTTTCCATTCCAGAGCTTCTTTCATCTTAACCGTCTTCCTCTGCGGATAGGCAAAAGAGACAGTGATGGAGATCGGACCCTTGAACGGTTCTTCCGGCTTGTAAGGCTTCAGAGCATAGAAGTATGTCATGCGCTGGTCCTTAACCTGGGTCTTCTCATAGAATCTGACCTTGCCTCTCTGGAAGGCTACGCCCTTCTGTTGAGCGGTACCTGTCGGTTCCTTGGGTAAATGTATCTTGAACGTCATTTCCAACCTCCATATCCGTTATCACAGAGCCATTTGCGAGCTATGGCCTTCTTGCACGGCTCTGCATCGGGCATCTCTATGACCAACAACCTCATTACGATCTTGTAGACTTCCGGTTCAAGTTTCCTGCCGTCCGTCCAGCCTCTCTGGTACCAGATGCCGTCGTAGACTTTTCGGAATGCTGTCGTGTCGAAGGTCAGAAGTATTCGCTTTTCGGTAGCGGTCAAGTAGTTAAATAGCTGTTTACTCATCTACTTCCTCCAGATCTCCCATCGTAATCTGTTCAGCCGGAGCAAAGTGTGTTGGTTCTGTCCACGAGAAACAATCTCCCGGTCCTGAGACATATTCCGTCAGTCCTATCCTGCAATACTCATCATTGATGTAGCCTCTGGCCACAAAGTCAGGAGTATGCTCATCGATCTCCTCGTGGTAGGGTGAGACATCACCTTCCAGGATGATGACCTTAGAGTTCTTCGGTATCTTCTTCCAATCCGTCTTCATAGATGTCTTCCTCCGGCTTGTCATAAACGTCCATGCTCCCGCAGCGAGGACAACAATCAACGGTTTCGTATTCACTTGCGTATGGATCCTGTTTATATGCGGGATCGCAGAACTCACATCCGCAGTTTTCACATTTAAGCATCCTTCTTCCTCCTTGTTTTCTCATCCGCAATGATCGCGAGAGATTCCGCAATGTTAAGAAGAACATCTACAAGATCACTCTCAAAATACTTTTGATAGATATCTTGCCTGCAATTTCTTTTGATCCTTTCAATCTTTTCTTTCTGTGACATATTCTTTTCCTCCTATGTCCTGGTCAATCGTTTCTAAATGTCATACGGGGATAACGGCGGCTTATATAAGCCGTTATCCCTGTGACATTTCTACAGGGTGGACATGGACATATATGGACATGGACATATATATATAGCGAATGTCCACCCCCCGGACAAAGTAGGACATTCCCGTTGTCCACCCCCTTCGATGTCCACCTATGTCCACCCCTTTCATTCATCGTTCCTCCACATCTCGCCGGCATCATTTCTCGAGTATTCATCGAACTCATCAATCCATCTTTTGACCTGTTTTGCGCTCTTGTTGATCTGTCTCGCAATGATGCTGATCTGTGCTTTTCCGTTCTTTTCGCAGACATCAAAGGTCATATCCAGGAGCTTCTTGCGAGTATCTTCGCTTGAATAGTTAGAGCTCATCTGTCTACCTGCCTCGACTGAGCCTTCTATGGCTGCACCTTTCAGGATGCCTTCCTGGTCGATGTAATGAATAGGGAATTTGAAGAACATATTGATCGGAGGGACATCTTTGAAATCTCTGAGAACAAAAGCAATCTGCATCGGCTTCTCGCCGGCTTCGATCTTGTTCTGTGCTCTAACCATGAGATCGGGTGTGATAGCCAGGAACGAGATGTCACAGATTGCATCGGCATCACGAGCAAAGACTCCAGAGCCAGAACCGCGGTCGATGACTTTCCTGCTTCCTGATGATCCCTTCGGGTGATGATGATCATAAATGACTGCCGCTCCGGTCTCGTGTGCGATCTTGTCCAGAGCATTGCAGAAGTTGATGATAGCCTCGGCACTGTTCTCGTCACCTTGTTGAACCTTATAGAGAGGGTCAATGACGATTGCCTTATACGGGCCAGTCTTCCTGCATCGTCTGATGATCTTGGGAGCGAGCTTCTCCATCGGAGCAGAATAGCCTCTGAGATTCCAGGGGACGATGTTCTCACCGCCTGTCTTCGACATCTTCAGCTTGAGAGAGGCATACATTTCCTTGAATCTGCGGAAAAGCGATGCTTCTTCGACCTCAAGATTGATGTAAAGGACCTTGCCTTGCTGACACTGGAACTTCCCGAGCCACGGCTGCCCTTCTGCGATACAGATAGCAAGATTCTGAGAAAGACAGGTCTTTCCTGCCTTCGATTCACCTGTGATGATCATTTTGCAGCCTTCGCGGAGGACTCCGCTTATAAGCTCAGGAGAGAGTTCAGGCGGGTCTTTAGCCTGTTCCCAGAGTGAACGCATCTGCGGAAGATCGTCATCAATGCCTTCGATGTAATCCTTCCAGTCAGTCCAAGTGTCACATCCGACATTTGTTGCGATCAGTTTCTGAATCTGATTCTTACGCTGCGCTCCCGGAAGACGGGAGAGCCTTGCAGGGTTCTTATTGGCTCCATCTACAAGGAAGCCGCGCTTTGCAAGATAGTCATAAAGGAAGGCGACACGCTTCTTGTATTCTGTCTCATCCTCGGCACCGATCTTAACAATGGCATGGACAGACTTACCGCCTGATTCCACGAGACACGCGATCGGGAGCTTCAGATTGATCAGGAGCTTCTTCTGCTCTTCAATGGAGAGTGTGTCTGACTCCACGAGTGAGTATGCGTATCGTGTGACATCCTTGTCGTTTGGACCTGTGGTCGGGTTAAACCGGATCCATGCTCCTGCTTCCGGATTGATGGTCCCGAATACATCATTGAGGGTCTTGTATTTCTTCAGGTCTGCGATTAGATCTGAACACTTGCGGACATGGCCCGCATTCTTCGGCACCCATTTGTCCTGCTTGTCCTTATAAACGGACTGGTTGACGAAGCTGACCTTCTCATCAGGAAGGAATAAGGCTTCTAAATAGCGGACGGCCATCTGCCAGGGTTGCTCTTTTGGTTTAGCCACTACAGTCAGGACTTCCTCATAATATGCATCGAGACCATCGTTCCAGGATAAAGCACGAACAGGAGTATAATTAGCATAAGTCTGTGCGAGATGTATGATCGTGCCACCGCCAACACCGGTATTGTTAAATGATTGCCATCTTTTCTCACAATCACCGGGAACGTAACGATCGCGGTCACGGCTCGACCAATCATCCCAGACCGAACAGGAGTAGCCCTCGGCTTTGAGGGCCATTCCTGTTTCGATCCATTCCTCGTACGTCAGACGGGACGGGTCGAGAGCCTCTAAGGCTTCCAATACATTTCTCGAATTATCCATATCTTAGATCTCGAAAGGCATGTCCTGAGCGGGTGCCGTTGCTGCTTCGGCAGCAGATCCTGTCATGGGAAGGTACTTGGTGACCTTGCCGTAAGTCTTGCCGTTGTATTCCTCGTGTTCGAGCTTGCAACGGCCTTCCTTGCCTCTTACCTTGTCCCAAGGCATCTTCTGGAGAGCCTCTCCCTTCTTCTTGAGACCGATGCACTCAAAGAATGAAGCGATCTTCCACTCCATTGTGTTGGTGAGTGTGATGTAATCCTTGCGCTCGTATGCCGAGCCGTTAACGTTGAGAGAGAGTGTCAGCACAGCCATGGGATAACCTGACTTGGATGTGCTCTGCTCAAAATCTGCTACGAAGAACTGATACTCTCCGATCGGAGGTACCTGGAACTCTTCTGAATTTGCCTCAGCGGAGATGCCTCCGTCCCAACCTAATACTTTTACTTCGTTATCAGCCATCTTTACTTTCCTCCTGTTTTCTTGATGGATTCATAAGCATTCTTGTAATCTGCGTTCGTGCTGTTCTTGTTGAGTCCGAAAGATAATGCGATCGCATTACTGTCGAGACCTTTCTCCGCGATTAGTGAGCGGAGTTCGAGCCTGTAGTTCGGCTCGGTAGGTTTAGAATCAAAGAGATGCGCTATCTGGGAAAATTCCATGTCCATCTCATCCTGCAATCCGTAGCGGTTCTTCGCATCCCAGCAGGGATGGTGAGATGCGTACATTACGCGCTTGCCTCCCATTGCCTTCTTGCTCTGGGTCTTGGAGTCTGTGATAAGTTTGGTCTTATAGTTACAGAACAGGACCATATCAGCCCACTCTTTGAGAAGGGGCGCGGTCTTCTTGGAGAGCTTCATCTCCCAGCGATCGTATGAACCCATCTCGTCCGGCTGTTCAAACTTCCGCATCTGTGCGTGAGCCGTAAACACGACATTGATCCCCGCAGCTATCGCTCTGTTGCAGACGTCCAGGAGCCCGGCGAACTCTTCCATGACATAGGTGTAACCCTTGCCATAAGGAATGTCCTCGATGCCCTGAACCTTGTGCGCTTTGCAGATGGAGCGGGTGCAAAAGCGTTCGGCCCAGTCTGCCGTATCGATAACTATAGTCAGGAACTGTCTTGAGTTGACGGCATCTTCAACGAATGTCTTGATGGCTGTCCAGTCCTTGACTTCCGGGTATCTTGCGACATCCAGAGCCTTTGTGGAGCCTTCAGTATCGATGAACACGGATTTTGGGAAGTAAGATGCAAGAGTAGACTTGCCGATTCCTTCAGGACCGTAGATCACGATCTTCTTCGCGGTCTCCAACTTTCCTTTGGTGACTTGAATCATGTTGACCTCCTTTGTAGATTCGTTTAATACTTCGAGCAGTTTCAAGAACTGCGCTGTGTCTTGGTTTCTCATTTGCAAATAGGTATCTGGATCCAGTTCTCATCGAAGTAGGCATATATCTCAGCCATAACATCCAATCTTGGATAACAATGTCTATTGCAATATCCAAGAATCGTTTTCCTGCTTACTCCGATCTCTCTTGCAAGTTCGCCATGAGACATCCCTGTCTCTTCCAACTTCTGAAGAAGCCAGGATGAGAAGTTATCCAGAGCACGGACGGTGTGGATAGTTGGTTCGATGCATCTGTTCATCTGATCCTCAGTCCTTCCGTCTGCTCAAGGTGTGCAATGCCTTCGAGATTGACACCTGCATCAAGGTGCTCCTTGATCTTCTTCTTATCGACTTCGGGCTCTAAATATTTGAGATACTCTTCGGGAATGTTTTCGATATACTGTTCGTCCATGACAACCTTTGGAGGATTGTTCTGGAGAGAGATGGAGAACAACTTGCCCTTGACCTTCTTCTCTCCGGCAACGTCCATCGCATACTGCATAGCCTTCTTGGCTCTCTCGATTGTGTTCTCGAGGGTCTTACGCCTTGCAGCGAGTCTCTGCTCTTCTTCCTTGAAAGCCTTGGCATCTGCTTCCATGTTCTTGATGAACATACAGTAATGTTCTAGCTTGATCGAGAGTTCTTCCTGACTGTTCTGCATCGCGTCGATGAGGGTATCGTCATCAATCTCTCCATTCTCCATGAGGTTCCACAGAAGCTGGATGTCTGCGGTGAGTTCATAGATATTTGCCATATAGACCTCCTTTAGATCTTTAGAATTTCTGGAAGTAGTCTCCCGATTCCTGGTTCGTCTTCTCTGTTGCGTAGTCGAGTACGTTGAGCAGTGAGCTGACAAACTCTTCGGGGAGTACGTCCTTGTTCAGCAAGTACCCTCTCAGGGTGCTTATGTCGTGAATGATCTCGATTCTCTTGGGGAGTTCGCCTGTGTATTCGTCCATTTGTAGACCTCCTTTAGCCAAATTTCAGCCAATCTTATCCGAAAATTTTTTGAAACTCTTCGTCCGTTAATCTCAGGATCTTCCGGAGAAGGATGACTTCATGCCACCAAAAATCTTGTTTTCCATCAATCTTCTGGGATAACGTTCGGCTCTGTATTCCCAGGTTGTTCGCGATGTGTATCATGGTTATTCCGCTCTCTTCGATCGTCTTCCTTAACAGGAACGAATCATGAACGGCTGGTCCTCCTGTGTCCATCCACCTTGCCTCCTTTCTTGTGGTGTTGGTTTGATTTTAGGCTTATTTTGGCTATAAGTCAAGCGAAATTTTACCTAATTTGTTGCAATTTTATGACAAGTCTGTATAATGAGGTCGGAGGTGATATAGATGGATAACTTTCAGAAAGCATTATATAAGCACACGGGTGAAAAGATCAGAAGAGCCCGAATGATGAAGGGTATGAGTCAGACTGACCTTGCAAAAGCAATGGGTTATTCTGACAGCTCCACGATCTACAAGATTGAAAAGGGCCTCCAGAAAATGCCTAATGCCAAAATTCAGCAACTTTGCTATATTTTAGGCATAGATTCGCTGTATCTGTCGGACGGCTTCGACTACAGAGTCACCACAGAAGGTGGTCACGGCTTCCAGATAGAGAACATCGATACCAGAAGGGACGGTCTTATCAGCGAGGGCATGAACTATCTATATAATGCCACTCCCGATGATCTTGAGAAGATCGTAGGCATCCTGCGCGTAATGGTAGGAGGTAAAGAAGATGGCGAAACCAATATGGAACGATAAAGAGAAGCGGTGGACGTTGAGGATCACCGTCCATGGCACCACTCACAAGTTCACAAGTACGGCAGAGGGTCTTGCAGGCAAGCGCAAGGTCCTCGCTGCTGCCCGTGACTTTGATCACTACGGAACCAAGAACATCACGGTCAAAGAAGTCCGTGAGGAATGGCTCCGGAACATAGAGAAGAGACTTGGCAAGGATTCGGTGCCGTATATTCAGGCTGAATCCCTCTCACGTCTGTACATACTCCCCAAGATCGGGAGAAGACGTATTCGAGACGTGAAGCTCCGCGACTGGCAGGAGATCATCAACGAAGCCAAGCCAAGAGACAAGAAGAAGACTACACTCTCCAAGAAGTATCTATCCAACCTCCGAGCCAACATCAATCTTCTTGTCAAATATGCTTACGAGAACGAGTACATGGAGCCACTGCGCGGAGATCTCTACATCCCTGCCGGACATCCGACCATAGGGAAGGAAGTCTTGACTCCTGAAGACGTAAAGAAGCTCCTCGAACCATCCGATAACTGGTACTGGCCTGCATGGGTCTTGATGGTCCTGACAGGAATGAGACCGGGCGAGGTCTACGGACTCAAGGTCAGCGACTTCGACGGGATGTCCTTAACGATCAGACGCGCGGTCAACTCCCAGAGGAAGATCACGGAAGGCAAGAACAAGAATGCCAGAAGGACCGTTCCTCTGCATCCGTATGCAAGAAAGATTATCCAGGACACGATCGACAGGAACCGCTTCCTGAAGACGGACTGGATCTTCCCCGGCAAAGACGGAAAGGCTTGCAGTCCTACGAACGTAACAAAGAGGTGGAAAGAGTTTGCCGAGTCCAGAGGCATTCCGGGAACGCCGTACTCGCTCCGACACACTTTTGTAAGTATGGTTAAGACCACGATGCCCGAACCGCTCCTGAAGGCTCTTGTGGGCCATTCAGCGCAGATGGACACGATCGGCATATACGGTCACCATTTAGACCGCGATGACGAGGCTGCTGTCGGCTATCTTGAAGAGGTGTTCAGATGAGATTTAGGGTACAAGATTCGGGTACAAGAGGGACAAAAGGGACAAGAAAAAGGGACAATTTTACCTATATCTTACCCACTTTTGGCTATCCCGAACTGACCAAATACATTGATTTTGTTGGGAATTTTGGCTATTTGGCTAACGGGTTCAAACCCCGTAGCTTCCACCAAACTTTAACCAGGCTTAAACGCAATAGGATCAAGGCTTTGCTCTTTGTTCGTTGACTTAGCCAAAAAATATGCCAGGTACAACGAAGGTACAAGCCAAAAACCACCTATTAAAAAAGGCCCCCGGTCAGAGCGGGGGCTTTTGCATGGAGAAAATGTATGGATGGATTACCCAGAATTGATCAGTTTATCTGTTTGCGAGCTCTGACCTCGCCGGGGGACAGTCTAAAGAGGGGGAAGGAAAGGATTAGGAAAAACCTTCCCCCTCAGGAGACAAGTATGAAAAAGCGATGTGATCACTTCTTCAGCTTGAGGTATTTAACTCCCTTGGATCCAATGCAGCACCAACCGTCACGGTCGGCGAGTTTGACGAATCCCTTTTCTTGTTTGGTCACTTTGATCTTTGCTCCATAGTTGAGAGCTCCAATCGTTGCAGAAGTGGCACTGGGAGCCTTTCTGATGTTCAGTCCCTTCGGGCATATGACCACATAGGTCTTTGTCGGTTCTTTAGGTTTAGCCTGCTCCTTCGGCTTTGTCTGTTCCTTCGGCTTTGCAGGTGTGGAAGGAGTTGCAGGAGCTTCGTCTTCGGTCTTCATAGAGTAGTCAGGATAACCGAACCCGAATACTTTCGTGTCCGTGGTATAGGTGCACTTCTTGACCTGGTTGCTCTTGTTTCCTTCTACTGTGGTGATCTTGTAGTATTTGTCTGTCTTTTCAACTGCGATGACCAGACCGGTGTGGTTCGGCTGTTTAGAGTCCTTGTTGGCTCTGAAGAAGATCTGCGCTCCTACCTTGGGAGTGGATCCAACTTGCTTCTTCTTTTTAAAGTAGTCATACGAGAATGTGACACCTGCTCCGCAGCTCTTGGTCGGCTGGCAGAGCAGTTTCAAGGCATCGTTCATGCCGTATGCCTGAACGAAGCACCAATCAACGAAGATGTCACACCACTCTGCTCCCTGCTTCTTGAAGTTGTAGAAGTTCGGGTAAGCATCGTCGAAAAACTTTGCATACTTGGTGATGTTCGTTCCTGTCTCTTTGTAGCCGATCTGGGAGACGGCCAACTCAATTACCTTGTTTACGTTAAAACTCATCTTTGTCTCCTTTCAGTTATAAAAGTCTTATCGCACGATAACGATATGTAACATTTAACGATGACCCGCTGTTCTGACGACCCCAAATGTAATAACTCGTGGTCGACGTCGGAGCAACGAAAGAACAAAGGGTTAAATTTGTAACCGTTCCCGTAGTCGTAACCGCGGGGACTTGCTGTTTGAAAATAACCGTCGGGGCTGTCGTAGATGAACCGCTCAAACCGATTCCACGAAGTCCAGAGGCGTTGCCCTGGTATTCTAACGCGATCTGAAATAACCAAACCTGTCCCGCTTGTGCGGTAAAGATCGGAGCGTTGCTTATACATTGCCAATTACTGCCAGATGCCAACGGCACGGCGGCGGGTGAACTGTCATAAGTTCCGTTCGAGGGCTTTGTGTCGGTCGCGTCAAAAGTAACATCCGACCCGTTCGCCGTAATCGACATATTAGAACCCGCGACAAGATTTAAATTGGTCGCGTCGTTCGGATTAATCTCTGTTGTTCCGTTAACGTCAATTCCTCGCGCATTAGCATCAATAACGTTGCCCGAACTGATGCTGATATTATTCCCCGCGGTTAATGTTCCCTGTTTCCCTGACAAGTCAAGCGCGAGTTCGTCAATCGCCTCTTTTACGTTCGATGACAAAAGCCCGCTTGTTCCGTTGTTATAACTAACATCGTTGGATTCTCCCGTTGTGGCGACCCTGGCAAGTGATGAGCTGTCGGCCTTGTTGTTTGCCAGGGATGATATAGCCGATTGAACGTCACTATCTGTTAACGATGTCCCTGTGTTGTTATAACTGACGTCTGACGCTTTCCCCGAAGTCGCGACGGTTGCAAGGCTCGGTTTGTTGAGTATTTCAGCCACGCCTGAGTTCGCATTCCAATCGCTATTTACTTGTGCAGCGGGAATGGTCGGCTTGTTTAACAGGTCGTCATAATCTCCGCTTGTCGCCACTGTTGCAAGTGATGGCTTGTTCAAGATCTCTGCAACACCGCTCACTGCATTCCAGTCACTATTAACCTGTGCAGATGGTATCGTAGGCTTGTTCAACAAGTCATCATAATCTCCGGAAGTAGCGACTGTTGCCAGAGCAGAACTGTCTGCCTTTTCAGATGCGAGTTCATCAATTACAGTCTGGACATTGCCCGCTGATAATCCGCTTACACTATTGTTGTATGAAACGTTAGCAGCATTTACTGATGCCACCGCCGACACGGCCATGAACAATCCATCTGTCTTGCTGAAAACGAAGTCCATAACAAAGTTGTTGACTTCGCCCCAGGTCATGATCGTGTCCTGCTTTGCATTAGTATAAACAGGGAAAACCGATGATTCCGAGTCAAAGTATATCTTCTTGTCGGGATCATAAGTCAGGGCATCTGGCCAAGGAGTAAAGATACAACGAATAACTCCGCCATCGTAATCCTTGTTAAAATATCCGTCACCGACTTCCGTTGTCAGACCAAAAATGAACTTTGTCGGATCTGATGGATCTCTTCCACCGTTGTTCATGACATAAACCGAAAGAATCTTGTACTTGTACTTGTTTAATTCGATTATACTTCCTCGAGCCGTAGCATCCTTCAAGTCATAAGTCGTATTTGTGTCGTGGTCTTTATATTGTGAAAGTTCAGGATTCGGCATCTTCTCCGTCCTCCGCGCTGTTCTTGTCATACATTGCCTTGGCTACGGCAACGACAGCAGAGATCAACGTGGACAGAGCTGCGAGGGTTGCCGTAATCTCCTGGGTATAAGGAATATTCCAGATAGCCAGGACTGCGCACACGAACGTGATGACCGGTGCAATGCATAATGCTGCAAACTTCAAATTGTCGTATGTCTGGTTGCTCATTTCTTCACCTCCGCTTTTCTTTCAAGATCTTCGATGCGGTGGTTGGCCACTTTAATTTTCTCGTCCATGACCTCCACACCCTTCTCCAAGGTGTAGACTCTCTCCACTACCTTGTTATGCTTTTCCACTTCCTTTCGGAGCTCCTCTATCTTGTAGTTGGTCAGACGGTTCGCGGTAATAACCGACACAATGGAACCGCCTGCGGTACCAAGCAAGGAGAGAATACCCACGATTATCGCTGTCCAATCAATTCCGCTCATGATTCTTCCTCCTGTGTGATGTCGTACTCCAAGGTCATCGTCATGGAAGCCGTCTTGGTGACGGGACCATTCTCGATGTGGAATGCCGTTGCCTGGTATAACTTGTTGAGGATGCATCCTCTGACTCCGGATGCGTTCTTGTCGCAATATGTATAGAATTGAACAGGGCTGTCGGTAGGCTGTGAGCAGGCATAAGCTCTGACCGATCTCATTGTGGAGATAAAGAGTCCTGCATCCGTGTCGATGCTCTGTCCCTTGTAGTCTCCATTGGAATCAACCCACGCCATTGACTGCGTGTTCATGATTCTGCCGTTGCCCAGGTCAATCTGTACCAGATCGGTGATATAGTTACCGCTAACCTCGTTGCAGAAGCCCTTGATGACCTCTTGGTCAGACGTGTTGATAAGATTTACTCTGATCGAGCAGTCTGTCGTACCTTTCGTCATCTGGTTTTTAACCCACACGATCGGGATGAAGATGTTGCCGTCTACGATCTGAAGCTGCTTGAAGTCTCTTTCCTCATTAACGCCCTGAGCATAGAACTGCGCTTCGGAAGGCATCGTCTCACCATCCGTCCTTGCGTAATTGCCGAATGCGTTGATCGCAGAAGACAGGCTGATAGAGGTCTGTGTTGCTTCGGAGGTCGTAAGATCAAGAACGTTGACATCAAGAGTGGTGTCATAAGGCCTGTATATGGTTCCTTCTGTCTGACCACAAGCGATCGCGTAGACTTTCTGGTTATCCTTATCAACTGCTATATAGAAGCACCCTATACCAAGGTTCTCGAATGTTCCCTGCTGCCAAGGTGTAGGAGAGAACACAGTTGCTTGATCATCGTAAATCTCGCCAAGAGCATTCCAGAGCCAAGCACCGGTACCTGTGAACTTACCAACGTGAACTTTCATATTATTCTCGCATCCCTCGATGCAGACTGCGTGGTCTGAATCGCCAAGGAAACTGACAGGAACATACTCGCCATCTGCAATGTGAGGGAAAAGAACCCCCTCTGCAACCCAGCCGAAAGCACTCGGATTGATAACACCGTTGGAGACATCTGCAACAGGGCAGAAGTCATCGCTCATGGTGTTGGGTGTGTCTTCATTCCAGAAGTCGCCCGTGTCTGCGTGAGTGAGGCAGACATCCGTGATGGATCCATTCCCCTGGGTGTTCGCCCAAGTCCACGCCCAGCGATAGCCGTTGGGAATGGAAGAAGATGCGCCCGGGGTTCCTCTCTTCCTGTCATCAGACGGATCAGAGTAGGAGCTTCTGCCTGCGTGAGCCGTAAGGGTTGCGTCCTCGGCTCTGGGAAGGAATACGTCTGTAGGGTCAACGGTACCGTTGAAGATGCAGACACCGCCTATCAGCTTGTTCAGGATAGGCATCAGTTCGTTATAGTTAAGAGTTCCGGCAATGTCACCGGCAAAGATGCGTGTCAGAGCAGGAGTGATTGCGTTATCGTGTTCTTCGGTATGGATAACACGGCCTGTCTTGGCATCTCTTAAAGTAAGTTTTGCGTGTCCTTTTAATTTCATCTTCTCACCTCTCAAAGTGTAGGGATGTCATAACCGAAAGGGGGATAGGTATAGTCCCAACATCCGATTGAATATATCTTTCCATAGACACCTGTAATTGCGTCAACTCTATTCCAAAAAACACCTATGCTATCCATATTGTTGCTTGTCATAGTTTTATTAACACTCACGGCTAATACACCGTCTATATATAACTTTATTGTTCCTGCCTCGGGTAATAACAACAAAGTGTGTGTTTGTCCGTCAAGAGCATAAACAGAAGAACTCGTAATTGTAGCAGTAGCCCAACCTAAAGCAAAATAGCCATTTTTATCAATGATAATAGCGCAATCTCGTTGCTCACCGCCTAACTCTTGCCCTAAAATACAAGAACATTGATACCAATTATCGGAGTTTCTTGGAGTAAAATCACTATTAATAGAGCACTTTATACCAAAACACCTATAACTTGTGTTTGTAGGGAAACAAAATCGTAAGGCATTTGACGATGAAGCCTCAACATACTGTCCTACTTCTGCTCCTGTTGCATAATTACCATTATTTACTGTTAAAGGCGTTGAGCCGTTTGTGTCAAGCCAACTACTTGAACCAATGCCCTGCTCTTTAAATAACAAAACAGGAGTAAAAGTAACATTTGTACCGCCCCCGCCTCCGGATCCACCTATGCACCTAATGTAAGCCATTATGATACCCTCACTTTCACTCCAACATCAGAGCCCTGGGACTCGAACGTCAATGCAACAGAACCTGTCGTAACAACGACATTTGTCGGATTGACACCGAAGGTCGTTGTATAAATATCGATCGTAGAGGTTGCCTCAATGCTCGCATCCGACAAGGTCAACGACGTGCTTCCTGCGGTCAGGGTTCCTGTTAATTCCGTATAACCGCCACCACCAAGGTTCGCAATGTCCTGCGCGGTGGTCTTTACTGTTGAACCAGACTGAACGACAGGAACCACTTCGGCTCCTGTCAGACTGCTGGCTGATGATAACTGACTTATCTTTATGTCTGCCATGCTTCTCTCCTTTACTCTGTTATGATCTGGTTATTGTTTTCGGTTATGATCTTGTCTCCGCTCTCGGTCACGAGGTTCCCGCCCGGAGCACTCGTTGTTAACGTTGCATCATCGGACAGGTCTCCTATGATGGCCAGAGGCTGGAACGGCAAGAACGGCATCTCGTCATTTGCTTCAATGAAGCCCGACCACTGATCCTCGCCTATCATTGAAGGAGCCCACATAACGGTATGAACACCATCGGTGGGGATGTAGATCTCACCCGTGTCGGCTGTGACCGTGACTTCCCACTTGTGAGTCATGCCGGGAGTGACATCGCTCAAGTGATAATGGAGATTGATGGTGTGGAGCATGTTGCTGCCCTGGTTGCTCGATTTGTAGTTAAGGACTTCATCCTCTACCCACAAGAGAGAACCGCCATCACCATAAGTCTCTTCAGGGATATACGAGTCGATGAGCTGACCATCGTAGTAATACTTGACCGTGATCTTTGAGGGGCTCGTTGCGTTAAACTTGATCTCTGTCCAGGTCTCGACCTCTCTGGGATTGACCAGAGCGAATCTGATCTTGGAAATCTCTGTCTCACTATTGCCGATCAGATAGTCATCAGCATTCGCATACTTACTGAAGTTGATGTTATCTGTGTCTTTCGAAGAAGAACTGTTGGTTGCGTTCTTCTCGGCCTTGCTTCTGGCTCCATCTGCTTTCGGGTTCTCTCCGAAGGTCGTGATGGAGTATCTCTGGTTAAATGTGTAATCGAAGCGCATTACGCAAAGATCACACTGGGTCCCTGCGATGCCTCCGATGAACCTGATCGTATCGCCCAGGTCATAGCAAGGATCTCCCAACATGGAGATGGTCGCAGGGGTGTACTGTATCTGATTAAGAGCCATCGCCATGATCTCGAGCCTGGCATCCATGTACGTCATGGAGTGATTCAAGATGCCTGTCTCAACGTCTGACTTCCTCTGCTCCAGCTCTGCTTTTTGACCTTCGAGTGTTCGCTTGTTGCTTTCCTCTACTGCCAACTGTGCCTGCAACTGTGCAAGGAGAGCAAGAAGAACGGGGTTATCCGGATCGTCTTCCAACTGTGCTTCAACATCGTCTATCTCGTCTTCGAGATTGCCGATGACAAGAGCCAGGGACCCCAAGGCTTCATCAACGGCAGCGATGTCTCCATCTAACTGCCCGACAAGAGCCTCTTCGTCCTCGTCCATTGATAACTGCAAGAACGGATTAACGCCGATGTCTATCACGACACCTGTGCTCATTCCGTAAAGTTTAGTAACATCTTCATTTCCTGCGACATTGGTTGCAGTCAGACCCGTGTAGAATGTCTCAAAGTCTGCAAAGGATCCATCGTCGAATCTTTCATCGACTGTCCTCGTATCAGTCGGACTCTCTACCATGGAAGCGGATGCGTTCGGGATCTTGCCCGCTACGAGCTCCCCGTTCCTGTTGATCGTAAAGAAGATATTGCAAGCCTGTGCTAAGTAGTGGAGATAATCTCTCCAGCTCATCTCCTTGCCAAGATCGAACCACTCAAGTTCGTCGCCCTGGCATACGATCATGGCATCGAACTCTTCCTTTGTCTGTCCAAGAGCGACACCGCACTCGGTACAGGCAAGATCAGCAAGTCCGTAAGGCTCGCCCGAGAGATTGTTATATCCCAGGAGCTGGTCGAACTTTGCCATGTTGTCGTAAGCCGTGATCTCAACGCCCCACAGAGTATGGTTTGCCTCCGATACATAGAACTCGCCCAGAGGTACATACTCGTATGTCTCGAGCGAATCAATATAGAGACCATCCTCAAGAGTAATCTTCTTCCCTGCCCAGTTCTTCCTGTTGACCAGGGAACTTGTAACCAACGTGAACTTCAGTTCCGCGATGTAGACACCGCCATAACCGAAAGCATCGTTGGCCATGCACTGGTTGGTAAGGATTAGCGAGCCCTGGAGAATATCATTCTCTGTGAAGGGTATGGAGTCACTGATCAGACCGCGCAGTTTGCGGGTCTGAATGTTCGACTTCATCTGTAATTTGTATGCTTCACTAACTGAATACATTTGTTAGATCTCCGTGATTGTCATGCTAACCGTGTAGTAACCATCAGACTCAGGGTTCATGTAGGAATACTGAGCCATTGTTGCGCCTGTGAGACGTGCTCTGACCGTCACGGTCTCTCCATTGAATACGAGAGTTGTGCTCGGGTCCGCGCATAATGTCTTGAGCTCTTCAAGCCAGTAAGAAGAGCACTGAAAGGTCAAGGTCCAAGACCTCTTCTGAAGTCTTGTGACCATGACCAGCTCTCTACCGCTTTCAGAGTTCCCTATGTTCTCGATGTCTGTATAGTTCTCGGCGAAGTCGATGGGGTTCGGAATGAACACACCGCCGAGCTTCAAGTATTTGTGTCCCAGCATATCAATGTCCTCCGGAACGATAGTTTGTTGTGTTCTGTGCTTTTGTAATGACCGTGTCGAGCCTTGTTCCTGCAATGTTGACAGGAATAACGATCTGCTGTTCTCTGTTCATTCCTGCGAGCTGACCGGAGATGCCTGCCAACTGCATGGAGTAATCCGGCTGCATTCCGTTGGCGATGATCCCTGCCGTCGTGTTCAACGCTCTCTCAAGAACTCCCATCTCGGAGTACATACCCTTTGAGAACAGGTCGATCATGTCAGAGCCGGGGTTGTTGTAGGCCCATTCATGAAGCGGTCCCTCTTCAGGAACACTGAAGCCGAGGATGGACTTTATCGTCGATGCGATATTCCCTGCTGCGGTCTTGAGTTTGTTCAAGTTCTCGTTGAACCCCTTGATCATGTTATCAATGAGGTCCTTGCCCCAAGTCGTTGCCATCGTGACAAGTCTTCCGGGGATGTCCTTCAACATCTGCATGATGCCCGTGAGGAATCTGGGACCCTGTGCAATGATCTCAGGGATTGCCTGAACGAGACCGGAGATCAGACTCATTACGAGTTTGATACCACTCTCAAGGAGCTCGGGCGTATGTTCAATCAACGTGTCAACAATGACACCGATCGCCTGGATAATGACCGGAATAAGATCAGGAAGGGCTTGGCTGATACCGTCCATAACGGCTATGAGCACCTTGATACCTGCTTCGAGCAGCTTCTTCAGAGTGGAAGGCTCCAGCAATGAATTGACCAGAGTCATTATGATTTCGATCGCTATCGGGATGAGCTCCGGAAGGACTTCCGTGATACTATCTACAAGATTCAATATGATTCCCAGGGCTGCCGTGAGCAGGGTGCTCAATACTTCCGGATTCAGCAAAGCCGTGGTCAGAGTAGAGATCATCATCGCTGCGCCCTGCAAGATCGGATCCAAATTAGCGATCAAACCCTGCATTAGAGAGCCGAGGATGGTCTGCGCTGCTCCCATTAGCATCGTGATGTTCTCGGGAGACAGGAGTGACGTATTGAGCGTGGTGATTATTGATGTCACCATACCAACAAGACCACTCATTACCTCCGGCTTCGATACTGCCTGGATAACCGTATTGATAACTGTTGTAATTGTCCCAATAATGGGACCAATGTTCTTGGTGATGGAATCCATTGCCTGGGTGACCATTCCACTCAGCTTATCAGCGAATGTATCATAATCACCTGACTGGTTAGCCTCGTTCAGAGCATTGGTGAACTGTCCCAGAAGGTCAACACCTTCTCCGGACAACTCGGTAAGAGCAGGAAGCATCATTCCGCCGATCGCGTTCTGTGCAGCCTCAGCCCCATTCTTCAACTTCTGAATGTTGTCATCGAATGCACCGAACTTCTCAAGGGTCTCGTCGCCCATGACATAGCCGACATCATGTGCTTCTTGTCTCAGCCTGTTCAGCTCATCACCGCCTGCTGCAATGAGAGGCTTCAAGTCGCCTGCGGATTTGCCCAGGACAGACATTGCCAGAGCATCGGCCTCGGCCTCATTGTCGATGTTACCCAGAGCCGTGATGACATCAGCGAAGACATCCTCACTGTCTCGGAGGTTGCCTGCGGAGTCTGTAACGGACACACCGAGCTTCTTGAAGTTCTCGATCATGCCCTTGGATCCACCCTGAGCAGATGCCATGGACTTGGTTACTTTAACGAGAGACCCCTGAATGG
>Ga0265300_10001501_pt1 | contig 21803 bp, 22 predicted proteins | sample AusTroGonzalo_MG_FD_193482 | JGI IMG/M metagenome (GOLD analysis project Ga0265300, IMG submission 193482) | Bovine rumen microbial communities from tropical cattle in Woodstock, Queensland, Australia - Gonzalo_03 | ecosystem: Host-associated > Mammals > Digestive system > Stomach > Rumen ...
AGCTATGGCAAGAAAGACAGCAATCACTAACTCAAAGGTCATGGGACCAAATGTTGCGGCAAGCGTAACAGCAAACGCGGTTACACAGAGTTCTGCATTCTATGTAGATTCCACAGAACTTGATGAAAGAACCGCATTCGTATTCACTCCGGGTTCGTCTTCAGCAACGCTGAAGGTATACGCAGGCACGGGATATGCTGCCACGAACGACCTGGAACTGACCGCTGCAGCGGCATCCACCGGTTATGCGTTCTCACTCGATTCTGCGAGATACGCGATCGCAAGCGGAGAAGATGCCGGCCTGATCAAGATGGAAGCCAATGTGGCAGGAACATTCGCGATCATTCAGCTGAAGGTCTAAAAGAAACTTTGGGGCGGCATTGTCCGCCCCTTCTTTTTCTATTATGAAGTTACAGATACTGATTCCACAATACAAAGAAACAGAAGAAGAAATCAAACCGTTGCTTGACAGCATCGCGCTGCAGCAGAATGTCGATTTCAATGAAATAGGAGCGATTATTTGCAATGACGGCTCGGATGTATTTCTGCGCCGTGAGTTTCTTGATTCTTATCCGTTCAATATCGATTACCATCTGTGCAAACACCGCGGAGTTTCTGCGACAAGGAATTCATGTCTTGACTATGCGGAAGCCGATTTCGTGATGTGGTGTGATGCTGATGATTTGTTTGTGTCTAACTGTGGTCTGTATCTTCTGTTTCGCTACATGGACGAAGGATTCGATGTATTCTATTCCACCTTCTTCGAGGAAACGAGAGATGTGGCAACGGGCAAACCGGTGTACATCAAAAGGGAAAACGATGCGACCTTTGTGCATGGCAAAGCGTACAAAAGAGGATACCTGAAAGCCAAAAAACTGCGGTGGAATGAAAATCTCACGGTACACGAAGACTGCTTTTTCAACGGTCTTTGCATCAACACGGCAAAGAATGTCCGTTACTGTGAAGATGCATTTTATCTGTGGAAATGGCGAGACGAGTCAGTATGCAGAAACGATGAAGAATACAGATACTCGACTTATGTAAATCTTCTCGATTCTTACGATGCGCTCGTAGGTGAACTCATTGCACGGGATTTCAGACAGCAGGCAATCTACTATGTCTGCTACACAGTATTTGAAACTTACTACACGATGAACAAGCCCGAATGGCAGAACAAGCATCGTGAACCAACAGAAAGACGATTCGGACAGTTTTTCAGAAAGTGGGAATCCTTATGGGAATCCGCTTCAATGAAGGAAAAAATGGACATCTCCGAAGCCATCAGAACGAAGCATATCAAGGAAGGCATGGAAATGGAGATGTTCACATTGTCCGATTGGCTTAAAAAAGGAGAAATACAATGTCAAGCAGAAGACAAAGAAGAAGACAAAGAGAAAGATTCCGCAGAGAAAAGGTAGCATACATGGAAACTTTCCGTGCTGCCAGGGAAGAAGCTGAAAAGAATGCGAAGCTCGATTCTCTTACCAAAGCGGAACTGATTGAATACGCCAAATATAACGGCATTGAAATAGACGCATCTGCAAGAAAAGCAGAAATTCTTGCGAAAATTAAGGAGTAAACCATGAACTATGGTGAAATCAAACACAACATCATATCTCTCGGTTTTGCGGAAGAATCAGACTACCTGGAATACGAGGAGCTTGGATACACCTATGATGCCATCAACAGAGCAATGGATGTAATCAGAGGCAAGTTCCCGTACATTTCAACATACGAGTTTGAAATCGATGAGGACGAAACCGACTTTATCAATATCGACCTGAACACGCTGCCGGGATTCCTTCAGCTTGCGAAGGATACGCCGGTCATGTTCGAAAAAGACGGGAAAGATATGTTCCAGGACTTTGGTGATTACAAGATAAAGTCGGGGCATCGCATTTCAATTGATCCTGCCGGCCATGCCGGAAGCATCCGCATCTACTACAACAGAGAATGTACCAGGGTAGACGAAAACACGGAAGACACTTTCGTGCCTGAACTCCCTCTGAAGGTCCATCATCTCATTCCTCTTCTCGCATCATATTATCTGTGGCTTGATGACGATGTTGCCAAAGCATCACAATACTACAATATGTACGAGACAGAAGAATCTGTTGTCCTGCAGGATGACCTGAAACCAAGCATGGGTATCGTAACAGAGTGGGGTGGTATCTAATGGCTATTTCAGTACCTAGCGATCCGAAGGTCTACACAACGAAATATGCGAATATGCGCGGCGTTGACTATACGAACGATCCGTCAAATGTATGGTACAGACGGTCACCGAGCGGTGTGAATATGCTTCCCGACCTGGACGGCAGACCGTACAAGAGAAACGGATGGAAAGTAGAGTTTTCTTCTGCGGATTTCTGCACGGCCGCCGGCATCTTGCCAACCACAGTAGAACAGTACAAAGTGGACTACTTTGAACTTGGCGGGATCGATTGGCTTGTATTCTATACATCTATCGGTCTGTTTTTTTATGGGAACGAGCTTGAATTCATAGATACATATGTGCCGTGGGTCCGCCCGTACAGAACGCTGACATCGGTCTATGCGGTCGGTGATTACTGTTACAGATGGACGGAAGACGGCATATCAACAAAGACATACTATGAATGCTCCACGGCAATCACGATCCCGGAAGCATGGACGGCAGGGCATTGGACAGAACTTGCCGATGATTCAAGCATCACGGCATCATTTCCACCGAGCGGAGATGCGGGAATCGACTACACAAAGTCTTTCTTCTTTGAAGGTGGCGGAACGGCAGGATACTATCTGTTCGCAGGAACGCAGTTGTTCTGCTTTGACGGCAAAGTGCTGAAAGAAGTTGAGCCAAAGATTCCTCTCGTTCTGTTTGCTGCCGACCCAAGCGGGGCAGGAACGCTGAACGAAAGCGTGAATATGCTCACGCAGTACCGCACAGTTCAGTACATGGGTGACGGCGTGACGGCAGAATTTGAAGTGCCATCCGGTTATGTAAGAGAAAAGATCCCAAGCGATACGGGCAACTATTACGGCACAAGCATCTTGAATGTGTATGTGTTCAATACGAATACGGCACAATGGGAAGTAAGTTCCGATTGGGAAGCTGGGCCAAATGCCGGAGCTATCACATTTGATGCGGGTCACATCCCTGCCCAGGCGACAGAAGACAATGTGCGTATCACATACATTCCGGCAGGTTCATCGTCAACAACGGAGTCTGTGACTTCATCCCCGCAGTATATTACCATAACCAAACTGACAACAGATGGAATCATACGAGAATTCCAAGGGAAATATATTGGTGACCTTGAACTTTGGAATATCATCGGCACCATTCCCGAAACTGTTTCATATGAGGTTACAACAAAACCGAAATTCTCACTCTCAAATCCGAAATCACCTTTAAGCACATATGTTGAAGCAGACATATTTTTAAGCGATTGGGATACGAACAATCCGAATCTCGTGCGGGAATTTGATTCGTATGGTTCTACGGTCACGCTTACCGGTGAAGACAACGGCAAGACGATTTACGACACATACCCAAATGCCATTGTCACAATAGAAACAAGCAATGATACCCGATACCAATACAACGGCAAGCCACGAATCCGCACAATTTGGGAAAAGAAGCAAATCAAAACATTCAACACCCGTGTAAGGTACACATCCATCAAGTACCAAGGGAATGAAACGGCAAGGTCTGCATTCTTTGCAACATCAAGGGCATTGGTGTTTGGCAACGGAATCGTGAATCAGGTATTTCTCACATCCTCGTCCTTTGAAAATTATTCTTCAAGGGTTTGGTATTCGGCAGCGACTGACCCGACATACTTCCCTGATACGAACTACATCGAAGCCGGTGCGACCGATAAAAAAATCATGGGACTGATTACTGTCGGAGAGTATCTTGGCATCGTCAAGCAGGGGTCCGGAAAGGAAACATCCATCTATCTTGCGTATCCGACATCTTTTGATGACGAAACCACATATGCTGTGAAACAGTCTGTAAACGGAGTCGGAGCGGTATCTAATGGTGCTTTCAACATTCTGAATGACGAGCCTTTGTTCCTTTCGCCCGAAGGGATTATGGGCATTGAACCGCAGGAGAATGACGAGAAGAAGATTCGCAACAGAAGCTACTACATCAACAAACCGTTGGTAAAAGAGACAAGCATCGAGTCAGCATTTTCGTTCGTGTTTGACGGAATGTATTGGCTTGGCATCAATAACCATTGCTATGTACTTGACGGAGCGCAGAAGAACTCCTGGGAGAACACAAAAACAAATCTTCAGTATGAAGCGTACTATCTTGATAACATCCCGGCAAAGTGCTTCGCAAAGAAGGGCAGAGAACTGTGGTTCATTGATACAAAGGGCAACGCCTGCAGATTCAAGAAAGATTCCGATCCGCTTCCGTATGTGGATGAGACATTGGCAGACCTTTCCGCAAAATGGAGCGTACACGAGATCACGGAACTGACTTCCGCTCCAACCAATTACAAGATCCTGCTGACAAACATCATTGACAGGAAAAAAGAGAATTCTGTTTCTGCTGAATGGACGGACGAGCTGCGTGACACCACATATGCCGATGGCCTTGTCATCAGTTCCGAAAATAGCGGATGGAAAGACGGAACCGTGACCGGCGTTGCATTCAATGTCATCGTAGACGGAACATCATATGAGAGTGCCGTGACATATACGGCAGACGAAAACGGCATAAAGATAGACGCAGGTCAGAGTTTCTTCACGGATGCAGAGATACCCGATGTACAGACTTCTGCCACATATACCGTAGCATTTGATTACTATCTGCAGCACGAAACCAAAGCGAACGATGTCGTGTCCTATCAGGGAACGAGCGTCTACACGGTGGTTTCGGTCGGCAAGGAAGAAGCCACACTTGCAGACGGCGTTCCGATCCATGCGGTGTGGGGAACTATTGCAGACGATGACGGTAGCGCAAACTATTACAAGAAACTTCAGAAAAAGGGAAGCCTTGTAGCTCTTCTTCCAGGCTCACAGAGTGGAGTCAAGGTGTATGTAAAGCCTGACGAAAAGGACGCGATATTCGTTGGCGAGACGAGCCAGGGAGAACACATCCTTCCGTTCAACTACTACATGAGGAAGAAAGTCAAGAAGTACAAACGACTTCAGATAATCTGCGAGAACGATGCGTATAATGTTCCGTTCGGTGTAGACGAGATTATCAAGTGTTACACGCTCGGAAGTTACGCCAAGAAGTGAGGTGGAGCATGGCAACAAGATACAATCGTGAAGATTCCAGGACAGTTCTGCCGCAGATTGAAAAACTGATTGCGGGATTGGAAGAAAGAATTAAGGAACTTGAAGAAACGCTTGGTGGAGTTGCCGACTACATTGTAGAAGAAGGAGAGACGGGCGATTGGACATGGCGAAAATGGAATAGCGGAAGATATGAAGCGGAATGCACCGTAGACTACGGAACAGTATCCTTGAGCAACGGGTATTTCACTATCAACGGTTCTGTCGCAATGTACTTTTCCGATGCTATCCCGACCGCCATGCCGCTCCCGCCACATACACTCGTCAGCGGAAGCGTGGAAGTAGAATATCTCGGCAATTCCACGGGGTATGCGTTTTTGAACAGAACGCAAAACGAAAAGATTCAGTTGGCAAGGGCATCATCTGCAGCAACATCGGTAAGCCATGTAATCCTGGGATACAGAGTAGTGAACGGAACCTGGAAATAAGGAGAAGAAATGTTATCAATCAATACAGAAAATTTCTTGATAGAAATCACAAGAGGAGACTCTGCTTCCATTGTATTTGCAGCGGTAGACAAGGACGGCAATGTGTGGAATCCTGAACAGACAACAGACAAACTGACCTTTGCCGTAGCGAAGAAGTGGGGTAATGAACCGCTCATGGAAATCGTGAACACCTATAGCGGTAACCCATATACGGAAGTAGAGATAGACGAAGACACTTTTAACGCTGACAAGACAAAGTACTACACAGAGTCCGGTGGCACATATACGCAATGTGAAAACACGGATTCATACGATTCGGACGAAACATACTATGTGATGGACTACGCTTCGTTTTGGACTATCGTGATCGGCACGGAAGATTGGCTTGACGAGAGCGGAGAAGACAAGTTCAAGTTCACAGACTATGTGTACGATGTCCAGGTAATCACTTTGAGCGGAGCAGACACGATCATCGGCAAGACAGACGATATCACTCCAACCTTCAGGGTATGGGGCGAAGCGGGGGGTGAGTAAATGGAACTTATAGGATCTATTACTAATTTCGGGCAATCACTCTCCGGGCAGGCCGTAGGAATGCGAGGACTCAAAGGAGACAAGGGTGACAAAGGTGATAAAGGTGATACCGGCAACGCTGCGACCATAGTGGTAGGATCTACAACTACGGGAGCCGCCGGAACATCTGCGTCAGTAACCAATAGCGGAGACTCGCACAATGCGGTCTTCAATTTCACCATTCCGAAAGGTGATAAGGGCGAAACAGGCGACATCAATACCTACATCGCAGAATACGGCACGGCTTCGTATGCGGATATAGGAGATGCGATTACAGAGGGTAAGTATGTCGTAGCGGTAAAAGACGATAACTACTATCCGCTTGTCATGTTCAGCAATTCATCGTATGTGTTCTCATACATTCACGAAAACATCTGCCATGAAGTTGTGTGCGACTCGTATAGCACATGGACGGCAAGAACGCATACAAGCGTGAGGGATGTAAAGCAGAACGGTGCGTCAGTTACAACGAGCGGTGTTGCCCTCGTCACGACTCCGCAACCTACCACCACGACTCCAAATATGGACGGCACGGCGGCGGTTGGTTTGGAGACAACATGGGCAAAAGGTGACCACGTTCATCCGACAGACACAAGCAGAGTGCCTACGACAAGAACGGTAAACGGCAAGGCATTGTCTTCCGACATCACTCTTGGCTATTCCGATGTTAATGCGGTTTCAGACGGCATCAAGGTAAATGGCTATGCGCTGACATCTGATGTGACTTTGGACTATACCGATGTAGGCGCAGTACCGACCACACGGCAAATCAACGGGTATGACCTATCAGATGATGTGAATCTGACGGCAGAGGACATCGCATTTGACGAGGATGAAACCTATTCTGCTGACACAGTAGGAAAAGGAATCCAAGACAGAATCCTTGCGTCTACGATAGAAGAACTCATGCCGAAAGACACGGCAAACGGAGATATTGCTTCGTTCCCCGATGGGCAGAATGTCTTTCCCGCCAAGTCCGTAAGCGTAGTACTTAAACCGATTCAAGACCTACACGGATACGATAAGCCGTGGCCTGCGGGGGGAAACATCAACAAGTTTGATGAAAGTTCTGTTGTATTTGGCAAATGGACACAATCTGACGGTACAATAATTACGGCATATTATGCTTGTATTGGTGATAAAATTCCTGTTAGTGGTGGTGCAACGGTATATTCTAATCAATTTGGTGTTTCATCGTATAGCAAGTCTATTGTGCAATATGACGCAAATGATAATTTTATTGTTAGAAACCACAGCACAAATGGGGCAACACTGCAAACCGTAACACTTGAAGCAAATACAGCATATATAAGGGTTCAAGTATCCGCACAACTTAACGAAACAATAGATGCGACAATGTTAGCATCATATAAGGAAATTGTATCTATTGGTACTGAACCAACCGCATGGACACCATTTGCCAACATCTGCCCAATAAGCGGAACAAGCGAGGTTGATTTGTTTGTGCGTGGTGCGAATCTGTGGGACGAAGTTTGGGAACAAGGCATTTATAACAATTCTGGGCAACCCGAATCTTCTTCTGCTAATATTAGAGCGAAGAACGCAATTCATGTTTTGCCATCAACAACATATTATGCTTTTATCAATTCAACACCGAGCATAAAAGTGTTGTACTATGACGCAAATGATGCCCTTATATCCTATGAAACAAAGCAACGAGCAACATTTACAACTCCGTCAAATGCGGTTTCTGTTCGGTTTAGTACAATCAATTATGGTGGAGTAGTTTATAAAAACGACATTAGCATAAACTACCCAAGCACCGACACGGCATACCACGCATACAACCCAAATAGTGAAGACTACACAACGGCATTAGGCACAACCGCATACGGTGGTACTGTTGATTTGGTTAGCGGTGTTCTGACGGTGACGCATAAACTTATAACCTTTAATGGCGCAGAGGATTGGTATGCATGGGGAAGTGACCTACCGCATTTGTTCCATTCCGTTATAAGCGATGTAGGCGTAGCAGGGTCAGAGCATTCAATTTCTTCAATTTTTGTCTATAACACAAACACTTCAAACAACGGATACTATCTTTCACAGGCTGGAAACTACTTCCGTGTGAATCTGCTGACCGCAGACAACCTTGAAGAATTCACACAATGGTTATCTAATAACAATTTACAGTTATGCTACGAGCTCGCAACACCAATCACCGTCCAGCTAACACCACAACAGGTCGCAACCTTGCTTGGACAGAACAATATTTGGTCTGATGGTGGAGAAACCACAGTAGTATATGTTGCAGACATTCAAGGGTACATTGATAAACAATAGGAAAGGAGACAAATGAAATACTTAATACAGAACAGAAAAGAGTTCGCCATTTCGGTGGGCTTTTTTGTTATGACCGCAATCTCCTTAATCAAGGCGATCGTAGAGAAGCAGATTGATGAGGATCTCATCATTGCCGTAGTCTATGCGTTCTTCGGTGTATTGGCATGGTTCTACAATATGCCTACATCAGAAGAGAATTGCAAAGCAACCGGCCATATGCGACTCATGAAAGCGCAGAAAAAAGGCAACATCTGCGGTGAAAACTTTATTGACGAAGGGGATGAGGTGGACGAATGAGTTTCGGAACATACAGACAGTACGATTCAAGGTGGGGCAAACGAAATTACAATGGATCGTCCAACTATGCCCAGGCCGGATGTGGCCCAACATCGTGCGCCAACATCCTTCATGCAATCAATCCAAGCATCAATCCTTTGGTCACAGGAAATTGGATGAAGACTCACGGCTACGCAGTTAGAAACCATGGAACAAATTGGAACGGCATTCCAGCGTGTTTGAAGGCATATGGTGCAAAAGATGTCCGTGAAGTTGAAAAAATGGCAGACATATTTTCGTATTGCTCAAAAGGCTATGTTGGTGTGTTCCTGTTCCGTGCCGGAACAAAGGGCGGTGTAACATGGACTCTTGAAGGACACTTTGTAGCCGTGACAGGATACAAGCACAAGAACGGAAAGCACTACTTCCGCACATTTGATAGCGGTGGCAGAAAGCATGACGGATTCTACTGTTACGAGTCGCAGATGAAAGGGCTCGTCAGAAAAGTTTGGTTGTGCAAAGTAGCTTCGGAGAAAATATCCAAGCCTACCGGCAAGTACACCGGGAACATCCCAACGGCAACGATCAAGAAAGGCTCAAGCGGAAACAATGTCAAGAGACTCCAAAAGTTTCTGAATTGGTATCATCCGGCATGGAAACTGACAGTAGACGGAAAAGCCGGAGCAAATACCATCAATGCTTTGGTACTGTTCCAAGATACTGAAGGACTTACAACAGACGGAGTATACGGCAAGAAGTCAGAAGCAAAGGCAAAGACTTACAAGGCTGCCCCCACGAAGCCCACATCCTCGTCTACAGCGAAGAAAACGACTTCGTCAACAAAGACATCAACACCGGCAAAAAAGACCGCTACGGCCGTGAAAAAGACCAATTCACAGAAGATTCTTGACAAGTGCAAAGAACTCGCATGGGCATACGGAACTGATTCAAAGAAGTATGCCTACAAGACGGGCGCACCGAAGAAGGTCTGCAAAACGGCTATGAAGAAGTACGGATGGGCATCAAACAAGGCAGAGTTGAGTGATTGCGGGAATTTTGCGTCCACGGTCGTCAGAGAAGCGGGCGTTGACAAGAGTTTCAAAGCACTCCACGGAGTGAAGACGGCGTTCCCAAAGACGGAGAAGAAATTCAACATCGTCTACAAAGGAAAGAAGATCACAGACGGAGTCTTAAAGCCAGGAGATATCGTGCGGTACAAGAAGACCAACGGAAAGCAACACGCACTCATCTACTATGCGAAAGGCAAAGTGTGTGAAGCATCCCATAAGAATCTGTTCGGGGTCATAAGAAAAGACACGAAGCGGTACAACACGCAGTCCAAGCCAAAGACCATCCAGGTATTAAGAGCAAAGGAGTAGGGGGCGGCAGAAATGACGGAAGCAACAACGATCATTATTAACTCTATTCTCGGTGCTGTCGGAACGGCTGTCTTCGCAGGAGTATGCGTTTGGGTGAAAGGTCTTTGGCAAAAGTCAAAGAACTACGACAAAGCCGTCAAGGCATTGGCACATGATGCCTACTTCCGATATTGCCGTTATCTTCTGCCCGAAGAAACGCTGACAGAGGAAGAAGTCGAAAACATAAATTATTTATACGACAGTTATCATTCGCTCGGACTCAATTCAACGGGTGACAAACTGTATCAGGAAATCATATCTAAGCCGGTAAGGGCAAGAACCCAAGCGTAAAGGAGAAAACAAAATGGCTTACAAACCACCGGAGTACAATGATAAGAAGTATCGTGCGGGAATCGACACATCTTCGTTTGACAAACAGTACCAAGCGTATGCGCAGCAAGCTGAACAGAACCGCGCGACACAGTTAGGTGAAGCACAGAAAAATCAGCAGAACGCACTCCGCCAGGCCTACATCAGCAGAATGCAAAACGAAAGAACTCTGAATCAGAACCTTGCTGCTGCAGGCATCCGCGGGGGAGCGACAGAAACATCCAATCTGAAAGTAGCTAATCAGTACGGCCAGGCTGTCGGAGCTGCCAACACAGACTACTCGAACAATGTAAATTCCATCAATCAGAACATCGATCAGAACCTGCAGAACTACAAAATGGAAGTAGAGCAGGCGAGAGAGACATATCTGCAGAATCAAGCCAATGCAAGGTGGAACGCTGCCCGCGAAGACTACAAGGATGCGTACACGGCATCACGGGAAGCAGAGGAACAAAAGTATCAGCGTTCGCAGGCGGAGATCCAAAGACAGACGGAGTATTGGTCCAACTACTACATCAACAAGTACAGCGGATACTCCAAGAAAGACCTCAAGAAAGAGGAAAAGAACATCAAAGCCAAGCTGAAGAAAGCAAAAGGAAACGCGAAGATCAGATGGCAGCAGGCACTTGCCGGGATCGGAGCAAGGCGCGGCGTAATAGCAACAAGCAAGTAAAAGGGGTCTTATCATGGCTAAAAACAAATCTCTTTTGGCGGCGCAGAAAGCCTTCAAGAAAGGGCAGAAAGTCCGCGAAAAACAAAAGAAAAAGAAAGTCGTAACAAGCGAAAAGCCCAAAGTCAAACAGCCAAAGCCTGCGGAGAAGAAGGAAACAAAGCAACCTAAAGTATCGAAGCAAGTATCATCCTACAAGCCTTCGCAAAAGACTTCGCCGAAAGCCCCGGTAAAGTCAAAGCAGAACTTAAAACAACAGTACAAGTCCTTTACGGGGTCCGCTTACAAGCCCACAAACTTTGCTGCGCAGACAAAGAAAAAACCATATAATGCAAAGTCGGATGCCAAACAAGCGTATCTGAAGGGCAGAAACAGAACTTATCTTGGCACAGAGCAAAAGCAGACCACAACAAAGCTGAAAGACGGTTCGAAACTAAAGTCCGTCAATGCTCTTACGCGCCAGGAATTTGAGCAGATGAAGACGGCCCAAAGCATGGGCAAGAAGCAGGGAAACAAATACCTGAAAAATGTTGGCGGCGAAAAACTTCTGAAAAAAGTCGGTTCGAAGACAGCAGAATCTGCTGTAAAAGGGAAGTTTGTGACCGGTGCTATGCAGGGCAGCGGATTTGCTGATGTCATTACGGGATCTGTCGGGAAATACGATAAACAGGCAAAGAAGGCAATCAAGGAGACAAAAGATTCCGGTGCTTACATGGCCGGTTATGTCGCCGGGCAGATAGGCGGATTCGGGCTTACAAAAACAACCGCTGCAGGCAAGGCAATCGCGCAGGCGGGCGTAAAAGGCGGAGCAAAGGCAGCCGCCAAAGCAACGGGCAAAGGGCTTGGAAAGAAATTTGCCAAAAACAGAGCGGGCGAGATGATCGCAGAAGCTCCGATGAATGCTCTCGATGCTGCCAAGATGGCAACGGACGAAAACGGCAAGGTCAATAAAAAGGAGCTTGCCAAGTACATGGCCTTGAATACGGGTCTTACGGGTGCTGCCGGCGGGGCATTGGAAGGCGCGGCAATGAAGAAGGCATCTTCCAATGTCAAGAAACTGACAGACCTGATGGGCAAGCAGAGAGCCGGAACCATCACAGACGCTGAACTGAAACAGCTAAACAAAGTCAGAGACGCAGTCAGAAAGAACGCGAAGAATGTTGATTCTCTTTCAGGCGAAGTGTCAGCTAAAGGCCTTGAGGATGTGAAGTCGTCTGCGAGTGAAGCGAGACTTCAGCGTGCAAAGGCAAAATCTGAAGCGCGGCAGCCAAGAGTCGATGCGGAATTCGAAGCAGCAAGGACGGAGCGGTACAATGCCCGGATGGACAGAGCAAGAGAATCCGCTGAACGAAGTCGTGCTGCACAAAGACACGCAGACGGATCAGCTGCATCCGCAGAACGGTCGAGAGAAGCTGAAGCTACACGCCTTCGTGACAAAGCGGATGATCTCCGCAGACAGATTGCTGAAACAGAGGATGCCATGAAGACCGAAGGCAGAATGCAGAGCTACGCAAATCTGCAAGGCAAAAGGCAGAATCTTCAGAAGCAACTCGACCACACGGAAGAGATGCTCCGGAATACGGAAGCGGGCACATACAGCGGGCGTGTCAAGCAGAATCTCAAGAAGCAGAGAACGAGTGGAACGATGCTCGGTCATGAAACAGCGGTTCGTGAAGGCGAAGCTCTCCAGGCGGAAGGAAGGGCAAGAGCGGCAGCTGCATTTGCTGATGAAGCCGCAGAAACCGCTGACAATGTCGTGGAAGAAGTGGCCGAAACTGCTGAACAGAAAGCTGTCAAATCACTTGATGACGAAATCGCGAAATCAGAAGAAACTCTGAAGAAATTGAGCGATCCTGACGAAGTAGATGAACTCAAGGGACACATCGATGAACTGAAGAAAGAACGCGATTCTCATTTAACAGAACGAGAAATCAATGAGCGGAATCTGAATGATGCGCAAGCCAAAGCAGACGATTTAAGAGAAAGAGAACAGAAAGCAAAGGATGCTCTTGACGATGCGAAATTCATCACTAAAGGTGAGGATGATCCTGCCGTTACCGTAGCGCAGAAGAACTACGATGACATCAAAGCGCAGAGAGAACAAGCTGACGCAGAACTTCGAGAAGCGCATGAGAACATGAAGTATGCGACATTCGGAGAAGAGTATGACGAGCAAGTTCTCAAAGATGCTGGATTAGGCGGGGAAGCGGGCGAGAAACTGTCAAAGGACGAAATCGAAGCCCGCAAGCTCACCACGATGAAAGAAGACCTTGCGCAGATAGACGATGACATTGCAAATGCGCAGAGAAGACTTGCAGAAGCCACGGGGGACAACGCCGGTGCGATCCGCAAGGAAATCGAAGCACTTCGTCAGCAGAGGATGGTCGTGGCGGGTGCTATCGAAAACAATGCATCCCGCAAGGCACTCATGCAGGCCGAACAGGAGCTTACCAAGGCCATTACAAAACAGAAGACAGGCTTTGCTAAAATCATTGCAAAGGTGAACAGAGCTTTTGTGGATTCGTTTGGTGATTGGGAATCCGTCTTCAGGAGCTTTGATGATCCGAAACTTCGCGATATTGCCTTTTCTAAACTGCAGAAGCTCCGTATGTCCAGGTCAGAAGCAGCATCCAAGGTATTCGATGAATATCTCAACTTATACGAGAAGTTCGGTCTAGTCGGTCGGAAGAACAAGCAGAGACTCGAAGACTTCGAGAAGTACACATTCCTGAAACACGAGCTTGAGCGTATCGATGACGGCACCGGTTTTACGGGCATGGCGCGGGAAGAAGTTGAGAACGAAATTGCCGCGATTCAGGAAAGATACGCGAAGGATCTCGTAGAAGGTGCGGACGGGAAGAAAATCCCCGCAATAGATGCATATCAGCAAAGCGTGGTCAAATACTTCGATGAACTCCTGGACAGAGATGTCGCAAGCGGATTTGATACGGCAGAACACGCAGCAGAACTTCGTTCTAAATTCAAGAACTACATTCCTACATTCAGAGATTCTGACGGACTCGATGCTATCTCAAGGTCAAAGCCTTTTGAGGAAATCGACTTCCACAGAGTTCATGCTGCCGTAGGCGGAGATGCATGGGATGTGCTTCCGCTCCACAAGCAGGCAATGCAGAAGACGCAGGCAACTCTCATAAGACAGAACGAGAACGACCTTGTATCATTTGTAGCTGACATTGCCCAGGTAGACAAGAAAGGACTCGTGACCGGCAAGACTCCTCAGGAATATCTTGAATCTACAACGATGACCATGAAGGAGCCGAAGACGGGCAAGTACAAGATCGCGTATTTTGCTGACGGCGAAAGAAAGACTCTTGAGATATCAGAAGGTATGTACAAGGGCATCCGCCAATGGACGGGCGAAGACAGACTCTTCTTCATGAACAGCAAGCTAATCAACTTCGTTACGGGCAAGATCAACAGGTACTTCAAGGATTGGATAACAGACTATTCTCTGATATTTGGAGCAAGAAACTTTGTCCGTGACTTGGAAACGGGTCTGTTCTACTCTTCGCATCCGTTACGGTATGCAAAGAACATTCCAAGAGCGGTATCATGCGTACTTGCTGACACAAAATTCGGCAAGGCAATCGCAGACGGGAAAGTCCATGGCATCCCGGAAGGATTCAGAGAATATGTCAAGGAAGGGCAGATGCTCACAAATGCCTACAGAGCGAACGGCGGACGCATGGGTCAGCTTGTATCCGAAAGTGATCCGTACAAGATGCTTCGCAGACTCCACCGTAGGAACGGCCCGCTCGGAGTTATCCGTGAGATAAACAGCACCATTGAGACGATTCCTCGTATGGCAGAATTCGCATCTGCTGCCGAAGAAGCGGCAATGAAGCGGGCAGGCATTCCAAGCAGCGAATGGGGGAAACTGTCGCAGACAGCCAAACGCAGATGGATGAATGAAGCGGTCGGAGATCCCGATGTTCTTGCAAGCGCAATGAACCGTTCAAAGGAAGTTACTCTGAACTTTGACAGAAGCGGATATGTCGGCAGATGGCTGAACTCCACATTTGTACCATTCTTCAATCCTGCTATTCAGGGCTTTGACAAGCTTACAAGGGTACTCGTAAGAGACAACCATACTGCAGCAGAATGGACGAAGATGATCGTCATGTTCGGCGTTATCGGGCAGGGCTCCGAAATATTCCTTAACACAATGTACGCCGGCAACGAAGCATATCAGCGTCTTACGGACTATGAAAAGACGGGTTACTATCACATCCCGGCAGAATGGTTCGGTGGCGACAAGGAAAACTTCATCAAGATCCCGCGTGCCAGAGAAGTTGCAGCAGCCCAGGGTCCGCTTGATTGGTATATGCAGCATGTTAAGTATCATTGCGCCGGCAAGGACGAAAATCTGTTTGAATCTTTCAAATCCAATGCGAAGATTTGGTGGAATCAGATCGGACCGGTTGGAGTTATTTCCGACAACATATTCTATACACCGTATAGAATCGGGAAGAAAGGCGAAACATGGTACGGCGGATACATCGAAGACTACGATGATCAGGAGCTTGTAAAGCAGGGCAAATCCGACCAGGTATGGGATGAAAATACTACCGTGGTAGCCAAGGGCATCAACAAGATGCTCCTGGAAGGCTCTGATAAGCTAAAGTTCATCGGTCTGTCTGATGCGCAGATCAAGAACATGAAATCCCATGTATGGTCCCCGAAGAAAATAGACGATCTGCTCGATTCGTACATGGGCGTAATCTACGACATGGGCATCAAAAACACGAGCATGAAAAACTCGTCCATGACGGAAGCTGTCGAGGATTTCAAGGCGGGGTCCTATGGTAAAGGCACATTAGGCCTTGCGAATATCTTCGGGTCGTCATTCGGAACTGCATTTGCCGTAGACTCCACAATGTCCAATGCGTACAAGTCCAATCAGTATGCACGGAAAGCTGATTTGCAGAAACAGCTTGACAAGATGACAAAGGGCCTTGAAGAGGGGACTCCTGAATACGAGAAAGTCATCAAGTCAAAGGAATACATGGAAACGAACGCAACTCTGCGCAGACTGAATCAGAGCTTTGCTTACACATCTGCCAATTATGACAGCTTGATGTCCAACATCTATCTGCGCCAGGACATGACTCCGGAGCAGAAGAATTATTGGGCAAAGCAAATAAAGATACAGCAGAATAATTTGCTGTACGGCCGGCAGCAGGGTGATGTGATGGCGAACCAGGACCCGATGAAATGGGGATACAACGCTAAACGCAAAGACGGCTCCAGGCTGTTCACGAATGACGACCTTGTTGACCTCTGTTCCTTCACTTATAACGATGGCGGAAATGCCACGAAGGAAGCATGGGAACGCTACAAGCAGGCCAACCCGAAAGACAAGGGCGGAAAGTCATTCTTCGATGTCCTTCTTACGACTCGTGAAGTCAATCGTGTGACCGGCGAACCGCTTTCCATGGTTCAGTACAATGTCAATGCGTACACGATCGCAGCAGGACAGTTCAAGAAGGGCAAGTCATATGATGCTGTCATAGACGCATTTGAGCCTTTCGGCAACACCACGCTGCGGAACGCTGTATCCGATGCGCAGAGATACTATCAGAACGGCGGCAATCTCGGTATGTACAAGTACTCGCACAGAGATGTAGTCCAGGGCGGAATCGATTTGAATGTGGCCACCTATGAGATGGAATCATGGGATATGGTCAACTCCCTTGCAAGAGGACAGCGCAAGAACGGCAAAGAGCATTCTGACCTGGCGTACTACGCTGAAGGCAAGTATGTTCTCCGTTCCATGAATGCTGCCCGGTGCCTGGCATCCGACAAGCACAAGAAGGAAAATGTAGACACGATGTCCGTATTCAAGTTCTGCAAGGAGTACGGATTCACTTACAAAGAAGGAAAAGAGAATTATCCTAAAGCTGAAGATGTAACAGCCGCGATCAACAAAAAGTACAAGAAATGTACTGATGAAGTCAAAGCTGCCGTCTTCGAGGAAATCATGGGAACATGGGTAGAAAATCCGTTCGGTCAGATCGGGGACTACTCACATGACGATGATACGGGAATCTCTTATCCTGGCGGATATGGCAGAGGAAGACGCGGGCGCAGAGGATGGCACGGATGGGGCCACGGTGGCGGCGGCGGGGGCGGAGCAACATTCAAACCCGAAGTCAACACAGCCGGCGGCGGAGCAAAGATGAAATTCTCCGACCTCAAGGTAACGGATTTCACGAAAGAATCCACTATCAATGCAGCATATCGTAAGCGATTACGCAAAATCCGCAAACAGTCGCAGACACACAAAGCATAAAAAGAGGACCCTCGCTTCGGCGGGGGTCTTTTTTATTTTCTTTGAAAAACATATTGACAGACCCCAAGATATAGAGTATACTATGCACATGGAAAACAAAAGAAGCGACAACAAAAGAAGATTCAATGCATGGCTCGATGCAGATCTTTTGAAGACGATTCAGAAGATGGCGGAAGAGCAGAACAGAACCGTAACCAATATGATCGAGGTTCTCCTGCTTGATGCCGTAAAGAGCAAGTAGAAGAGATAGGTGTATTTTACGCACAACTATTCCTATAATCATAAAAAGGAGTAATTTTCACCCGTGAAAGTTTCACGAATAAAAATTACCCTTCAGGATAATCTGATTATATCAGAACATAGGAACAATGTAAAGCGTAAAATACATCTCCAAAAGAAAGGAGGTGTATTTTTTATGCGTCATGAGAATTATCCGCAGATCGCGGTCATAAGCGGGGATGATCCGAAAGAGTTCCAGGACAGGTTCAATGCTGCTGTCAAAGAACTTTCCGGGAACAAGATCACCGGGCAGAAAATCGAGATCACGGGCAATTCGTTTGCGGCCGTTATCACTTACGAAGTCACAGAACACATCGTCGACAGCGTAGCAGACGAATTCCATTTGGAAGGCATCCGCTACTTATGCAAACATTGTCCGCATCTTGAAGACCCAATGGACAAGAGGATCAAATACTGTTCGTGCAAGTATTCGGACACCGGTAAGGCGCACAAGGAACATGAAGCGTGTGAACTCTTCTACCGTCAGTTAAAACTTGGGAAGATAACTCCCCTCGAAGATTATGAAAGGTAGGTAAAGATGGCAAAGTCAAAGAACATCGACAAGTACAAGCAGATCGCATCCGTCATGACTCCTTCGCAGACGCAGAAGATTCTGAAGCATCTCATCCGCTACGGAAAGATCACAACGATGCAGGCGTTTGAGAAGTACGGATGCACGAGATGTCCGGCAAGAATCGCGGATCTCCGCGCACACGGCGTGAACATCGAGACAGAGATCGTGTGGAAGAAGACGGCGGAAGGATACATCCACTACGGCGTGTACCATCTCGTCTAAAACTGAATATATTGCCCTCGGAAGAGGGGCGGGGCAGCTACTATTACTCCTTAAAGATATGGTTTTCAGGCATCTAAAAAACTCCGATACATTAGTTTCTGACAGTTACTCTCTCATTCCGCTCCTCTATCGAGGGCAATAATCACGGAAAGGAAGGAAAAATGGTTATCTATATCGTAAATATCAACTACTCAAAATTCGAATTCATGAACGGAGATACCGCGATCAAGTTTGCTGAACTTGCGATGGCATCTGCCGTTGATGATGTAAACATCGAAATCAATCTCAAGCCGGTCCCAAAGCCGGAGAAGGGGGAAGACGATGATTTCTAGATTCAGGTATCTGCGGGCAGACGAAGTAGAGCTTCGTGTATCTACCTGCAACGCAAATGGATTCTCACTTCTTCTTTACAAGGACGCAAGATGCGACCAAAACATCCTGGACGAAACAGTTGGGCCGATGAATTGGCAGAGGCACCATTCGCGTGAGAATGCGAACTGTATCGTATCCATTTGGGATGAGGATAAGAGGATGTGGGTTGAGAAGGAAGACACCGGCACGGAGTCCTTCACAGAGAAGGAAAAGGGCCTCGCATCCGATTCTTTCAAGAGAGCCTGCTTCAATTGGGGCATCGGCAGAGAACTCTACACGGCTCCGTTTATTTGGATAGAAGGGCATACCGCTCTGAATGACAAGAAAAAGTATGTGCCGGAAAAGGCTTATGACAGAAAGCTGCGGATCGCAGAACTCGAAACGGATGACGGAGTAATTGCAAAACTCGTCATCAAGGACAACACCGGCAGAGTAGTTTTTTCTCACGGTAAAGGTGTTGTCATACAGAAAGTAGAGAAGTCCCCGGAATGGGAGAAGGCAAAAGCTGAACTCGTAGAACTCGCCGGCATGAAAGGCGTTCCGATTTCAGATGTACTCGCAACAGCCAAAGTCAATTCCCTTGAGTCTCTGTCCATCGACAGACTCGAAGGGGCGAAAGCATGGCTTGCGGGCAAGTAAGGAGTAAATCATGGTTATCAACATATCTTTAGCATTCTGCATCTTTATGATGCTGACAAGGGGGGACGCATGAACGAGATCACATTCGGGCAGGAATATATGCCCATATTCAAGGAATTGGCCTACATGGAAGAGGAAGCCAAGGCACTCAAGAGAAAACTTGACGCAGCAAAGGCGGAAATCCTCAAGGCCATGGAAGAAAACAACATCAAGGAAGTTGAAAATGACTTCGTGAAAATCACTTATGTCCCGGCAACAGAATCCTGGGCTGTGGATTGGAAAGCGTTCGAATTCGAGGAGCCGGAAATGTACGAGGACATTGCGAAGAAGTTCAACAAGAAGAAATTCAGAAAGGCGTATGTAAGGGTGACACCACGATGATAAAGGTAATAGAAGGAGCTGTAATGCTCGAAGGAGATTACTCCAAACTGTTTATCGATGTAGTCTGCATCCTTCATGCATATCTCGAAGCAATGGAAGAGCAGATGTCCAAGGAAGACGCGAACAAATTGCTCGTATTGGCAGGCAGATTTGCCGTCCTGAACGAGAACGAACTGAAGGACAAGTTCGAGCAGATCGTAGAGGAATTCGACAATGATTCACGAGTATGACCGCAGATTCTATATCGGTGGTTCTGACATAGACAAGTATGTCATGACCAAGAATCAGAACACGAAAGGATGGCAGTCCTGGTGGGCGCAGAAATGCGGACTCGCAGAGCATGAACACTATGCTAACAGCGCGATGAGGACCGGAACGATGTTGGAGCATTCTATCCTGAAGACATGGGATGAAAGCATTGAGTGGGACGGTCAGATTATTTACCGTCCGCTCATGCTTCGCATCAATTATGACGGGTGGAAAGATGGCATCATCTACGAAGTCAAATGCCACCGTCAGCTGACGGAATGGTCATGGGAAAGATACCGCGGTCAGCTTATCTGTCAGGCATGGGTATATGAAACTATGGCAGAAGAACTTGGGCTGCCGGAATTCAAGGAGATACACATCCTGGAGTACGCATTCGATCCCGAAGAGGAGTCCACCGTCTACGACAGAGAAACAGCCGAAAACGGCGAGATCCCGATTTTAAGGGACAGAATCAACGATATCACTATTCCGTATCGGCATCGTCAGTTTAAGGGCATACGGAGCCGTTTAAAGCCCCTGGCGAAGCAATTGAAGCGGATAGCACCGGAGGAACAACATGGCGAAGAAACTGTGGAGCATATTCTCAAATGAAGATAAATGCCTTGTGACCGGCATGACAACCAACCTGGAGCGTCACCATATCTTTGGAGGGCGCATGGGTCTTCGTCCTGTTAGCGAGAAGTACGGATACATCGCGGTTCTTCATTCGAGCGTTCATCCCAATGGCAGCAGATGCCGGGATAAAAATTGGACGGAGCTAGATCATTGGTTGAAAAGGAAGTGCCAGGAGCATTTCATCGAGATTGCCCATCATGGAACTCGTGAAGATTGGTACAGAATCTTCGGCAGATACTACGATGACCGCGCTGACGAAAAAGTATGGTTGAACGGAAGATTCGAATGGGATTTAAGAGGAGACGATAATGGAAAACTATGACCTTATAAACGAGATGAATGACTTGTGCCGGAAACTTTCAGTATCCGGGGCGCAGGCTCAAAAGTATGGCAATGAACTCGCTGAAGCGCAGAGGAATTACAAGATCCGTCTGCGCGAAGAAGCCCTGAAACTTCGCAGCGAAGGGCAGGCCATCGGATTGATTAACATGACCGTCTACGGAATTCCTGAAGTAGCGGAATTGAGATTCAAGCGTGATGTTGCTGAAACGATGTACAAGGTATCGATGGAAAGCATCAACACGCTGAAATTGAAAATCAGAATTCTCAATGACCAAATCGACAGAGAATGGCAGGCGGCAGGAAGGGAATAGATATGATTCATGTCGGAGATATCACGAAGCTGAACGGAGCAGACCTTGAACCGGTCGATTGCATTACGGCGGGAAGCCCGTGCCAGGATCTTTCTGTCGCGGGCAAACGCGCCGGACTTGAAGGTGAACGGAGCGGTCTGTTCATGGAGCAGATACGAGTAATAAAGGAGATGAGACAGCATGACAGA